>JACCDQ011371608.1_pt1 | contig 11736 bp, 12 predicted proteins | sample 7446031 | NCBI WGS metagenome assembly JACCDQ01 (sample SAMN15323442, study PRJNA562643) | freshwater metagenome | isolation source: river surface water | place: USA:Blue River Watershed | collected 2017-08-17
GCTCAAAACTTGTCTTTACGAGTTTATACAAGCACCTAATGTAGGCTTTTTTTATATATAAATTTTTTAATTAACATGGACATAGTAACAATTATTATTGGAATCATAGGTGTTGCAGCTGGTTTTGCAATCGCTAAAATCATTGAAAAAAGCAACATTTCGAATCTCATCAAAAACGCAAAAAAAGAAGCCGCTTCTATCTTAAAAGATGCTAATTTTGAAGCAGAAAACATCAAAAAAGATAAAATTCTTCAAGCTAAAGAAAAATTTATCGAATTAAAATCAGAACACGAACAAGTTATTCTAGCTCGTGACAAAAAAGTAGCCGAAGTAGAAAAAAGAGTTCGTGACAAAGAATCTCAAGTTTCTAACGAATTAGCTAAAGCCAAAAGAGTAAATGACGAATTTGAAGCTAAAGCAGCCGAATATGCTTCAAAAATTGAAATTTTGGAAAAGAAACAGGCTGAGGTAGAAAAACTCCATAAAAGTCAACTACAACAACTTGAAGTTATTTCAGGACTATCAGCTGATGAAGCTAAAGAACAATTAATTGAAGGCCTAAAAGCGGAAGCAAAAACTCAGGCCATGGCTCAAATTCAAGATACAATTGAAGAAGCTAAATTGACTGCGCAACAAGAAGCGAAGAAAATCATCATCAACACTATTCAACGAGTAGGTACGGAAGAAGCGGTAGAAAATTGCGTTTCTGTATTCAATATTGAATCAGATGATGTAAAAGGTAGAATCATTGGACGTGAAGGACGTAACATCCGTGCATTGGAGGCGGCTACTGGAGTTGAAATTATTGTTGACGACACTCCTGAAGCAATCATTCTTTCTTGTTTTGATCCTGTGCGCAGAGAAATTGCTCGTCTATCCTTACATAAATTGGTAACTGATGGACGTATTCACCCAGCACGTATCGAAGAGGTAGTAGCTAAAACTACTAAACAAATTGACGACGAAATCATTGAAGTTGGTAAACGTACCGTAATTGATTTGGGTATCCACGGATTACATCCTGAATTGATTAAAGTGGTAGGTAGAATGAAATACCGTTCGTCTTACGGACAAAACTTATTACAACACTCTCGTGAAGTATCTAAGCTTTGTGGTATTATGGCTGCTGAACTCGGATTAAACGTAAAACTAGCAAAACGAGCTGGTTTATTACACGATATTGGTAAAGTACCTGATACAGAAAGTGATTTACCACACGCTTTATTAGGTATGCAATGGGCTGAGAAATATGGTGAAAAAGAAGAAGTTTGCAATGCTATTGGAGCTCACCACGATGAGATTGAAATGAAATCATTATTGTCTCCAATCATCCAAGTGTGTGATGCTATTTCAGGAGCAAGACCAGGAGCGAGAAGACAAGTTCTTGATTCTTATATCCAACGTTTGAAGGACCTAGAAGATGTGGCTTACGGATTTGGCGGAGTAAAGAGTGCTTATGCAATTCAAGCAGGTAGAGAATTACGTGTAATTGTAGAAAGTGAAAAAGTTTCAGATGACAAAGCATCGAACTTATCATTCGAAATTTCACAAAAAATCCAAACTGAAATGACCTATCCAGGTCAAGTAAAAGTAACTGTAATTCGAGAGACTAGAGCGGTTAATATTGCGAAGTAATTCTTTCTATTTTCAAATACAAAAATCCCCAATTTCAAATGAGATTGGGGATTTTCATTTATTCTTTTCTCGGATGAAAGGTATTCATAACCTCTGTCAAGTATTTTCTATCCAAATGCACATAAATTTCAGTAGTAGTGATTGATTCATGCCCTAACATCAATTGAATTGAACGTAAATCGGCTCCATTTTCCAATAAGTGTGTCGCAAAGGAGTGACGTAAGGTATGTGGGCTAATTGTTTTGTTTAAATTGATTTTGGCTGCTAAATCTTTGATAATAGTAAATAGCATAGCCCGAGTAAGCTGACTCCCTCTTCTATTCAAAAACAAAGTATCTTCAAATCCTTTTTTTATTGGTAGGTGATTTCGGATCGACTCTTTATACAATTGAATGTATTTTTGAGTCAGATTACCAATAGGCACAAAACGCTGTTTATTTCCTTTTCCGGTAATTTTTACAAATCCTTCTTCAAAGAATAAATCCGATATTTTCAAATTCACCAATTCCGAAACACGAAGACCACACCCATATAAGGTTTCCAACATCGCTCGATTTCTTTCTCCTTCATTAGAAGACAAATCGATAGCATTGATTAAAGCATCTATTTCATCTACTGATAGCGTATCGGGTAATTTCCTGCCTGTCTTTGGTGTTTCGATTAATTCTAACGGATTGTCCGTGCGATAATCTTCAAAAACTAAATAATTAAAAAAGCTTTTTAACCCTGAAATAATTCGGGCTTGCGAACGAGCATTCACCTGTTTTGAAACACTGTAAATAAACTGCTGGATTGTTTCTTCAGTAATCGCAACAGGAGAAACTTGAATTTGATTTTGGTCCAAAAAAAGACACAATCGCTCCACATCAAAAGAATAATTCTCGATGGTGTTTTTTGACAATCCTCTTTCGATTCTCAAATACGACTGATAGTTTTTAATATAAGTTGTCCAATTCACCAAACAAAGAAACGTAATTTTTAGACATAAAAAAACCACGTTCAACAACGTGGTTTTTCATTACACTGGGGGCGCGTTCTAAAAATGTAACGCAAAACCTATGTTCAACTGAAAGGTATCCGCTTTAGCATAGTTTTGATTTAAACTTAAATTATATCGAACTCCTGGCTCAACACTAACATTATCTCCCAAAAACCAAGCATATCCTGCCTGCATTCCTAAATAAGAAGGATTCTCATCGGCATCTTTTATTGAAGCTCCTGAAAAATCTAGTTGGATTGGAAATTGATGAACAATATAGTATTTAGCCCCTATTTTATAGGAAAAAATAGTGGTATCGATAAAATCTGATTTCACCCCACCATAACCTAATCCTACTTTTAAAGCCAAATTATCAATAAAAAAATAACCTGCTTCAGCGCCAAAATTATAAACCGAGTCCCCATTTTGCGAAGCATAATTAATTCCTGTAGCAGCACCAACAGGAGTACCAAAAGCAGTATTCACTTCAATTAACCATTTCGCTTCAGAAGTCTGTCCATTATTTTTAACTTGTTTTGAATCTTGAGCGTTAGTAAAACTAAAAATCAAAATAGTTAGTAGTGTTACACTAGTTGTTTTCATAATTATATCATTTAAAATTATGACTCCAAATTAGAAATTCGAATGAATCCGTGGATAAAAAATCGGCTAGTGAAAAGTATTCACGATAAAAGACAGAAAAACTAATTAAATACTACCAACATTCCGCAATAAATAGTAATTTTGATCTTACTATAAAATTATTTTAATACAATAAATACACTTAAAAAGCGTTTTTATATTTAAACCCACTTACAAGTTATCCTATTATGAAACGAAATTTATTATTACTTACTATGCTTCTATTTGCAACATTTACATCTTCAGCTCAAATTTTCAGAATCGGACTAAAAGCTGGAATTAATTATGCCAACCAAAATGGCACAACAATTACTGTAAATAGCACTAATTACAAAACGGATGCCATTACCAATTTCCACATCGGACTATTAACGGAAGTGAAATTAGGAGAACGCTTTTCAATACAACCTGAACTTTTGTACTCCACTCAAGGGGCTAAATATGATGCTGTAGGAGTTATAAACGATTTTACCAATGATGTTGGTTATGTAAGCATCCCATTAATGGCAAAAATTAATTTAAATAACACATTTAGTTTGGACTTTGGACCACAAGCATCGTTTCTAATGAGCAAAAAAAATGATGTCTCGATAAATGATCAGAAAAATCTAGATTTTGGGGCTGGTGGAGGTCTGAGTATTCATATCACTAAAGGATTATTTTTACAAGGTAGATATATTGTTGGCTTAAACGAAATTTCACCTGAAGCTAAAGTTAAAAACTCTGTTTTACAAGTATCTGCTGGATTCTTCTTTTAAAGGAAAAACAAACTATTTTATAACAACCGTTCTTTTATTGGAACGGTTTTTTTATTTTTACCAAAATATCATTTTATGAAAATTTGTATCATCAACGGACCCAACTTGAACCTTTTAGGAAAACGCGAACCAGAAGTATATGGAAGCCAAACTTTTGAAGATTATTTTGAGATTTTAAAAGCAAAATTCCCTACTATTGAATTTCACTATTTTCAAAGCAATATTGAAGGAGAGTTAATTGGAAAAATTCAAGAAGTTGGTTTTTTGTATGATGGTATTATTTTAAATGCCGGGGCATATACTCACACTTCTATTGGTATTGGAGATGCTATTAAAGCAATTACCACACCAGTTATTGAAGTACACATATCCAATACTTTTGGTAGAGAAGAATTCCGACATCAATCGTATATTTCAGGAAATGCTAAAGGAGTTATTTTAGGTTTTGGCCTAAAAAGTTATGATTTAGCGGTACAATCGTTTTTGTAACCAACAATAATTTATTATTTAAAAGAAAGGCGTTGCAAATTGCAACGCCTTTCTTTTATATCGAATCATCAGGTTCAACATGAATTAACACATGTCCTAATTCTGGAATTTCGGCTCGTAAAGTATCTTTTAATTGGTGTGCCAAATCATGTCCTTCCTTTACTGAAATAGTTGCTTTTACAGTAGCGTGTAAATCGACATGGTATTTCATACCCGATTTACGAATAAAACACTTTTCGGTATCAATAATCCCGTCTACACTTTTTGAAACTATTCTAATGTTTTCAATCAAATCATCATACAAATGTTCATCCATGATTTCGCCCAAAGCAGGTCTAAAAATAAGATAACTATTATACAAAATGAATCCTGAAGCAAATAATGCAGCCCAATCATCTGCTGATTCATATCCTTTTCCTAAAAACAATGCTATCGATATCCCGATAAAAGCAGCAACCGAAGTAATAGCATCACTTCGATGATGCCAAGCGTCAGCTTTTAAAGCAGAACTATGTGTTTCTTTGCTTCTTCTCATTACCACCTGGAAGGAATATTCTTTCCAAAGAATAATTGCTCCTAAAACGTATAAAGTCCACGATTTAGGCAAATCGTGTGGAGTATTAATATTGAGAATACTTTCATACGCAATAACAGTTGCTGAAGTAATCAAAAAACCGACTACTATAAACGTTATTAATGGCTCTGCCCTCCCATGACCATAGGGATGATTATCATCTGCAGGCTTATTCGAATATTTAATCCCAAACAAAACCAAAAAAGAAGCAAAGATATCAGTAGTTGATTCTATGGCATCGGCAATCAATGCATACGAGTTACCAAAAAAACCAGCTAAACCCTTAATAAGAGCTAAGATAGTATTACCTATTACACTAAAATAAGTTGCTTTAATAGCCGCTTCTACTTTTGGCATGATATATTTATAAAAATATCGTTTAGAGGATTTATATATAAAAAAACAACTCTAAACGATACTTACTATTTGATTGATATTAATTTATGCTCTAACAATTTTGGCACCGATAGCTCTCAATCGCTCATCGATACGTTCATAACCTCTGTCGATTTGTTCAATATTTTGAATTGTACTCGTTCCTTTAGCAGAAAGTGCTGCAATTAACAATGAAATTCCTGCACGGATATCTGGCGAAGACATTGTTGTCGCTTTTAACTGTGATTTAAAATCATGCCCAATAACTACTGCTCGGTGCGGATCACACAACATAATTTTAGCTCCCATATCAATCAATTTATCTACGAAGAACAAACGACTTTCAAACATTTTTTGGTGAATTAAAACATCACCTTTAGCCTGAGTAGCTACAACCAAAACAATACTTAATAAATCAGGAGTAAATCCTGGCCAAGGAGCATCAGCAATAGTTAATATAGAACCATCAATATCCGTCTTAACTTCATATCCATCAACGTGAGATGGAATATAAATATCATCTCCTCGTTTTTCCAAAGTGATTCCTAACTTTCTAAACACATTTGGAATAACACCTAGATTATCCCAGCTTACATCTTTAATTGTAATTTCTGATTGAGTCATAGCTGCTAAACCTATCCAGCTTCCTATCTCAATCATATCTGGAAGAATTCTGTGTTCACAACCACCCAAGCTTTCTACACCTTCGATAGTAAGTAAGTTGGAACCCACTCCCGTGATTTTAGCTCCCATAGAGTTCAACATTTTACACAACTGTTGCAAATACGGTTCGCAAGCAGCATTATAAATAGTAGTAATTCCTTTTGCCAAAACAGCAGCCATAACAATATTTGCCGTCCCCGTTACCGAAGCCTCATCTAAAAGCATATGGGTCCCTTTTAAGCCTTCTTTTGGAGTTTCTACACCATAAAAGTGATCTTCTTTATTGTATCTGAATTTAGCTCCTAAATTGATAAATCCTTCGAAATGAGTATCTAACCTTCTTCTACCTATCTTGTCACCACCCGGTTTAGGGATATATCCTTTACCAAAACGAGCCAATAGCGGTCCTACTATCATAATAGAACCTCGAAGTGCTCCTCCCTCTTTTTTGAAAGCTTCAGTCTCAAGGTAACTTACATTTACCTCATCCGCTTGAAAAGTATATGAATTGGGTCCGTTTTTTTGAATTTTAACTCCTAAATTACCTAACAACGTAATTAGCTTGTTAATATCAATAATATCAGGTACATTATTTATTGTTACCTTTTCTGAAGTTAATAGAATTGCACATAATATTTGTAATGCTTCATTTTTAGCTCCTTGTGGTGTAATTTCTCCTTTCAGACGAATGCCACCTTCGATTTTGAAAACTCCCATTTATTTTTGTTTATTTTTTTGAAACGATTTTGATTTTCCTTGTTTATTATTCTTGTTTGCTTGTTTTACCGATTGCCCTTGAGATGAAATCTTATTTGAAACACGTTTATTAGTTCGCAATAAATCGGTTGTATTTAATAACTCCTCAGTGCTTTGTAATAAATTTAGCTTACCTCCTGATAATTCATACAGATGCTCAAAAATAACATCATCTTTTACAGTATCTTTATTCCAACTAAGGTATGATTTTTTCATATGATTGGCAATTACTTTCACCAACGCATTTTTCATTTCTCCCTCTTCCCATTTGTTAGCTACATCAATCATATATTTGATATTATTCCCATAATATCGGTATTTGGGGAAATTTTGTGGGTATTTTAAAACATCAGGTTTTAATTGTAATACTTCACGAGAAGGAATTGGATACGGGGACTCCACGTCTAGCTTAAAATCGGACATGATAAACAATTGATCCCATAATTTATGCTGAAAATCAGGCACATCACGCAAATGCGGATTCAAGGTACCCATTACTTGGATGATGTATTTTGCAGCCTTATTACGCTCATCTACATCTTCAATTACAGTAGCCTGATCTATTAATTTTTGTAAATGACGCCCGTACTCCGGAATAATTAAATGCGGTCTTTCTGCATTGTATTCTAAATGATGTACCACATCATTTGCGTTCTCTTTAGTGTATTTTGGATTCATATTTTATAAGGAAACAATACCTTCAATTACTGAAACTTCGATGTATTTATCTATTACTTCTTGAGCGTTTTTCATTTGAACATCAACAGATATACTTGTAAATTTACCTGTTTTAGATTGTGTAGTCTTAATTACTGCTCCCATACAATTAAAAGCTTTTTCTACTTGCTCTACATTATCAGCAACCGAAGGGACAATAAATTTAAACAAATATATAGAAGGCCATGTAGTACTCATTTCTAATTCAACCTTCAATCTTTCATAAAATTCAGCTGTCTTTTTTTCTTTTTCCTGATCCATTATTACGCTTAAAATAAGCGCAAATATAAGGTATTGATTTTAGAAATTTGAATTTCGTGTTATTTTTTGAAACGAATGATAATTATCCAATAGATTAATTTTTAAAATCCCAATTACTTTAGGTAAATTTGTGGCTTATTTACAAAAAGTGCAAAAAGAAATCGTTGTTATTATTGGCGGACCTGGAACAGGAAAAACGACTATCATAGACAGATTAGTCCAAAATGGATATTGTTGTTATCCCGAGATTTCTAGGCAAGTAACCGCCGAAGCACAAAAACAAGGAATTGAGCAATTGTTTTTAGAACAACCTTTACTTTTTAGTGAACTTTTGTTAGAAGGAAGAAAAAAACAGTTTCTTGATGCCCACCAAGAACCACACAATATTGTATTTTTAGATCGAGGTATTCCAGATGTTTTAGCCTATATGCATTATATTGGCGATAGCTATCCTGCTTTTTTTGATGCGGCTTGTAAAGAACATATTTACTCTAAAATTTTTATTTTACCTCCTTGGGAAGACATTTATGTGAGTGATCAAGAACGCTATGAAAACTTTGAACAAGCTCAATTAATCCACAATCATTTAGTAGAAACCTATCAAAAATACGGATACGAACTGATTGAAGTTCCAAAAGATACCGTAGATAAAAGAATTCTTTTTATCTTAGATAAAATTTCAAACTAAACTATAATGTAAAAGTGATTCACTTTTGTATTGAAAACCCAACGCAGCGCACTGAAATCTATGCAAACAGCACTAGCGATTCTTCAAAAATACTGGAAATACGATCAGTTCAGACCGCTACAAAACGAAATCATTGATTCTGTTATAAGCGGCAAGGATACATTGGCAATTCTACCAACAGGTGGTGGAAAATCTGTCTGTTTTCAAGTACCTGCAATGATGACTGAAGGTATTTGCTTAGTCATTTCTCCTTTAGTAGCCTTAATGAAAGACCAAGTAGCTAATTTACAAGTACGCAATATCAAAGCTATTGCTTTAACTGGCGGAATCCGTTCTGAAGAAATGATTGATTTGTTAGACAATTGCCAATTTGGAAATTACAAATTTCTTTATTTATCGCCAGAACGTTTGCAATCGAATTGGATTTTGGACCGAATTAAAAATCTTCCTATCAATCTTATTGCTATTGACGAAGCGCATTGTGTTTCGCAATGGGGACACGATTTTAGACCCGCTTATTTAAAAATTTCCGACTTAAAAAAACATTTTCAAAAAGTTCCGTTTTTAGCCTTAACCGCCACCGCAACACCAAGAGTCAAAGAAGATATCATCACCGAAACAGGATTGCAAAATCCATCTGTTTTTCAAAAATCATTTGCTAGAGAGAATATTGCTTATATAGCGATTGAAGCCGAAGATAAACTCTATACAATAGGGCAAATTCTCAAGAAAAATCCACAACCATCTATTGTATATGTTCGCAACCGACGTTCGTGTATTGACATGTCGGATCAATTAAACACTTTAGGTTTCAAAGCCACTTATTATCATGGTGGGCTTTCGCCAAAAGAAAAAGATAAAAACATGGCGTTGTGGATGCAAGAAGAGGCACAGGTAATTGTAGCTACAAATGCTTTTGGGATGGGGATTGACAAAGCCAATGTAAAAACTGTAATTCACATACAACTGCCTGATAATATTGAAAATTATTACCAAGAATCAGGTCGTGCTGGTCGCAATGGCGAGAAAGCTTTTGCTGTTATAATCACAAGTCCTTCAGACATCCTTCAAGCCGAGAATCAGTTTTTATCCAATTTACCCGACAAGTCTTTCTTGAATTCGGTATACATCAAATTGTGTAACTATTTTCAAATTGCTTATGGGGAAGGTTTCAATGAACAATTTGCTTTTAACCTGAATCACTTTTGTTTGAAATACAATTTTCCTCCTTTAAAAACCTATAATGCCATTCAGTTTTTAGATCGACAAGGTATCATTAGTTTATCGCAAGAGTTTTCAGAAAAAATAAGTTTGCAATTTTTGATTCCTTCCAAAGAAGTCATTCGCTACATCAGTTTGAATCCAAATGACGAGGAAATTATTCTTACTATTTTGAGAACGTATCCAGGCATTTACGAAATGCAAACTGCATTCAACCTAGACTTTATTGCTAAAAAATCGAATCATAAACCTGCCGAAGTACAAGCAGTTTTAAACAAATTAAAAGAAAAAGATGTAATTGAGTTCCATTCAAAAAACAATGATACTTCGATACTTTTTAACGAAATTCGCGAAGACGAGCGAACCATTAATAAAATCTCAAAATATTTAGAAAAACAAAACCAGCTGAAAAAAGAGCAACTTCAATCTATTATACATTATATAAAAGAGAACCAAACTTGTAAAAATCGATTAATTTTAGCTTATTTTGGCGAAAAATCGGATGCTGATTGTGGAGTTTGCTCATATTGCATTAGCAAAAAGAAAGTAACAACTAATACAAAATCTCTTTCTGATTCAATCCTTACATTATTACAAACTGAAGAATTAACGTCAAGAGAAATTCAAGAAAAAACCCAAACCGATACCAATGCCGTTATTGAAGTACTTCAATATTTATTAGAACAAGAACAAATCGCTATTAAAGCGAACAACAAATATACAATTCATCACTAATGGAAAAATTACGCATCATATTCATGGGGACTCCCGAATTTGCAGTAGGCATTTTAGATACTATTTTACAACACCAATATGAAGTAGTTGGAGTAATCACAGCAGCAGACAAACCTGCTGGACGCGGACAAAAAATAAAATATTCTGCGGTAAAAGAATATGCTTTAGCGCACCAACTCCCATTATTACAGCCTACCAATTTGAAAGACGAAAGTTTTTTGTCTGAATTGAAGGCATTGAACGCTAATTTACAAATAGTAGTAGCTTTTAGAATGCTACCTAAAGTAGTCTGGGAAATGCCGTCGCTTGGCACATTCAATCTTCACGCTTCACTACTCCCTAACTATAGAGGTGCCGCGCCCATCAACTGGGCAATCATCAATGGAGAGAACAAAACGGGTGTAACTACGTTCTTTATTGATGACAAAATTGACACTGGTGCCATGATATTGAATGCTGAAACTCCAATTAGTAAAACGGAAACAGCAGGAGAATTACACGACCGATTAATGTTACTAGGAAGCGAAACCGTAATTCAAACTTTAAAATTAATTGAAAAAGGGAATGTGACCACCACGATTCAACAAGACACGGCCGATATTAAAACCGCTTACAAACTCAATAAAGAGAATTGTAAAATTGATTGGACTAAATCTTCCTCAACCATCCATAATCTTATTAGAGGTTTAAGTCCCTATCCAGCCGCTTGGTGCTTCATGAGCGATAAAGGAGAAGAGTGGAATGTCAAGATTTATGAGGCTACTATACTAGAAGAATCCCATTCTTTAAATATAGGCCAATTGATTTGCACTAAGAAAGAACTAAAAATTGCTGTACAAAATGGATTTATTCAAATTAAAAGTTTACAATTTCCTGGCAAGAAAAAAATGACGTCTTCTGAATTATTAAATGGTATTCAATTTACCGAAGAAGCTAAAGCTTATTAATAGCTAACAGCTAGTATTTATTACGTTTTCGGGTTAAAAAAGCCTGTCTTTATGAACAAAAAAACCAAGTTATTAACAAAATAGCGGTAATTTGTAATTTTTCCTTGCACAGAAAGGATTTCCTGCTAAATTTGTTTAACAATTTTTTTTAACCAACAATTAATAACTTATTATTATGAACAAATCAGAATTAATCGACGCTATCGCTGCTGACGCAGGAATTACTAAAGCAGCTGCAAAATTAGCTTTAGAATCATTTTTAGGTAATGTAGGTGGTACTTTGAAAAAAGGTGGAA
>JACCDQ010728746.1_pt1 | contig 11734 bp, 6 predicted proteins | sample 7446031 | NCBI WGS metagenome assembly JACCDQ01 (sample SAMN15323442, study PRJNA562643) | freshwater metagenome | isolation source: river surface water | place: USA:Blue River Watershed | collected 2017-08-17
AAAGTGATGGTTACTTTCCGTGGAGAAGCTTCCCAATCCCAGTCGTATTTGACTTTAAATTTGGTACTTGCAATGACGGTTGTAATCGTCAAAATACCTTTGGTGCTATCGTAACTCCATGTGCCGTATGTACTACCATTGCTGCCCACTGCTTTGTAATCGCTGGTGAGTTTGATGGTAATGGGTTTTTGTTGTACCCTATATTGATACTCAAGCGTGATTTGTTCCCAAGAACCTATCAACGATTTTTCAGGAACAGCCGTATTAGGTACACCTGCATAACGCTCTGGCGAAACCACTGGCCAGCCATCTTCTGTCCAATGAATACTACGCACGTGTCCCATCATGATGGCATTTGAGTAGGGGTTTCCACCGTAGTTTTCGGGTAAACGACCTTGCGATGAATAGAACCATTCTTTGGTATCAGGATTTTGAAAAACCGCACAGTGTGCAATACCTACCCATCCCGAATGATTAGAGAATGCGTAAGGATGGGTTAGCATTGGCCATGCTTCGGCACCATTGCTTACGTTTTGTCCGTCGATGCCTACATACGGGCCGGTGATGCTTTTCGAGCGTGCCACACGGGTATTGTAAGGAACGTCGAGCCCATCGTAGGCTACAAATAAATAGTAATAACCTGTTTCGGCATTATAAATAATTTCAGGGCCTTCTAAGGCTTGCCAACGGTTACTTGCGATATTTCCTCTACCAGCAATACGTACACCATAGTCGGCGATGCTTGCTAGTTTGTCGGGCTTGCCTGTAGCGGGGTTGAGTTTTAAGGCTGCGATGCCTGTGTGCCAAGAGCCGTAGATGAGCCATTGCTCGCCTTCGGGCGTTGTAATGAAACTAGGGTCGATGGCATTGAATTTAAAATACGCCGACCAGTCTGAATCGCCATTTCTGGTATAACTTCTTACGCCGTCGGGTTCAGAACAGACCACCATGCCTTTGTCTGTCCAAGTATTTGTTGCCAAATCGTCGGTTTCGGCCAAGCCAATAAAGGCTCTTTCCGACCAAGAAGTACTGGTAGAAGTACCCACAATAGGCTCTATTACTACGATAGAATAATACATGCGGTATTTGTTGCCCGCTTTTCTAATGCACGGTGCCCAATAGCCATACGTTGGATTAGCAATGGCAGGAAGCCCTATTCTGGCTCGTTTGTTGTTGAGCGAGTCTTTTACCCAAGCAGGGGCTGTTTGCATGGTTGGCCCCATAAATTCCCAATTGACCAAATCTTTCGAGCGTCTTAGGAAGAAATGCCCGTTGCCATCCATTGCATTTCCATAGGAAGCATCCGTTTGGCTCATATAATAATAGTCGCCACATTTTTCGACGGTAGGGTCGTGAATGTTGGCTAAGTTCCATTGCGAGCGACTCGACCACGCCGCCAACGCCACATAGCTATCGAAATACGTTGGACCATTGTAAGAGGGCATTACAATGGGGTCTTCGGTAGGCGTTGGGGTTGGTGCTGGGGTGTCTTCTTTTTTGGAGCAATTCGTTAAAAAAAGAAGTGCCAGTAAATAAACACTTGATTGTAAGATAAAAGATTTCATTGGTATAAATTTTTTTAAACAACCGAACAATACTTTGAGAATAAACCAATCAATGAGTTACGTATGCGTACAAAAGTAAATCGACCAATCTTTTTTTATATGTTTGGTAATCAGGCGTATAGTTGAAAAATAATGGTCGAAATCTTGTGTTTGTACTCAATTTGTACGGATGTATTTCATATTAAATATCAGATTAAGAGGTTGAAAATCTGTATTGCCGTCGTGTGTGACGGCAATACAGCAGTGGTAAGTTTGGTAATGTTATTTTACTTCTAATACAACTACCGAAGTAGCTGGTAATTTTACTTTCAATACGTTGCCCGAAAGGGTAGCTCCTTTAAATTCGCTTGGCGTTACCTTGTTGGGTTGGTCGAATGTGTTGTGGTCTTGTACGCTACTAGCTGTTAGAATACGTCCTGTCACAGTCTTGGCGGTAAGTCCTTGCAAATTAATACTGATTTCTTGTGCATGGTGAATATCAATATTCGTCAACGAAATATGAATCAAGCCTGCTTTGTCTTTCGATGCTGATGCCGAAACCGCAGGTAATTTTTTGTCTTCAAACGAATAATCGTTGGTTTTGATTTCGATAGGTAGGTTCGTAGCATCTTGGTGAACGTTGTACATTTCCATGACATGATACGTTGGGGTAAGCAACATTTTCTCGCCACTCGTTAATACAACTGATTGCAATACATTGACAATTTGTGCTAAGTTTGCCATGCGTACACGTTCCGAATATTTGTGGAAAATGTTTAGGGTTGCTCCAGCCAATACGGCATCACGCATGGTATTTTGTTGGTACAAAAAGCCAGGATTGGTGTTTGGTTCTACTTCGTACCAGCCTCCCCATTCGTCCACGATAAGTGCTACTTTTTTCTTAGGGTCGTATTTGTCCATGATGGCGGTATGTTTCTGAATCAACTCATCCATAAACAAAGCCTCTTGCATGGTTTTGAAATATTGTCCTTCGGTAAAGCCCACCGCAGGCCCTTTTTTGTCCCAATTAATCACCGAATAATGGTGCAGAGCGATACCTTCGAGCATGTGGTGCGGGATGTCACGCATCAATACTTCTGTCCAATTATAATCTTTTGAATTCGCTCCCGATGCAATTCTAAAAAGCTTAGAGCCGTTGTCCCAATCGGTCATAAAAGTAGCGTATTGGCGGTAGATATTGGCATAGTATTCTGGACGCATATTGCCACCGCAGCCCCAAGCTTCGTTGCCTACGCCCCAGAATTTTACACCCCAAGCTTTTTCTTGTCCGTTGGCTTTACGCAAATCGGCCATCGGACTTACGCCGTTGTGGTTTACGTATTGTACCCAGTCTGACAGTTCTTTTACTGTGCCACTGCCCACATTACCAGCAAGATAGGGTTCTGTGCCAAGTTCTTTACAAAGGTTCAAAAAGTCGTGCGTACCAAAGCTATTGTCTTCGGTTACGCCTCCCCACCAAGCGTTGACAATAGAAGGGCGTTGTTTTTTTGGACCAATACCGTCTTTCCAGTGATAGGTATCGGCAAAACATCCGCCAGGCCAGCGGAGGTTAGGGATTTTAAGTTTTTTGAGGGCTTCAATCACATCTTTACGTACACCATTGATGTGCGGTATTTTGGTATTACTTTCACCTACATACATACCATCGTAAATACAATGGCCTAAATGTTCGGCAAAATGCCCGTAGATGTGTTTGTTGATAAGGCTACCAGGCTTATCGGCATTGACAGTAATTTCATTTTGAGCCGAAGCACCAAACGAAAGTGTCATTGCTACAAGTGCAATGATGGATGTAATTTTTTTCATGCTGTATAATTTGAGAATAGTTTGGGGTAACTTGTTAAATAGGAAGTGGAAAGGTATGTATATGTGCTTGGTTTGATTGAGTGAGTTAATTTAAAAAAAAGTAAGTTTTTTTTAAATTAACTCACTCAATCACTAACTCACTCAATCACTTAATTTTGGATTTATTTGTAATACACTTCGCTCCAACGCAATTCGTTTTTCAACTGGCGAAGCTCTGTATTTTTGTTAATTACCACTAATTCAACGCCAAACATATCGGCAAAATCCTCTATGTATTCGGTTGTAAGGTTTTGGCTAAATACGGTATGGTGTGCACCACCAGCCAAAATCCAAGCGGCACAGCCTGTTTGCATGTCTGGTTGTGGTTTCCACAAGACACGTGCTACAGGAAGTTTAGGAAGGGCTTCGGTTACTTCAACAGCATCTACTTCGTTAACCAAAATTCTGAAACGGTTGCCCATGTCAATCAACGATACGTTTAAGGCTGGGCCTGTACCACCGTTGAATACCAAACGTACAGGGTCTTCTTTGCCGCCAATGCCTAATGGATGCACTTCGCAAGCTACATCACCTTGGGCAATTGAAGGACAAATTTCGAGCATGTGTGAGCCTAATACCAATTGGTTGGCAGGGTCGAAGTGGTAAGTATAATCTTCCATAAATGAGTTACCGCCTTCTAAGCCACTTGCCATGTATTTCATGATGCGAACCATCGCAGAGGTTTTCCAGTCGCCTTCGCCACCGTAGCCATAGCCCGCCGCCATCATGCGTTGTGAGCCAATACCTGGCAATTGACGCATTCCGTGTAGGTCTTCAAATGAGTTGGTATAAGCCGTAAAGCCACCATCTTCTAAGAAAGCTTTCAAGCCAAGTTCGATACGAGCGGCTTCAACCAATGAGCTACGCATTGCACCCCCAGCTTTCAACGAATCCATCAACTTGTATGTATCTTCATATTCTTGGATAAGCGTATTGATTTCGGCATCCGAAAATTGGTTGATTACTTTAACCAAATCACCTACGCCATGCGTATTTACCGAAAATCCGAAGGTCATTTCAGCCGCTACTTTATCGCCGTCGGTTACAGCTACCTGACGCATATTGTCGCCAAAACGCACCACTTTCATGCGTTGCATTTCGTGCTTACCAGCAGATACACGAGCCCAAACGTTGATTTTTTCTAGTACGTCTGTTTGTTGCCAGAAACCTACTACAATTTTGCGGTTCAAACGCATACGTGACATAATGAAACCAAATTCACGGTCGCCATGAGCCGACTGGTTGAGGTTCATGAAGTCCATATCAATGCTATCCCAAGGAATATCACGGTTGAATTGTGTGTGCAAATGCAACAATGGTTTTTTCAATACATTCAAGCCACGAATCCACATTTTAGCTGGTGAAAATGTGTGCATCCAAGCAATAATACCAATACAGTTGGGTGCAAAGTTGGCTTCCTGACAAATGTTGTAAATTTCATCTGGAGTTTTTACCACAGGTTTGAAAATTACATTCACAGGAATAAGAGGAGAAGCTTGAAAAAAATCTGCAATGATTTTAGAATGTTCATCTACTTGACGAAGGGTTTCTTCACCATAAAGGTGCTGACTACCCGTTACGAACCATACTTCTAAAGGCGAGCCGCCAAAGGTTTTTACGTTACTCATGATTATGATTTGATTTTCCAGATAATTGTTTTATTCTCGGGTAAGTATCAATGTAAAATTATGAATTATAAATTATGAGTTATGTTTTCATTTTCAGTAACTTAATAGTTGCTTGAAAATGTTATAATTGTTTGATATTCTGAATTTTATATTCATAACTCCGCATTCATAATTCAACATTCATACTTACATATAAGCCTAAAAATTGTTTTCGATAAAATTACCTAAGCTTACATACTTTTGGTAAAGCTCTTCATACACAGGTACTAGCTCGGGGCGTGGTGTGTAAGTTGCATCGAAGCCTGAAGCCATTGCTTTTTGAGCTGTAGGGAAGTCTGGATGCACACCAGCCGCTACCGAAGCACAAATCGCCGCACCCAAGGCACAGGCTTGGTCTGAGCTTGCTACTTTGATTGGCATATTAAGCACATCGGCAAGGGTTTGCATCACAAATGCCGATTTTTTCGCTACTCCACCGATGGCAATTACTTCTTTGATGGGTACGCCTTCCGACTGAAAACGGTCTGAAATAGCTCTTGCACCAAAAGCCGTCGCTTCTACCAAAGCTTTGAAGATACGCACGGCATCGCTACCAAGGTTGAGTCCTGCTATTGTGCCTTTGAGCGTATGGTTGGCATCTGGCGTGCGGCGGCCGTTCATCCAATCAATCGCTACCAAATCTTTGCTGGTGATAGGCAACGCCATTGCTTTTTCTGACAAATACGGAATCAATTCTTGGCTTAATTTATCGGCTGCTTCGTCGCCCAATAAGGCTTTAACTGGCCCAACAATCATTTTTTGAAACCAAGCATAAATATCTCCAAACGCCGATTGTCCTGCTTCCATGCCTAGCATTCCAGGCAAAATAGAGCCATCGACTTGTCCACAAATACCACGAATTAATAAATGGCCAATTTCTTCGTTGGGTGCTACAAGCATATCGCAAGTAGAAGTACCAATTACTTTACAAAGGCTATAAGGTTGAATATCAGCACCAACAGCACCCATGTGGCAGTCGAATGCCCCAACACCGATAACTGCATCTGCCGAGATATTCAATTTAGCTGCCCATGCTGCCGAGATTTTACCCATTGTATTGTCGGCGGTATAGGTATGTGTGAATAAACGCTCACGAATACCGCTCAAGAGTGGGTCGAGTTTACTTAAAAACTCTTCTGAGGGTAAGCCTTCAAATTCTTCGTGCCAAAGGGCTTTGTGACCTGCGGCACAACGGCTTCTTTTCATCGTCAAAGGATTGGTGTCGCCTGTCAATACTGCCGAAATCCAATCGCAGTGTTCTACCCACGAAAAAGCTTTGGCTCGTACTTGTTCGTCCACCCGAAGGGTACGCAAAATTTTTGCCCAAAACCATTCTGAAGAATAAATTCCGCCTACATATTTCGTAAAGTCGGTGTCCCAATGATGTGCCAAATGGTTAATTTCGTCAGCTTCTGCATTGGCGGTATGGTCTTTCCAAAGAATAAACATACCGTTAGGATTTTCTGCAAATTCTGGTAATAAAGCCAAAGGCGTACCTTGCTCGTCCACTGCCACAGGTGTAGAGCCTGTGGTATCAACCGAAATACCCGCAATGTGCTGGCGAACGTCATCGCCTAGCCCAGCCAATGCTCCAGTGATGGCGTTTTCTAGGCCTTCAAGGTAGTCTAAAGGGTGTTGTCTGAATTGCGAAATGGCTGGTTCACAGTACATTCCTTGTTTCCAACGAGCATAATAATGAACGGCCGTACCTAATGTTTCGCCTGTTTGTGTGTCAACCACCAAGGCTCTTACCGAATCTGTTCCGTAATCTACACCGATTACATACGTGTTTTTCATAGTGCTATGAGATAATCTGTCTTGCTTTTATAACTGAGCAAATATATAAAATGCGTTGCTTGTCTAATGAATGCGTTAAATTGACACAATTTGTGTTATTTTTTGAACAAAAACAAGTTTTTTTAGCAGTAAAGTAATAATGCTAAGTTGTTAATTATGAATTATAAATTATGAATTATTTGAAAGCTTAGTAAAGCTTTTCAAAACGCTGAAAATTAAAATATTACTCCACAATTGACAATTCAGTATTCATGCTTAACTTTTATTTTTAATTAAAAATAATGTTACATTATTATTTCAATCATTTATGCCAAATCTACCTTCTGAAAAGTTTTATACCCGAATATCCGACACAAAATAATGAAAGGCATTAAATTGCTGTTGGTACTTTTGCTGGTCTAGTCGGTAGAGAATTGCTTTTTTGGTAGCAGAGTTCTCATTTTTTTCACCTGTATCTATCAAAAGCTTGGTTGATAAGATTTTACGACTAAAATTACGGCGGTCGAGTGGGGTATCATAAATAGCCTCATAGAGTTTTTGCAACTGAGGAATGGTAAACTTTTCAGGTAAAAGTTCAAATCCAATGGGATGCAAAGCGGCTCTGTATCGCAAACGCTCTAGTGCCAAATCTACCATTTCGTTATGGTCAAAAATCATCTCTGGTCGATTTTTGAGGTTGATCCAAAAAGCATTTTGGGCTTTGGCTGCGTCTTGGCTATGCGCATGAATATTAATCAAAGCAAAAAAACATACCGAAACGGTACGTTCAACGGGGTCACGGTCAACACGCCCAAAGGTTTTTAGCTCTTCAAAATATACATCTTTTAAGCCTGTCAAATCATATAAAATGCGGTTTGCCGCTACTTCCAAATCTTCTGTTTCATTTAGAAAACCTCCCATCAACGACCACTTGCCCAATTGAGGCTCAAAGTTTCTTTTGATTAAAAGTAGTTTCAATTCTTCTCCATCAAATCCAAATACGATGCAGTCGAGGGCAACTAAAATTCGGGTACTGTGATTGTATTTTTCCAACATTCAACTAATGGTCTTTTTAATTTCTACTAAAATTAATCAATTCACTTAAAACTACCATAGCATAAGTGATGGGGAATTAAAAATTCCCCCACTAGCTTCGTACAATTATATGAAATACAAATCACTGATTTCTAAATGTGTTATTTTGACACAATTTTACAATATTTTTTTTAAAGTACAAAATTTTCCTATCAAAATATTATTAAATAAGACAAATGGTGAATGATGTTTTTGGGTTTGTGGTGACTTACAAATTATTTGATATTCTAAAGGTTTGAAACTCAATTTATCACTCAAAACTTGTAGTACTACTACTTCGTAATTCCCTATTTTACATCAAAAAATTATTCGACGATTGTGGCTATGGGCCAACCTTTTTTGAAAGTAAGTTGAACAAAACCGAGCTTTGATTTTCCTTCGTCTTGGGCATCATAATAATGAATACTGGTGGTAAGGCTATGATTTTCACGCAATAACCCTAGGTGTCCGGGGCCTAAAAAACGTCCTTTGCTTCGTAAAAGCACCGTGCCACCGCCTAATTTTAGGTCTTTTCCTTCTTTGTCAAGAAATGGCCCCAGCGGATTTTCGGAACGTCCTACAACAATGTAGTAAGTGCTATTGATGCCTTTGCAACATAAACCGTTGTTGACAAACAAATAATAATATTTTCCTTCTTGGATTAAACAAGAAGCCTCCCAATCTGATTCTCTGCCACCTGCCAAGTGGATGAGGCTGGTATGAGCTTTTTGTTTTCCTGTGAGCGAGTCTAATTCTAATCCAGCAATTCCTCCATGAAATGACCCATAAGTCATATAAATTTTTCCATTTTTATCTTTTAAAATACTTGGGTCTATGGCATTAAAATCTTTCTTTTCTTTCGATTGTAGGATTATTCCGTGGTCTGTCCATTGATAATTGGGGGCTTGTGGGTCGAGGGTAGGAGAGGTCACTAGCCCAATAGCTGAGGTAGCTGCTCCAAAAGTTGAACAGGAATAATAAACATGATATAGCCCGTTCATATATATAAGGTCGGGTGCCCAAAAATGCCCTTTGAACCCCTTGACCGTCGAATCAATCCAAGCAGGGTGTTGGTTGGGCTTAAAAATAGGAGGGAGAGCCTGCCAATGTATTTTATCGCTCGACCGAAACCCACTGATACCCATGCCTGTGGTATAAAGATAGTACTGATTGTGTGCTTTGACAATGGTACTTGGGTCGTGTAATTTGGGCATTTCTTGTTGGGCAAAAATGCCATAAAAGCACCATTGCAATGCTAACAGTGCGAAATATTTTTTGAACGAAAACATAGCATTGAGTTGGAATAAAAAATGAGCTACCTACCAAATGGAGGTAGCTCAATACATAAGTAAGTAAGATAGAATTCGTTATTTTACTGCTTTAATGCGGATAACCGAGAAAGAATACGGTGCTAAATTGAGGGCTACTTTTTTCTTTTTGGTATCAATGGCAATGCTTTGTTCTACAGGACTCACTGCAATGGCATTCTCAAACGAGTTGACAGCCCCAAGATTATCATTTTTTAGAAGAATCCATTTGCCTGTTGGGTCAAGTTTTTTGACACCTTCTAAAGCCACGTCACGACTGATGCTTTGGGCAGAAGTGTTGGCAATTTTAAGAATGATTTCGCTGCTTTCGTTATCCCAGCTTGCCGAGGCGTAAAGGCTGTCTTGACCTGTCAATGCTTGTCCGTTTTGGAGCATAGGCAATACCTTAGAGCCACGATTGGTCGAATACAATTTTTGTACATAATAGTTAGGTGTGCCATACGAGCGGAGGTTATCAACCCAAATCAAATCGGGTGTCCATTGCCAGCCTTCGGCATGAGCAAACAGCGGCGCATAAGAAGCCATTTGTACAACGGCTGCGTTGCGTTCAAGGCCAGTCATAAAGGCAGCTTCCGACAAAGCACATTTCCAGTTGTTGCGGTTGTCCACACTAACGGTTTTATCGCTTTGAGCAGCGTATTCTCCTGCAAATATTTTTGAGCCATTGCGGTCGTAACTATCATAGCGAGCAGCGTTTTTCAAGAACCAATCGGGTGTTCTGTAATAATGTTCGTCTATAAAGTCGGCATTCATGGCACGTAATTCTTTGTTGAGGTAATCAAATCTTTCGCCGTTAGGGTCTGTTCCTGAGCTATTAACCAAGCGGATGTTAGGGTATTTAGCTTTGATAGCCTTGGTAAAAGCCTTGAGGCGTTCTACGTATTGTGGTCCCCAGTTTTCGTTACCAATACCCATCATTTTGAGGTTGAATGGTGCGGGATGTCCCATCGAAGCACGCACTTTACCCCAAGGGGTAGTTGCATCGCTGTTGGCAAACTCAATGAGGTCGATGGCATCTTGGATGTACGGGTCTAGTTGGTCTAATGGCACCACTTCGGCGGTATTAAATTGGCAAGCCATACCACAGTTGAGTATAGGCAGCGGCTCTGCACCGATGTCTTCTGCCAATTGGAAATATTCAAAGAAACCTAAGCCAAATGTTTGGAAATAATCAGGTGCCGGACGGTGAGCAAACTCTACATTCCAACGGTTCATGATAAGTTGGCGTTCTTCTAACGACCCCAAGGTTTTTTTCCATTGGTAACGGTTGTTTAGGTCGATGCCTTCAACGATACAACCACCCGGAAAACGGATAAAGCCTGGTTTTAAGTCAGCCAATTTCTGAATCATATCGGCACGCATACCACCTGGGCGACCTTTCCAAGTATCGGTTGGAAAGAGCGAAATCATGTCGAGGTCGATGTTGCCTGTTCCTTCAAACCATAGCCTGAATTTGCCTTTGGCTTCGGTGGCTGTGGATTGAAAACTGGCGGTAGCTTTATGCCATTGGTTATCGCTTTCGCTTGGCGCTACTACGCCCGAGCCAATAACGGCGTTGTTGGCATCAAGTAATTCTAGGTGTAATTTGATTCCTTTGCTTGCTGTACGGTAGGCTACAGAAAAATCATATTTGAGGTCTTTTTTCAAGCCCATTCCTCTAAATCCTTCGTTGGTAAGCCCCAAGTCGCCTTTGGCTGTATTGTTGAGCGTAACGGTGACGAAGCGAGGGTTGCTGCTTTGTTTTTCTTGACGATTTTGAACTAAAATTTCTCCTTCATGAAAAGTTTTACGTTCTATTTTCCAGCCCATCATGGGTTTGGCAAACTCAAAAGAACGGTTTTTGATAAGTTCGGCATAAATACCCCCGTCGGCACCGAGGTTGATGTCTTCAAAGAAAATTCCCCACATAGTTGGCTGAATATCAGCAACAGGTTGGGCAGCATTTACCTTGATTGGCGTGGGTGCTTGGGCATACGAACACCACGATGTAGCTAAAATTAAGCTAACGGTTTTTATTATACGATTCATAAAGCGTTTAATTAACAATGATAATTTAGTACGTAATACGTTGTTTTAAAAATGACCGCTTAGTTTCAGAAACGACCTTAACTATGCAAGATGGTTTACTTATATTTATAAAGTGTTATTTTGACACAATTTTACAAGAAAATTTATTTTTTGCAAATTTTATAAATAAATTAAGAAAAAATTGTTTTTAATGATTTTAGGGCAAACTAAATGCCTGTAACGGCAAGTTATTGTTACCTACGAGTAGGCTTGTATGCTTGGGCTGTTTGAGCAATGCCATCGCTTTGGTATCGCCTCTGACAAAAAAGCCTTGATAACCAACAGGATTAGCTTGGAGTGTTCCATGATGATTGGCCAAAACTAAGCCATACAGTGCATCGTAGCGTCCTGTGGTAATTTCGGTTTGGTATTCGTTGCCACCCATCATAATTTCAGGAAAACCATCTTTGTT
>JACCDQ011241351.1_pt1 | contig 11734 bp, 9 predicted proteins | sample 7446031 | NCBI WGS metagenome assembly JACCDQ01 (sample SAMN15323442, study PRJNA562643) | freshwater metagenome | isolation source: river surface water | place: USA:Blue River Watershed | collected 2017-08-17
CACCTGGGTCATCAAGGGCTGTGCGCCCATGTTCTGGCCGTTCACAAATTGCGTCGGGCCGTAAGGCATGATGTGGTCGGAGAAGGTGCTCTTGGACAGCGCATCGATGATGGCGGCGCGGTCGCTGGATTTCGCGCGCTCGATGCTGTCCGCCAGCAGACGCATGGCGGTGTAGGTCATGAACACTTCATAGCTGAAGAATTGCCCTTGCGCCTCGACCCGCTTTTTCAGCTCGGCAGAACGCTTGTCCTTGGGGTTGAACCAATGGTTGCAGTCAATGATGCCGTTGGCCGCATCCGGAAACTCTTTGACGAACTTGTAGCTGGAGGCAGCGCCGCCGAGCACCGAGTAAATCGCCTTGGGCGTCACTTTCTGCTGTTGCATGGTGCGCACCAGCAAGGCGTATTCGTTGTAGTAGTTGGCGGGGATCACGATGTCCGGGTTGACTTGCTTGATGCGCAACACGATGTTGTTGAAGTCTCGCGTCGGGTTGGCATGCTTGATGACTTCCTTGACCTCGTAGCCGTAGCCAGGCAATTCGCGCGACAACAAGTTGGCCGTGCCGGTGCCAAACAGGGACTCTTCGTGAATGATCATGACGCTGCGCGCCGGGCGACCAGCGGCGGTGTTCAATACGTGCAAGTTGGCCACCGCGATTTCTGCGCACTTCTTGTAGCCGGGACCGAAGCGGAAGGTGTTCTTCAGGCCACGCTCCACAATTTGGTCGGCCACGCCCACATCGACCACGTGGGGAAGGTTGTACTTGGCAGCCGCCTGGGTGGTGGCCAAACAAATGGCGGAGGCAAACGCGCCCACCACGGCGCTCACACCGGCTTCGTTCATTTTTTCGATTTCGGCAGTCCCTGCTTGCGGGTTGGACTGGGCATCCCCCAACAAGGCTTCCAATTTGGCGCCACCCAAGGACTTGATGCCGCCGGCTTTGTTGATGTCCTCAATGGCCATCAACGCACCCATGCGGCACTGTTGGCCGGAGTAGGCCAAGGCACCTGTCACAGGGTGCAGCACACCCACCTTGACGGTTTTGGCTTGTGCGCCGGCCACCAGTGGAAACGCCAGCGTGGTGGCGGCGGCGGCTGAATGCGCCATGAACGTGCGACGGTTGCTCATAAAAATCTCCTTTGAAGTAATCAATGAAAGCGGGCTGACAACTCTTTGCTGATCCACACCTTGGCATCGATGCTGCCAACGCGCGATAACTGCATCTGATACTCGTAACGATCCGGGCGGTAAAGGCCGTGCAGCCATTGAATGGGCTGATCGTCCTCGTCAAAAATCAAGCGGCGCACATCCAGCAGCGCGGAGCCAATGGCCACATCCAAATGTTGGGCCAAGTGGGCATCGGCCAGGCGCGCTGAGATGCTTTGCTCCGCCCGCCCGACCTTGACCCCAGACTCTTCCAAAAGCAACAAAATGGGTTTTTTGGCCAGCTCTTTGCGGCCGAAGTCTTTGGCGATGCTGTGCGGCACCCAGGTGGTGATGTGTGACAGCGGGCCTTCGCGGGTGCTGCGAACACGGACGGCTTTTTGCACGCGCTCGCCTTCGCCCAAGCGCAGTGCTTGCGCCACCTCGACAGAGGCCTGGATGTTGTCAACACTGAGAACCTTGACCGAGGTGCGCAGGCCCATGCTGACCAAATTCTCCAGCAAGCCGGTCAGCTGCGCCCGCTGCCCCTCAGCTGCTTGGGCTTTGGCAAGTGGCAAAGCGCTGGCACGCAAGGGCCGGGTGCCGCGCCCCGGCTCTCGGGCAATCAGGCCATCGCCGGCCAGCTGGGACAAGGCGCGACGAATGGTCACGCGCGCCACACCAAACTGTTTCATCAGCGCCATTTCACCCGGCAAGCCCTGGTTGAAACGCCCTTCTTGCAATTGCTCACGCAACACCAGGTAAACCTGGTGGTATTTGGGCAAGGGCATATCGCGGCGCATGGGTGCGCATCCTCCATCGGTTCTATTGTTCTGTCAATAGAACATTTAGTGCCTGACTGATTTTCAAGGACAATGTGGCACGACACCCCTCATGAGCGACCTCAAACCCCTCCTCACAGCCCTGGTCTTACCCCCTGCCGGACCTTTGTTGCTGCTGGCAACCGGTTTGTGGCTGGGGCGCCACGCATCGCGACGTCGCGTGGCGGGTGTGACGGCGTGGGCAGCGCTTGGCATGTTGTGGCTTCTGAGTTGTCAGTCGGTGGCTGTTGGCTTGTGCCACCTCCTGCTGCCCAGCTTTGACCCGCCCAGCCTGGCGCGCGTGTCCGAGGCCCAGGCCATCGTGGTGCTCGGCGCAGGTGTTCGCCCGGGCGACATGGCGCGCCGCATCCCGGATGAGTTGACACTGGAAGCCCAAGAGCGGGTCACAGCCGGCGCCCGGCTGGCCAAAATCACCCACCTCCCCTTGGCGTTTTCAGGCGGACAGGGGTGGGGACACCAGGCGCCGACACCCTCCGAAGCGGAAGTGGCCAGCCAAGTCCTCTGGCAAGACCATGGCCTGAAATTTCAATGGCTGGAAGCGAGATCCCGAGACACCCGCGAGAACGCCCTGATGTCGGCCGAGTTGCTGCTGCCCCAGAACGTGCAGCACATCGCCTTGGTCACGCAGGCTTGGCATTTGCCGCGCAGTGTGCGCAACTTTGAAGCGGCGGGCTTCAAGGTTCTGCCGGTTCCCACAGGCATTCCAAGAGGCACGGGGTCTCGCTGGCTTGACGCATTGCCCTCGGGGCAAGGGCTGAACCTGAGCCGGCAGGTTTTGCGCGAATGGTTGGGACTGCGCCTGACCTGAACCGCTTTGACGAAACTGGGCCCTTTGGGTTACATTAATAACCAGTCAGTCATTAATTATGCCCACCGTTTCCACCCCCCCTGCCAACGACTCGCACAGCAAACGCGAACGCCGCAAGGAGGCGCGCCCCGGCGAATTGTTGCAGGCCGCGCTAGAGTTGTTTGTCGAGAAGGGCTACGCTGCCACCCGCGCCGAAGAGGTTGCCACGCGGGCCGGCGTCTCAAAGGGCACGCTCTTTTTGTACTTCTCGTCCAAAGAGGACTTGTTCAAGGCGGTCATCCAGTCCAACCTGTCCCGACATCTGATGGCATGGAACCAGGAGTTTGAGGGCTTTGAGGGCTCCAGCGCCGACATGCTGGCCTATGGCTTGACCGCGTGGTGGACGCAAATTGGCAGCACGCTGGCGGGCGGCATCACCAAACTGGTCATGAGCGAAGCCCGCAACTTCCCGGAAATAGCCGCCTTCTATGAGCGCGAAGTGGTCAAACCTGGACAACATTTGATCGAGCGCATTCTGCAGCGTGGCATCGACCAGGGAGAATTTCGTCCCATGGAAGTGCACCATGTGTGCATGAGCCTGGTCTCCGCCATGATGTTCCTCATGATGTGGAAGCACTCGCTCGGCCCGTGTTCGGCCACCAAGCCCTCGTTCGACCCCGAAACCTTTTTGCTAACCCATTTGAACACTTTGCTCAATGGCCTGCGGCAACCCGCCCCCAGAGAGACATTGCGATGAAAAAAACTGTTCGCCTCCTGATTCTTGCCGGCGCGATTGGCGCTGTGGTGGTGGTTGGCATGCGTGTGATGGCCACACGCAAAGCCCAACAAGCAACCGCACTGAGTTTACCAACCACCAACGATGTGCTGGAATTCGCCGCTTCCGACAAGGTGGAGGTCAAACCCAAAGCCTTGCAACTGGGCTTGCCCATCTCAGGCAGTTTGCGCGCGGTGCGCTCGGCCCTGATCAAGGCGCGCGTGGCCGGGGAGCTGATGGATCTGCAAGTGCGTGAGGGCGACCCGGTGAAAGCAGGCCAGGTGCTTGCCCGCATCGACCCCACCGAATACCAGCGTCGCCTGCGCCAGGCGCAAGAGCAAGCCGAGGCGGCCAAAGCCCAGGTGGACATTGCCCAGCGCCAATTTGACAACAACCGCGCCCTGGTCGACCAGGGCTTCATTTCCAAAACTGCGCTGGACACCTCCTTGGCCACGCTGCAGTCTGCCCAGGCCACCTACCGTGCTGCCGTTGCAGGCGCTGAGGTCTCCCGCAAGGCGCTGGAGGACTCGCAGATGGTGGCGCCCTTTTCAGGCTGGGTGGCGGCACGCGCGGCCCAGAACGGAGAACGCTTGGCCATTGATGCGCGCATTCTGGAGCTGGTCGACCTCAGCCAACTGGAAGTCGAAGCCACTCTGAGCGCGGCAGACTCCGTCAAGGTGCGCATCGGGCAAACCGCACACCTGAGCGTCGAGGGCCAAGGCCAAACCGTGGCCGCACGTGTGCAACGCATCAACCCCAGCGCGCAAACCGGCAGCCGCAGTGTCTTGGTGTACTTGCAAATCAGTGATGTCACGGGCCTGCGACAGGGCTTGTTCACCGAAGGCGTTTTGGGCACGGAACAACGCACCGTGCTGGCCGTGCCCGTCAACACCGTTCGCACCGATCAGCCTGCGCCCTATGTGCAAGTGATTGAAGACCAAAAAGTTCGCCATGTGCCGGTTCAGTTGGGCGCGCGTGGCACCGCCAGCGGGGACCCGCAATCTGAAAATTGGGTCGAGGTGCAAGGGCTGCGCGAAGGCAGCCAAGTTTTGGGCGCCCATGTCGGACGTTTGCGCGAAGGCACGCCGGTCAAGATCACACAAGCCCCCAAAGCTGCCGGAGGCTGAGCCATGTGGTTCACAAAAGTCAGTCTGAGGAACCCGGTTTTCGCCACCATGCTCATGCTGGCCTTTGTGGTGCTGGGCTTGTTTGCCTACCAGCGGCTGAAGATCGACCAATTTCCCAACATCGACTTTCCCGTGGTGGTGGTGACCACCGAATACCCAGGCGCCTCCCCTGAAATTGTGGAGTCCGAGGTCAGCAAAAAAATCGAGGAAGGCGTCAACTCCATTGCCGGCATCAATGCCCTCACTTCGCGCAGCTACGAAGGCATGTCGGTGGTGGTCATTGAGTTTCAGCTGCACATCAATGGGCGCAAAGGCGCTGACGATGTGCGTGAAAAAGTGGCCAGCATCCGACCGACATTGCGCACCGAAGTCAAAGAACCGAAAGTGCTGCGATTTGACCCCTCCAGCCGTGCGATTTGGTCCCTGGCCGTTTTGCCTGACGCCAAGACAGCCGGCGCAAGCGCCCCCCTCACGGGTGTGGCCCTGACCAATTGGGCCGATCAGGTTTTGAAGAAACGGCTTGAAAACGTGCGCGGCGTGGGCGCTGTCACGCTGGTTGGCGGAACCAAGCGCGAAATCAATTTGTATTTGAACCCGCGGGCCATGGAGGCCCTGGGCGTCAGCGCAGACCAAGTCATCAATGCGGTCCGCGCTGAAAACCAAGACGTGCCAGTGGGGGCGGTGCGTTCCGCCACACAAGACCGGGTCATTCAAGTCCAAGCCCGCATGGTTCGGCCAGAGGACTTCGGCCAAATCATTGTGGCGCGCAAAGGCTCCACGTCGATTCGGCTATCGCAAGTCGCCACCGTCAACGACGGCGCGCAAGAACTGGAAAACATGGCGCTCTACAACGGAGAGCGCACGCTGTTGATGTCCGTCCAAAAATCACAGGATGAAAACACCCTGGATGTGATCGACGGTTTGAACAAAACTTTGAAAGACATCGAAAAGCAACTGCCACCCGGCATTCAACTCGCCCCCATCTACGACGGCTCGCGCATGATTCGCGTTTCTGTGAACAACGTGCGCCAGACCTTGATCGAAGGGGCGTTGTTGACGGTGCTGATTGTTTTTCTGTTCCTGAACTCCTGGCGCTCCACGGTCATCACCGGGCTGACCTTGCCCATCTCCATCATTGGCACCTTCTTGTTCATGCACATGCTGGGCTTCACCATCAACATGGTGACCCTCATGGCGCTGTCACTTTGCGTGGGCTTGCTGATTGACGATGCCATCGTGGTCCGGGAAAACATTGTTCGCCATGTGCAAATGGGCAAGAACGCGTTTGATGCGGCCATGCAGGGCACGCAAGAAATCGGGCTGGCGGTGCTGGCCACCACGCTGTCCATCGTGGCTGTGTTTCTGCCCATCGGGTTCATGGAGGGCATCATTGGCAAGTTTTTCCATGAGTTCGGCCTGACCATTGTGGCGGCCGTGCTGATCTCGATGTTCGTCAGCTTCACCCTGGACCCCATGCTGTCCAGCATCTGGCACGACCCCAGCATCCACCGCCACGGCGAAAAAGCGCATGCGCCTTCACTTTACGACCGCACGCTGGGACGCGTGACAGGCTGGTTCGAGCGCGCCACAGAAAACATGGGCCATGTGTACGAGCGCTGGCTGCAATGGGCCTTGGGTCACAAATTGGCCACAGTGGGTTTGGCCATTGCGGTGTTTGTGACCAGCGTGGTCTTGGTACCTTTGTTGGGCACCGAGTTTGTGCCCAAGGCAGACTATTCGGAAACCACGGTCAATTTCTACACCCCGGTGGGCTCCTCGCTGGAGGTGACGGAAGCCAAAGCACGACAGGTGGACGCCATCTTGCGTGAGTTTCCCGAGATCCGCTACACCCTGACGACGATCAACACCGGGGCGGCCAACGGCAAGATTTACGCAAGCCTCTACGTGCGCTTGCTGGACAGAAAATTGCGACAGCGCAGCGTGGACGAGGTCGCAGCGGCTATCCGCGAGCGCCTGCGCCAGGTGCCAGGCATCACCGTGACCCATGTGGGTCAGTTGGACACGGTCGGCGGCAACAAGCAAATTGAGTTCTCGCTGCAAGGCACCGATTTGCGCGAACTCGAGCGGCTCAGCCAAACCGTCATGGCCCGCGTACGCGCCATCCCAGGCGTGGTCGATCTGGACTCGAGTGTCAAACCCGACAAACCCACGGTAGAGGTGGTGGTCAACCGCTCCGCTGCAGCCGAGATGGGCCTGGGCGTCGCCACTGTCGGCCCGCAATTGCGAAACCTGGTGGCGGGCCAAACCGTGGGCAACTGGCGCGCCAGTGACGACCAGACCTACGACGTCAATGTGCGCCTGGCGCCCTCTGCCCGAAACACCCCCGAAGACCTGGCCCGTCTGCCTTATACGTTGCCCGCCGCGGCGGATGGCAACTCCCGAACCGTTCGCCTGGACCAAATTGCCATGGTGCGCGAGAGTACCGGCCCGAACCAGATCAACCGGCGCGACCTGCTGCGCGAAGTCAGCATCAATGCCAACGCCTACAACCGCTCAACGGGCGAAATTTCCGCCGACATTCGCAAAGTCATGAGCGCGATCCCATTGCCGCCAGGCTACTACTACCAGTTCAGCGGTTCCACCAAGAACATGCAGGAATCGTTTGGCTATGCGCTGTCGGCCCTGGCGTTGGCCGTGATTTTCATCTACATGATTCTGGCCAGCCAGTTCAAGAGCTTCTTGCAACCGTTGGCTCTGATGACCTCCTTGCCCCTGACGCTCATTGGCGTGGTGTTGGCCCTCATGATGTTTCGCTCCACGCTGTCCATGTTCTCCATCATTGGCATCGTGATGCTCATGGGCTTGGTCACGAAAAATGCCATCTTGCTGGTGGACTTTGCCATTCGTGCGCGGGAAGGCTTTGCACAAGCCGATGGCAGCACCAGCCCAGGGCTGCCGCGCAACGAAGCCTTGCTCTTGGCAGCCCGGGTGCGGTTGCGCCCGATCTTGATGACCACCTTGGCCATGATTTTTGGCATGATCCCGCTGGCCTTTGCCCTCAGCGAAGGCTCTGAGCAGCGTGCGCCCATGGGCCAGGCGGTGATTGGCGGGGTCATCACCTCCTCCTTGCTGACCCTGGTGGTGGTGCCTGTTGTTTACTGTTACCTGGACGATTTTTCTCAATGGCTCAAGCGCCTGTGGCACCGAAACGCGCGGTCAGGCTCTGAAAGCATTGCCCCTTAAAATCACGCCCAACGTCTTCTGCCTCTTTGGAACCGCGACATGAACCTCGAAAAAGCCCGCTTTAACATGGTGGAACAGCAAATCCGGACCTGGATGGTGCTGGAGCCCGCCGCTCTGGCCGTCCTCTCCGCTGTTGAGCGCGAAAAATTCACGCCGTCACCCTACCAGTCACTGGCCTACTCTGACACCGAAATTCCTTTGGCCCAAGGGCAAACCATGTTGCCCCCCCGCATTGATGCCCGCCTGATGCACGACCTGCACCTGCAAGGGCATGAAACCGTGTTGGAAATCGGCACGGGCAGCGGCTACCTCACTGCCTTGCTGGCCCGCCGCGCGCACCAGGTGGTCAGCCTGGAAATTCATCCCGAATTGGCGCAAGCGGCCCAAGCCAACCTGCGCGCAGCTGGCGTTCACAATGCTGACGTGCGCGTGGGCCATGGCGCCCTGGACAAGGTCTCTGAAGCGCCCTTCGACGCCATCGTGCTGGGTGGCTCGGTGGCCGAAGTGCCGCAAAGCCTGCTGAGCCAGCTGAAAGTGGGCGGCAAGCTGATCGCGATCGTGGGCGATGAGCCCATCATGCATGCGACCCTGTTCACCCGGGTGGCCGATCAGCAATGGCAAAGCCGTGCGCTGTGGGACACTGCCGTGCCCGCGCTGGAAGGCTTCAGCAAAACCTCTGCTTTCAAATTTTGAGCACCATGATTGACCAAATTCAGCCCGCGCAACTCCAAGACTGGATCCAAGCCAAGCAGGCGCATGGGGATACCTTGGTTTTGGATGTCCGTGAAGCCTGGGAATTGCAAACTGCCAGCATCCGGGCCGGGAACTTTGCATTTCTTCACATTCCCATGAGTTTGGTCCCTGCCAAGCTGTCCGAACTCGACCCGAACCAACCCATCGCCTGCCTGTGCCACCACGGTGCGCGCAGCATGCAGGTGGCCGCTTTTCTGGCGCAACAGGGCTTCAGCCATGTCGCCAATGTGGCGGGGGGCATTCATGCATGGTCTGCACAAATAGACCCTTCTGTCCCACAATATTGATTGCGGCCCAACTGGCGCAACTGACAAGATTCGTTCCCCGAAAGGTTTTCATGAAAGTGCTTCGCAAATTGCCTCTGAGTGCTGCCCTGGCTTTGGCACTCGCGGCACCGGCACAGGCCCAAAGCCTGGTGGAACTTTTCGAGTCGGCTAGGTCCTATGATGCGGCTTATCAGGCGGCCAAGGCGCAGTACGAAGCCAGCAAAGCCAAGGCAGATCAAGCCCTGGCCTTGTTGCTGCCCACTTCCAATTTGGTGCTGAGTGCCAACCGTTCGGGCCTCGACTACTCTACAAGCTCTCCAGGCGTTCCCGCCACCAATGTCAATTTCACGCGATGGTTCTCCTCTCAGTCTGCTGCTTTGACTGCCAGCCAACCTCTCTTCAGGCCTGCCAACCTGGCCGGCTACAGCCAAAGCAAAAAACAACTGAGCCAAGCGCTCGCACAGCTTGTTTCTGCAGAGCAAGAATTGGTGGTGAGAATCAGCCAAGCGTACTTTGATGTCCTCGCCAGCCAGGACAGCCTGGAGTTTGTGCGCGCGCAAAAAACAGCTGTGTCTGAACAACTCGCCTCAGCCAAACGAAACTTTGAGGTGGGGACCGCCACAATCACCGACACGCGCGAAGCCCAGGCCCGTTTTGACTTGGTGATCGCTCAGGAAATTGCGGCCGAAAACGACCTGCGCGTCAAACGATTGGCGCTTGACCAATGGGTCGGCATCAAAAACGCTACGCCCAAACCCCTGGCCAAAGCCATGGAACTCAAGCCCGTTTTACCCGCAGACCCAGACCAGTGGGTTCGTGACTCTGAAATCACACACCCAGGCATCTTGAACGCGCAACTGGCGCTGGACATTGCCAAGTTAGAGATAGAGAGAGCGCGTGCAGGACACAAGCCCACCTTGGACTTGCAAGCCAGTTACACGGGCACACGCAACGTGAATGGTACGGCTGCCTCTGGCAGCAGTTCGCCCGACTCTCACGTCGTGGCGCCCACCGTGAGCGTGGTCATGAGCATCCCCATCTTCGCTGGTTTCGCAACGGAAAACCGCTACAAAGAAACCGTCTCCTTGGAAGAAAAAGCCAAGAATGACCTCGAAGCCGCGCGCCGCAACGTGGCTCAAGCCACACGCGCGGCCTACTTTGGTGTTGTGTCCGGCATCGGGCAAGTCAAGGCCCTTGAAGCTGCTGAGGAATCCAGCCAAGTGGCGCTGGATGCCAACAAATTGGGCTACACGGTAGGTGTGCGCATCAACATCGATGTGCTGAACTCGCAAAGCCAGCTGTTTCAAACCAAGCGCGACTTGGCCAAGGCCCGTTACGAAGTGTTGGTCGGCGGCCTGAAATTGCGTCAAGCCAATGGCACGCTGAAAACCGAAGACCTGCAGTCGGTCAACGCCTTGTTGGCGAAATGATCATGGCGCTTTGAGCGTCAGCCACGCTCGCAGGGCTTCGACACTGCGTTGCGCGGCGCCCCGGTGGCTGCGGGCAAACCGCTCAGAGGCCAGGACTCTGGCCTCTTTTCCATCCTTGTCCTCTGTCCAGTGCAAGGCTGTTGCAATCGCTTGGGGCATGTCTGCCACGCGTTGCGCGGCACCGGCTTGCAAAGCCCCTTCTGCCGCTTCCATGAAATTGAAAGTGTGAGGACCCATGATGACGGGGCAAGCACAGGCCGCTGCCTCGATGAGGTTCTGGCCACCCAGTTTTTCAAAACTCCCCCCCAGCAAAGCTACATCCGCCAAGCCAAAGTAATACGGCATCTCGCCCAAGGTGTCGCCCAACCAGACGGTGCGAGAGTTGTCCTCAGAGGCCATCGGCCATGGGGCATCGGCTAGCTGACTTCGTCTCATCACTTGCCAGCCTTCTTTGGCCAGCAGCGCAGCCACTTCCTCGAAGCGCTGTGGATGTCTGGGCACCACCAACCACTGTAGGCGCGCTGTGGCTTCAGGGTTGGCCCGCAGGGCTTGTAGCCAAAGGGCTTCCTCACCTTCGCGTGAGCTGGCCAACAAGGCCACAGGCCGTGCCATCGCCGCACGCGCAGCCTGGCCTGCCTGCCATTGCAGAGGGTCGGGCGTTGCATCAAATTTAATGTTTCCCAGGACCCCTGAGACCGCAGCACCGAGGCTGCGCAAGCGCTGGGCATCGGCCTCGGTTTGTGCCCACACCTCCGACAGCCCTGCGTAGGCCGGGCGCGACAACCAAGCCCACTGGCGTGCCTGGTTCAGCGACTTGTCGCTCAAGCGCGCATTCGCCAATATCAACGGCACACCCTGCCGGCGGCACCCCGCCACCAGGTTGGGCCAAACCTCGGTCTCCATCAACAACCCCACGCGCGGCTGAAAATGCGCCAAAAACTTGGCCACCGCTTGCGGCGTGTCCCAGGGTTGCCAGACTTGGCAATCGCCGGGCCGCAAGAGCCGCTGGCCCTCCTCGCGTCCTGTGGCGGTGCCATGGGTGAGCAACACGGGCAAGTCAGGCCATTGCGCGCGCACTGCCTGGAGCAAGACAGCGGCGGCGCGTGTTTCACCCAGCGAGACGGCGTGAACCCACAGGTAGCCCTGGCCTTGCGGCTGGGTGTAGTGACCAAACCGTTCCTCCACGGCGTGAAGGTAGCCGGTCTCGGAACGTCCGCGGCGCGCCAACTTGCGCCGCAACAAAGGCTGCATGGCACGCGCCAGAAGGCTGTAGAGCGCCAGTGTGAGCGTCTCTGTCAGTCGCATGCCCAGGCTCCGTCCAGGCATGCCGTCCAGGCTTGCCAGACTGCGTCGATGGACGGCGTGGGCTGGGCATACACACTGCATTGATGGGCTGCGCCTTGCGGG
>JACCDQ011630881.1_pt1 | contig 11733 bp, 9 predicted proteins | sample 7446031 | NCBI WGS metagenome assembly JACCDQ01 (sample SAMN15323442, study PRJNA562643) | freshwater metagenome | isolation source: river surface water | place: USA:Blue River Watershed | collected 2017-08-17
GATGGGCGTGACCTTCGCGGCCGTCGGGCCGATGGTGGCCATGGCCAACTCGATGCCCGGCGTCGACGGGGCCCGGGCGATCTTCGGGGCCATCATCGCGGCCGGCGTGATCGGCATCTTCATCGCGCCGCTGGCCAGCCGGATGCTGCGCTTCTTCCCGCCGGTGGTGACCGGCACGATCATCGCGATCATCGGCATCAGCCTCATGCGGGTGGGCATCGGCTGGGCGATGGGCGGTCCGGCCTTCCTGGCCAAGATCCCCGATCCGGCCCACCTGCAGGCGGTGGCCAATGCCAAGGCGGCCGGCACCGCGCTGCCCGTCGGCGCCGCACCGATGATCGCCAACCCGAACTACGCCGCGCTGGACAACCTGGCGATCGCCGTCTTCGTGCTGGCCTGCATCCTGCTCATCGCCAAGTACGGCCGCGGCTTCCTGGCCAACATCTCGGTGCTGCTGGGCATCGTGATCGGCGGCGTGGTCGCCACGCTGCTGGGCAAGATGACCTTCGACAAGGTCGGCAGCGCGAGCTGGTTCGACCTGGTCCTGCCCTTCTCCTTCGGCACGCCCACCTTCGATCCGGTGCTGATCGTGACGATGGTGCTGGTCATGATCGTGACCTTCATCGAGTCGACCGGCATGTTCCTCGCGCTCAGTGACCTGACCGGCCGCAAGCTCACGCCGCAGAGCCTGACCGCCGGCCTGCGCACCGATGGCCTGGGCACGCTGATCGGCGGCATCTTCAACACCTTCCCCTACACCAGCTTCTCGCAGAACGTGGGCCTGGTGGGCGTGACCGGCGTCAAGAGCCGCTGGGTCTGCGTGGCCGGTGGCGTCATCATGATCGTGCTGGGCATGCTGCCCAAGATGGCGGCATTGGTCGAGTCGGTGCCCACCTTCGTGCTCGGTGGTGCCGGCCTGGTGATGTTCGGCATGGTCGCGGCCACGGGCATCCGCATCCTGGCGGGGGTGGACTACAAGGGCAACCGCCACAACCTGTACATCGTGGCCCTGTCTATCGGCTTTGGCCTGATCCCGCTGGTGGCGCCGCGCTGGACGCAGCAGATGGCCCACGGCCTGCACCCGCTGCTGGAAAGCGGCATCTTGCTGACCGCGATTTCGGCGGTGGTGCTGAACCTGTTCTTCAACGGCACCCAGGGCGACACGGCGGGCGCGATCGAGGCCGCCAAGACGGCCGAGGCGCACTGAGCACCCGGGGGTGGCTGGGGCAGGAGCGCGGGCGCTCGCCTCGGCTCAGGCCGAGCGCGCGAAAAACACCGCGCTCATCACCACCCCGGTGACGATGACCACGGCACGCACTGCGCCCACCGGCAGCCGTTTGGCGCCGTGGGCCCCGGCGTAGCCGCCGGCGGTGGCGGCCACCATCATCAGCACTGCCGGGCCCCACGCAATGGCACCGGCCAGCGCGAAGGTCGCCACCGACAACAGCGACAGCACCAGCGAATTCAGGTTCTTCATCGCGTTGGCGGTGAGCAGGTGACGCTCACCGGTGACGGTGTACAGCGCCATCAGCAGGATGCCGAGCCCGCCGTTGAAGTAGCCGCCGTACACCGACACGGCCATCAGGCCCAGCGGCCGCCAGCGCGCCCAGGGGTGCAGACCGTTGCCGTCGGTGACGAGTCGGCGCGCCAGCCAGGGGCCTGCCACGAACAGCACCGTGGCAAACAGCAGCAGCCAGGGCACCAGGCCGTTGAACAGCTTTGCCGGGGTCAACAGCAGCAGCAAGGCGCCCACCACCCCGCCGCTGGCGGCGATCAGCATTTCCCGGTTCAGGCGTTGTCTTGGCTGGGCCAGCAACTCCTGCTTGAAGCCGAACGTGCTGCCCAGGTAGCCCGGGCTGACCGCCACCGCACTGGTGGCGTTGGCGATGATGGGCGGCACCCCGGCGAACACCAGGGCCGGGAAGGTGAGGAAACTGCCGCCACCCGCGATGGCGTTGAGCACGCCAGCGGCAAACGCGGCAGTGGCCAGCAGCGCCGTCAGCGTCAAGTCCAGGGTCATCATCGGGCAGCTTGGGCGTTGGTCGCCTGTTCGCGGGTGAGTTGCAGCATCCAGCCGCAGGCTTGCAGCAACAAGGCGTTGTGGGTGGCGGCGGTCTGGCCGTGAGCGTCCAGCCACGCCTGGGTGCCGGTGGCGTCGCGGCGCTCCATCCGCAGGCACAGTTGCAGCAGGTCGCCCAGCGGGCCTTGTCCATCGAGCAATGCGCTGCGCAAGGCGTCGGACACTCGGATGGTGACCAGCATTTCGCTCAACGGCGCCCCGAACAGCACCCCCAACATCGAGAACATGCCGGCCATGAAGGCCTGTTCCTGGTCGGCCTTGTCCTGTCCCAGCGCTTGCGCCCACAGCTCCATGCAGCGTGCGCGCAGGCCGGCGTGGGCCAGCAGCATGGCGCTGCGTTCGTCGTCGTCGCGCGCGGCAAACACCAGCAGGTTGAGCCAGCGTTGGAGTTGCGACCGCCCCAGCATCACGATGGCCTGAGCGAAGCTGGTGATTTCGCGGCGGCTGCCCATGGCCGCCGAATTGACCAGCCGCAGCAACTGGTAGGACATGGCGGCGTCGCGCCGGAACACCGCTTCAATGTCGCGGGTTTCCGCGTCGGTGGACACCAGTTGCAGCAACTCCAGCGCCCGCTGGCGCGAGGCCGCCTGCGCCACGTTGGGTTTGGCCGGGGGCATGGTGTACCAGTCGCCCGCCACGCAGGGGGCGTTGGCGGGCCAGGCGTCGCCCATCGCGCGTTGGGCGCAGGGCGGGGCTTGCAGCCGCAGGCCGCTGGCGGCCAGAGCGGCCTGGTCATCGGCGGTGCCTTCGCCGGCGCCGTCCCAGGTGGCAAAGCACGGCAGGCTGGCCGTCAGTGCTTGCAGCGCCGGATCGGCCAGCCAGGGCCGCAGCACGTCGGGCTGCGGCTGGGCGCAGGTCCAGTGCAGACCGTGGAGTTGGCGGCCAGGGCCGCAGAGCAATTCAACAAAGACGAGCGACGACATCAAAGGTACAAGCCGGTGGGGGTCAACGGGCGGGAATGCGGCTCAGTCCAACGGCAGGCGCACGTCGTTCTGAACCATGTGGGCGTAGCGTTCTGCGGGCACGGGTGGGCTGAACAGGTAGCCTTGGAGCTGGTCGCAGCCCAGGTCGCGCAGAAATTGCATCTGCTCCCGATTTTCCACTCCTTCGGCCACAATCTCCTGTCGCAATTGTTGCCCCATGGTCACGATGGCCCGCGCGATCGCGCAGTCGTTGCTCTGGCTGGGGATGCCGACCACGAACGATCGGTCGATCTTGAGCGTGGTGATGGGGAATTTTTTCAGGTAGGCGAGGCTGGAGTAGCCGGTGCCAAAGTCGTCCAGCGCGATGCCCAGTCCCATGGCGGCCAGTTCGTTCATGATCGGCGTCACCTCGTCGGCGCCGCGCACCATCAGGCTTTCGGTGATTTCCAGCTTGAGCTGCTGAGGCCGCACGCCGTGCTGGCTCAACAGGTGGTCGAGCCGCTGGGGCAGGTGCTTGTCGAAATGCCTGGCCGACAGGTTGACGGCGAGCGGGGGCATCTGCAGCCCCTGGTCCTGCCAGGCGCGAATCTGGCGGCAGGCCTCGTGCAGCACCCATTCGCCCAGTTCCAGGATGAGGCTGGTTTCCTCGGCCACCGGCACGAAGTTGCCCGGTGTCAGCAGGCCGTGCCGGGGGTGTTGCCAGCGGGTCAGGGCTTCGGCGCCCACAATGCGCCCGCTGCGCAGGCTGACCTTGGGCTGGTGGTACAGCAGCAGTTCACCGTGGGCCAGCGCGTGCCGCAATTCGTTTTCGATCCGGAAGCGCTCGTTCGCCTTCTGGTTCATTTCCTCGCTGAAATAGGTGGGCTCGCCGTTGGCCTGCTCCAGCCCGCGGGTGTTGGCCACCTCGGCGCAGCGCAGCAGGGCGGCGGTTTCGGAGCCGTTGTCGGGGAAGATGGCGATGCCCAGGCTGGCGGGGCAATGCACCTCATGGCCAGCCACGGAGTAGGCCGGCCGCACCAGGGCCAGCAGCTTTTGCGCCACCAGGCCGGCGTGCTCGCGCTGTCGCAGGTTGGGCAAGGCCACGGCCAGCTTGTCGTGCCCGAGCCGGGCCAGGATGTCCTGCTCGCGCAAACCGCTTTGCAGGCGTTGCGCCACCTGGGCCATCAGGTCGTCGCCGGCGTCGTGGCCCAGGGTGTCGTACACCCAGCCCAGGCGCTGCAGTTGCACCACCAGCACGCCCACCACGTCGCGGCTGCGGCGGGCCTGGCTCAGGTTCTGCTCCAGCAACTGACTCAGCAGCAGGCGGTTGGGCAGGCCGGTCACGCTGTCGAAGTTGGCCAGCCGCTGCAGCCGGGCTTCGGTTTCCTTGTGGGCGCTGATGTCCGAGAAGATCGAAAACGCGTGGGTGACTTCGCCCGCATCGTTGCGCACGGTGCTGATGCAGACCGATTGGGGAAACACTTCGCCGTTCTTGCGCCGGCCCAAAATTTCGCCCAGCCACAGCCCAGCACCTTGCCGGGCGGCCTGCACTTCGGCGCGAAAGTCCAGCCCGTGCTTGCCAGAACGCAGGATGTCCGGCGTTTTGCCCACCGCCTCGGCCATGCTGTAGCCGGTGATGCGGGTGAACGCTGGATTGACCATGACGATGCGGTCTTGCGCGTCGGTCACCATCACGCCTTGGTGGCTGTTGTCGATGATGCTGACGTACAGCCGCATGCGGTCTTCGTCGGCCATGGCGGTGTGGCGCGGCTCGTACCGCGCCAGAATGCCGGAGGGCTCGCCGTCGGCATCCCGCTGCAACTGCAGCGTCAGGCGTGCCGCCACCGGCCCGCCCCCTTTGTGCCGCAGCACCACATCGTGCTGGGTTTCGGCCATGCCGGGTTGCCAGGCGCCCAGTTCGTTCAGGGCATCGCTGTCGTCGCCCAGCAGAAAAATCAGGTGTTGGCCCAGTGCCTCGTCGGCCTCAAAGCCGAACAGCTGGGTCGCGGCCGCGTTCCAGCCGGTGACGTAGCCCATCAGGTCCAGCGCGATCTGGGCCACGTTGTCGCTGGCGGCTTCGCGGTGGGTGGTGCGGGTCATGGCGGGCTGACCTCCGCCGTCATTTGCCACATCCAGGCGCAGGCCAGGGGCAGGACGCGGTTGAAGTCGCTCACTGACAGGCCCAACTCGGCCAGTGCGGGCGCCAGCGCCGCGTCATCGGCTTGCTCGGCGGCGCACCAGGCATGCAGCAGTGCGCCTAGTTCGCCGCGACTGTCCAGCAGGGCATCGCGCAGCTCGGGCTGCAGATTCAGCGGGGCCAGCGCCTGCGCCAGCGGTTGCCCGAACAACACCCCCAGCAGCGAAAACATGCCGGCCATGAAGGCCTGGTCCTGTTGGCCCCGGTCCTGGCCGGCGGCCTGAGCAAGCAGCTCCATGCCTCGGGCGCGCAGCACCACATGGGCCATCAGCATCGCGCTGCGCGGGTCGTCGTCGCGGGCCGAGAACAGCAGCAGGTTCACCCAGCGCCGCAGCGCTTGGCGCCCCAAAATCAGAATCGCCTGCGCAAAGCTGTGGATGGTTCTGCCGTGGCCCATGCCCGCAGAATTGACCAGCCGCAGCAACTGGTAGGACAGCTGGGCGTCGTGACGGAACACGTCCTCGATGTCGTGCCTTTCCGCGTCGGCGGCGATCAGTTGCACCAGGCGCAGGGCGTTGGTGCGCGAGGCGGCTTGCGCCGAACTGGGCTTGGGCGGCGGTTGCAGGTACCACGGGCCGTCGATCCACAGGGCGTTGTCGCTGGGTTGAAAGTGGGTGGCGCAACTCGCCACGGCCGCCGCGGCCACCTGTTGCAACCCGGCCTGGGCCAACGCCTGCTGCACCTCGGGCGGCCACAGCGCCACCTCGTCCTGCCACCACAGGCAGGGCACGGTGCGGGCGAGGTGGGCCACGCCGTCTTGTTGCAGCCACCTGCTCAGTGTCGCGGTCGATGGGTTGACCATGTGCCACCACAAAGCCGCCGGCTTGCCCTGGTGGTTGGCCAGCAGCCGGACGAGGACCGGAGTCTCGGACTCTGTGATTGACATGCGTGGGCTTTCGGGGCGGCGTGCGGACACCAGCGCTTATCCTAACCCCGGATGGCCTCGCTGTGACGTCCTGGCACGGGGTGTGTGACGGCGTGCCTACAATCGGCCGCATACCTTGTGCCCAACATGAACCACGTTCCCGCGCAGACCCCGCCCCCCTTGCCCGTGCAGGATGCCGCGCTGCCCGCCGGCGTGTCCTTGTACGTGGACCTGGACGGCACGCTGGTGCGCACCGACACGCTGCACGAATCCATGCTGTTGCTGCTGCGCCTGAGCCCTTTGTTCCTGCTGCGCATGGTGTGGTGGCTGCTGGGGGGCAAGGCGGCATTCAAGCGCCGCGTCGCCGCGCACGTCTCCCCCGATCCGGCCACGCTGCCTTACCACGAGCCGTTCCTGGCCTGGCTGCGGGCCGAGCGTGCCACCGGGCGCACGCTGGTGCTGGCCACCGCCGCCGACGCGCGCATCGCCCACGCGGTGGCCGACCACCTGGGTTTGTTTGACGCGGTGCTGGCCAGTAACGACGGCGGCGCCGGCATCAACCTGAGCCGCAGCCACAAGCGCGAGGCCATAGAGCGGCACGCGCGGGCGAGCGGCCACGACCGCTACGCCTACGCCGGCAACAGCCGCGACGACCTGGCGGTGTGGGCCGGCGCGGCGGCGGCCGTGGCGGTGGACACGCCGGCCCAGGTGCTGGTTGCGCTGCGCACCTCGCATCCGCACGCGCCGGTATTCCCCAGCGCGCCCGCCACCTTGCGCGATGCGCTCAAGGCGATCCGCTTGAAACAGTGGGCCAAGAACGCGCTCTTGTTCGTGCCGCTGCTGGCCGCCCACCTGTGGGCGCCTGCCGCCTGGGTGCAAGTGGGGTGGGCGTTTGTGGCCTTCGGGCTGTGCGCGTCCGCCACCTACCTTATCAACGATTTGCTGGACCTGCCCAACGACCGGCGCCACGCTCACAAACGGCACCGCCCGCTGGCGGCGGCGCGCATCGGCATTGCACCGGCCGTGGCGGCGGTGGCGGTGTTGCTGCCGCTGGCGCTGGCGCTGGCGTGGTGGGTGTCGCCCCTGTTCCTGGCGGTGTTGCTGCTGTACACCGGTATCACGCTGGCGTATTCGTTTGCGCTCAAGCGGGTGGCGTTGCTGGACGTGCTGGTGCTGTCGGGCCTGTACACCTTGCGCCTGGGGGCCGGGGCGGTGGCGGCCGAGGTCGAGCTGTCCAACTGGCTGCTGGCCATTTCCCTGTTCCTGTTTCTGGGGCTGGCGCTGGTCAAGCGCTGCGCGGAGCTGGAGGAGGTGCTGCTGGATACCGAATCGGACCGGGCGCGCGGCCGGGGCTACCACCAGGACGACCTGCCCGGCCTGCGAACGATGGGCGTGGCCAGCGGCTTCCTCACGGTGATGGTGCTGGCGCTGTACATTGACAGCCAGAACGGCCGCGAGTTGTACGCGCAGCCCGAATGGCTGTGGGGCGTGGCGCCGCTGCTGCTGTGGTGGATCATGCGCATTTGGCTCAAGACCGGCCGGCGCGAGCTACACGGCGAAGACCCTTTGCAGTTTGCGTTGCACGACCGCTTCAGTTGGTACACCCTGGCCGCCATGGGCGTGCTGGGGGCGCTGGCCACCTGGGGCGGGTGAGTGCGGCCCCACCGGAGACCGACGCAATGACGGGCAAATTCCTTCCCTTGGTGTTGGCGGTGCTGTGCGTGGTGTTGTCCGCCGCGGCCCAGCTGGCCATGAAAGTGGGCATGGCTCCCCCCGCAGGCAGCAGCGTGCAGCACACCTACCTGCACGCGCTGACCAGCCCGTGGGTGTGGCTGGGGCTGGGCTGTTACGGCCTGAGTGCGGTGGCCTGGCTCTGGGTGCTGTCGCGCCTGGACGTGAGCCTGGCCTACCCGCTGGTCAGCCTGGGCTTTGTGCTGACCATGGCCGCGGGCGTGCTGTGGCTGGGCGAGCCCTGGTCTTGGCCGCGCGTGGGCGGCGCGGCGTTGATTTTGGCGGGCGTGCTGCTGATGGCGGCCGACGCCTGAGGGTATTGGGTATGAACTCCACTTTCGCGCCGCTGGCCGGCGGTTTCGAGGCGCAGCGCGCGCGGCAGGTTTTCTGGGGCATGTTCTGGGGCACCTTGTTGCTCAAGGTGGTGCTGGCCGCCGGTTTCCCCATGACGGGCGACGAGGCTTTTTTCTACCAGTGGGGCGTGTATCCCGCGCTGGGGTATTCCGACCACCCACCCATGATCGGCTGGTGGCTGGCCGCCTTGCGGCAGGTCAGCGAGCACCCGCTGGCCTTGCGCGCGGCCACGCTGGCGGTCACCAGTGTCATTGCGCTGGGGCTGGTGGATCTGGCGCGACGCTTCGTGCCGGCCGAGCGCGAGGCGGTGGCCTGGTGGGCCGGTGCGGTGTACCTGGCCATGCCCTGGTCGTGGCTGTTCGTGCTCGTCACCACCGACACGCCGCTGGTGTTTTTCATGGCCTTGTCGGCCTGGGCCTTTTTGCGGGCCGAGGCCGCGGGCGGGCGCGCCGGCTGGTACGCGCTGGCCGGGCTGTTCGTTGGGCTGGCGTTTTTGTCCAAGTATTTCGCGGCCCTGCTGGGTCTGGCCTACGCGTTCTACGTGCTGGGCTGGCGCCGTGACCGCTGGTGGGCGCTGCCCTGGATGTTCCTGTTCGCGGCACCGGCCATCGCGTTGAACCTGTACTTCAACGCGACCCACGGCTGGGCCAACATCATGTTCAACTTTTACAACCGCAACGAGGGCAGCCGCTGGCAGTGGCAGACCTTCGCGGTGTACGCGGGCATGGCGCTGTACCTGTTCACGCCTTGGCTGTTGTGGCGGGCTGGGCGTGCGCCGGGCCGTTCGCTGCCGATGGGGCGGGTGGCGGCGGTGTTGTGGCTGTTCCCCATGGCGGTGTTCGCGCTGCTGGCGCTTCGCCGCAGCATCGGCCTGCACTGGGTGCTGGGTTTTGTGCCTTTGTTCGTGCTGTGGGCGGCGATGCGGCTGCAGCCGGCCCAGTTGCGCCGCGCCTGGGGTTGGACGCTGGCCTTGTCACTGCCGCACCTGGTGGCGGTGGTGGCCATCGCTTGGGTGCCATTGAGCTGGTGGCACAGCAGCAAGTTGTACGAAAAAGTGGTGTTCCTGCGCGAAACCCCGGCCATCGTGCAGGCGCTGGAGGCGGGCCTGCCCCCAGGCGGGCGCCTGATGGCCCATGCCTACAGCCCGGCGGCCATTCTGTCGTACTTCCACGGCGGTTACGTGCCGGTGTACGGCCTGGGCCGCCACCATGCCCGGCAAGACGACCAGTTGGTGGACTTCCGCGCCTGGGCGGGCCAGACGGTGCACGTGTTCTTCCGCGACCCGGTGCGGCCGGAGGACCACCAGGCCTACTTTGAAAAGGTGAGCGCCCGCAGCTTTGAGGTGCAGGGCGTGACCTACCACGTGCTGCAGGGCGAGGGCTTCCGCTACCAGCCCTACCGCGACCAAGTGCTGGCCGACATCGCCCGCCAGTTCCACGACTACCCGCGCTGGTTGCCGCTGTGGGGCAGCCCGTTCTGCGAGCGTTACGGCTTCAAGGACTGCTCGCCACCGTGATCTGAGCCACCGGCTCCGGGGCCAGCAGGCTGCCGTTGCGCAGGCCGCGCACCGTGGCCAGCACCAACCCCACCACCACCAGCGAGGTGATCGCCAACAGCAGCATCCCGGCCAGTTGCATCCCCGCTGCGCCGTGCAGCACGGCCAGCCGCAGGGTGAGCGCGGTGAAGGCGGCCAGCGGGAACGACAAGGCCCAGAACGCGATGCTGAAGGGTTGCGCCACCATGCGCGGCGCCTGCGTCCCCACCCACAGCAGGCAGAACAGCGCCACGCCCCACAGGGCTTGCGCTACCCAGTGCGGCGCCTGAAATTGCAGCACCCCCAGGCCGATCACGGCCGGCGGCGCCACGGTGATGAGCCAGGTGGGCAGCAAGCGGTCGGGCAGCGGGCTGTGGGCAAAGCGGCGCACCAGCAGCAACGTCAGCACCACCGGCCAGAACAGCACGCCGATGCCCCACTGCGCGGCCGCCCACACACCGTGGCCCAAGGCCACGCCCGCCAGCGGCGCCACCACGTTGCCCACCACGGCAATGAACAGCACCGGGGTTATCGCCGGCCAGAGCGACGCGGCGTTGGGGTTGGAGCCACCCGCAGCCGATCCGGGAGCCAGCCATCGGCCCAGCACCCACACCGTGGCCCACAGTTGCAGCAGGCTGCCCGCCCACCACAGACCGCGCACCGCCGAACCTGTCAGGCCCAATGTGTGACCCACGGTGGCCAGCAGCAGCAGCGACACCGGCACCGTGGCCACAAAGGCGTGGCGCACCGGGTGCTTCAGGTCGTCTTCCAGCGCTTGGGTGTGGCGTTGCCAGCGCAGCAGCGAGGCTGCGGCCAGCACGCCAAACACCAGCAGCGCCACGCCCCCCAGCACCAGCGCGGCGCCGGTTGCCATCTCGCCCAGTACGGGTGTCGCCGCGTGCCAGGCCAGCGCCAGCCCGCACAGCCCCATCACCAGCGAAAACCAACCGGGCGCGAGGAACTTCAAAGGCGAGGGCTGGTCCATGGGCGTGGCGGGTGGGTTTAGCAGGATTTGCAGGACATGGCGTTTTCAGGCACGCCCAGTTTCTTCAAGATGATAGCCAGCGGGCAGAAGTTGGTGAACCCGAACTGGAACAGGTTCAGGCCCACGAAGGCGGTGAACGCCAGGAACCACTGGCTTACGAACAGCGGGCTGCCCGGCGCGCCCAGGGCCACCGACACGAACACGAAAAGACCGGCAATGACGCGGATGTAACGTTCAACGTTCATGACAACACTCCTTACACACAATACAAAATGGAAAGCGCTCACACCTCGGCCGCAGCCAGGTGCTGGCGGCGGTAGACCGCGAAGTACAGCACCGGGATCACCACCAACGTCAGTAGGGTAGACACCGCAATCCCGAAAATCAGCGAAATGGCGAGGCCGTTGAAAATCGGGTCGTCGAGGATGAAGAAGGCGCCCATCATGGCGGCCAGACCGGTCAGTGCAATCGGCTGGGCGCGCACCGCCGCCGACTGCACCACGGCCTGCGCAAACGGCACGCCGCGCTTCGTCTCCAGCTCGATGAAGTCCACCAGCAGGATGGAGTTGCGCACGATGATGCCGGCCAGCGCGATCATGCCGATCATGCTGGTGGCCGTGAACTGCGATTGCAGCAGCGCGTGGCCCGGCATCACGCCGATGATGGTCAGCGGGATCGGCGCCATGATGATCAGCGGCAGCAGGTAGCTGCCGAACTGCGCCACCACCAGCAGGTAGATCAGCACCAGGCCGACCGCGTAGGCCGCGCCCATGTCGCGGAAGGTCTCGTAGGTGATCTGGCTCTCGCCGTCCCACTTCAGGCTGTAGCCGCGGTAGGGGTCGGTGGGCTGGTGGATGAAGAACTCCTGCAGCGTGCCGCCACCGGGCGTGGCGATGGCCTGGATCGCCGGGCGCATCGCGAACATGCCGTACAGCGGGCTGTCGACCGCGCCGGCCATGTCGGCCACCACGTAGTGCACCGGCAGGCCGTCCTTGTGGAAGCGCGGCTGCTCGCGCTGGCTGTCGGTCACCTGCACCAGCTCGCGGATGGGCACCAGCGCGCCCGCGGCGGTGCGCACGCTCAGC
>JACCDQ011837128.1_pt1 | contig 11733 bp, 9 predicted proteins | sample 7446031 | NCBI WGS metagenome assembly JACCDQ01 (sample SAMN15323442, study PRJNA562643) | freshwater metagenome | isolation source: river surface water | place: USA:Blue River Watershed | collected 2017-08-17
AATGCGTCAACCAATGGAAGAAAGACGAGTAACCATTTCAAGAGCAAAAATTGCACTCGACTTTCCTGCATCGTTCATGTTGATCTCTTCAATGAATCCATGTCCGTGTGGTTATTATAATCATCCGGAAAAAGAATGTACATGTCCGCCTGGCGCCGTACAGAAATATCTCAATAAAGTATCCGGACCATTGTTAGATCGTATTGATCTGCATGTAGAAGTTACGCCTGTTCCCTTCAGTGAATTATCGAAAACAGAAAACAGCGAAACAAGTGCTGTTATTCGTGAGCGTGTAATTGCTGCACGTGAAATACAGGAACAACGCTATAAAGATGTGGAAAGCGTTTATGCCAATGCGCAAATGAGCAGTAAGCATTTAAAAGAGATCTGTGTTATTTCGCAAGCCGGGCAAACGCTGTTAAAAGCAGCAATGGATAAATTAAATTTAAGTGCGAGAGCTTACGATCGTATTTTAAAAGTGAGCAGAACCATTGCCGACCTTGCGCAAAGCAACGATATAAAAATTGAACACCTGGCCGAAGCCATTCAATACAGAGTTTTAGATCGGGAAGGGTGGGCCGGTTAATTTTACCTGTTCAAAACAGCCCGGTAAACAGCAGCTGTTTTCTGTACACAGGAATCAATTGTAAACTGTTGCACCTGCTTCTTCCCTTGCTCAATCAATTGTTCCCTTGCAGCCGAATTGTTTAACAACTGCAAAATAACGCCGTGCATTTCACTTTTACTCTGCGGATCAAAATACGCAACTGCATTACCACCTACTTCTGCAAAACTGCTTGTATTACTTGCAGCAACTGCACAGTTGTTCGAAAACGCTTCCAGCAACGGAAAGCCAAAACCTTCATATAAAGAAGGAAACACAAACAGCTTTGCATGTTGGTATAAAAAATTCAACTCTTCATTACTGGCGTTTATTTGTTGCACCTGTGCAGCAATACCCAGCGCTTGCAAATAAGATTTTTCATCTGGTTCAAACAAGCCGCCACCCGTGCAAATAAGCTGCAGACTTTTATCAGTAATTAAAAGTGGAGCAATTGCCTCAGCAAACAGTTGAAAGTTTTTATAATTCGCCCGGTCGCCAACAAAAAGCAAATAATTACTGCTGTTGAAATCCTGCGGCGGCTGTGCAGTTGTTTCCGGGTAAAAACCATGATGAATAACAGTGATCTTTTCATCTGCAATATTGTAAAACCGCTGCAGGTCTTTCCTTGTTGATTCGGAGATAGCAATTATATGATCGGCTTTACGAATAACCTGCTCTTTATTTATTATGAACTTATCAGCTGCATCAAAATACTGCGGATATATTTCATAGATCAGATCGTGCACAGTAATTACATACGGCTTTTTTAAGTCCTTTAAAAAATAGGCATCGTAATAAGTAGGATGAAACAGATCAAATGAATTTTTGCGTAGCACCATTTGACTGCAGATCTTATTCCATTTGTATAGTCTGCTCTTTTTTGATGCAATGATCTTTCCTGCAAAAGCAGGCAGCAAAGAGGTTTCATTTTTCAGATACTGATTATTGGAATACAGCAGCGGAACAGCTGCGGCAATATCATTACCCTTAATAAATGAATGATACAGATTGGCGAAATATCTTGAAATGCCGCCATAACGCTGCAGCGAAAACATCTGATGGTCGTATAAAACTTTAATCACTTGTTCGGTTTTTTCAGCAGCGGTATTATCTAAAATCAAGTTCCCGTTTTTGTTTTGCTTTCCATTTGCGAAAGAGATAACGGATATAAATATACCTCGACATATGCTGCTTTATCCACCCCGGTTTCTCTGCTTCAAACACACAATCTTTTGCATAGCTGGAAAAACCGGTATCGTTAAACTTTGCAATACCCAGTGGTATAAACTTTTTGCGGATATTCGGATCGCCCCAGCATTGAATATTCAATGCATGATCGGCATACACCACATACTCAATTTTATACTTATATTTTAACAGCATAGCTGATGGATAAAAGACGGCTTGGTGACAAATATTCACTTTAGCTACTTCGTAAGCTGTTAAGCGTTTATTAGTTCGTTTTCCGCCTTTATAACAATAGCCATAATACAGTGTTTGAGCATCGTGTAACTGCTCTGCAATTTTTGCAAAGCCAGGCAACAACTCATCATCTGCTCCTAAAAAGTACACCCACTTGCCTTTAACAAAAGGCAACGCTTTATTCATAGCATCGTAAATGCCTTTATCCGGTTCCGATTGCCAATAAGAAATATACTTGTTGTACTTGTGCAGTATATCAATGGTTTCATCGGAACTCTGTCCATCGAACACGAGCAGTTGATAATTTTTAAACGGCTGTTGCAGAATTGATTGCAGACAATGTTCCAATACTTCTGCTGCATTGAACGTTACCACTACAATTGTTACTGCAGGATGTTGTGCAACATGTACATAATGATTTGTATGCAGATTCTCCGCTTTACTCACTTGTGTGTTTGTATTAAACCTGATCGTAGCCGCTATCGCAGCGCTCCACTTTGTTATGAACAACATCGTAATACGACTGCAAGTTGTGTGCCTCTTTATGTCTTGATGCCAGTTCGTGATGAATATGAAAACAAACAGCTGCCAGTTTTAGATGCCTTTGTTTCACTCCATGGTTCACCAGTCTTGCAGCCAGCTCAATATCTTCGTGTCCCCATCCTTTTACATCGTTATTGTAGCCATTAACAGCTATAAAATCGCTTTTCCATACAGCAAAATTGCAACCCTTTACTTTTCGGGTATTATCGGTTTTACCAAATAACAAACTTGCTGCAAATGGCAAACGTGTAACATTAAACCTTGACTTTATACCGGGCTGCAGCAATGAAAAATCAATTTTTTTACTTTCCAGCGCTTTTGCCGAAAGTTCGTTCGACAACATGCCTCTGCTTCCTTTAATATAATATCCTTTTTCTCTGAACTTCAGATGATCGTTGATGAAGTTGGGATGAATGATAATGTCTCCATCTATCTGAATAATATATTCTCCTTTTGCCGCTTTGTACGCTTTATTGAGGATAATGGTTTTGCGAAAGCCATCATCTTCATGCCACATATGAATCAGCGGAACAGGAAAAACAGCCTGATACGATTCAATCAATCGTTTTGTTTCTTCTTTCGATCCATCATCAGCTATAATTATTTCGCCGGGCATTACACGCTGTCGTAACACACTTTTCAACACAAGGTCGAGTGCCTGTGGCCAGTTATAAGTTGCTATAACAAGAGTACACTCCATAGATACGTGTTCGTTTTTATCTTTTACTTTATGATTTTGCGATAATTCTTAAATGCAAATAAACGCTTACCTGTAAGCCGTTCGTATGCATGCAACAGTTGATCTTTCAACGACAAGTGCTTTTTATTAACGTCGAGTTCTACATGCCAGTTACGGGAAGCGATGCGTTGCTGCATAACCTGCGGATGTGTTCCCGTAAATTTTCGCAATGCATCAAACTCATTGTAATCAAAAAAATCAGGGCCATTCATATACTCTTCCAACTGCTTATCATCTGCATGGTAGAAGCGTTGTATATTCTTCAGCTTCTTTTTCATTTGCTCCGGGCTTTTTACCCAACCATAATGATATACCTCTGCATCTATACGCACCACATCCAGTTTATCCTCGCCTCTTCTGAAACCTTGTGCATCTTTATACGAATGAATCGACCGGTCGTTACGGATAATCCGTATTTCATCTTTATACCATTTGCGGCTATCGCCCACATAATCGTACGTGCCATAAAAATGCAGGTACTTAAATAAAAATCCATCTACCTGTTTATTGTGTACATATCTCTCTGCTGTTTGGCGAATAGCTGTATGATATTTTTCGTGAATCACCTCATCTGCCTGAATGTAAAAGATCCAATCTGTATCGGCCGATACATGATCGATGGCTTTGTCGGTTTCCAAAGCATATACTTTCCCGCCTTTCCGAAGTGTCATATCCCAGGTTGAGTACACAATCTTCAGCTTCGGCGATTGAATACTGCGGATCAGTCCATCTGTATCATCATCGCCTTTATCTATACTCACAATCATTTCATCCACCACCGGCAATACCGACGTAATAGCTTCCAAAACTGGAAAATCGTTTAGCACAGCATTACGAACAATGGTTACTCCGGTAATCTTCATGATGTAGAATATCGCCAAAGTAAGCGAATTTTTAAATACGTTCATTTTGGCAGAAAACCCGTTGAGGTTTCGTCTTGCCTCAGCAGATCAATGACAGTAAACAAGTACCGCAGGCATTTTACCCCGTTTAGTACTGCTTGTACTGTAAACTTGTCTTACTTTTAAAACTGGACCGTGCTTTGAACCGCCTTAACCTTTTACATCAATCATTTTATGAAACTGCTTTTAAAATACTTAGCCCCTTACAAAAAACTAATCATGCTAACGATGGCGTTAGCAGGTGTAAACATTGGTTTTTCACTCATCGACCCCATTTTGTTTGGTAAACTGATTAACCTTGCAACCAGACATCTTGGCCAAAACAATCAACCCCACTTAACAAAGGAAGACTTCTTTTTTTCTTTTAACTGGGATAAACCGGGTGTATTGTACATACTTACAGCCTCCATCACTGTTGCAATGATCAGCCGCATCGCCAAAGCTTTTCAGGATTACTTTCAAAACCTTACCACACAAAAGTTTGGGACTAAAGTTTTTACTGATGGTTTAAAGCATGCCATGAAATTGCCTTATCAGGATTTTGAAGATCAGCGAAGCGGCGAAACACTTTCTATTTTAACCAAGGTTAGAACTGATACAGAAAAATTTGTTTCTGCTTTTATTAATCTGTTGTTCCCGGTTATTATTGGTATAGTTATCGTGGCTATTTACGCTTCATCTATTCATTGGTCGCTGCCGTTTATTTATTTCGGTGGAATTATTTTACTCATCATCATCAGCAATGCATTGAGTAAAAAAGTAAAAGCAGTACAAAAAACCATTGTGGCACAAACCACGCAACTGGCCGGTGCCACCACCGAATCGCTCCGCAATATTGAACTGGTTAAAAGTTTAGGTTTAACCGAACAGGAAGTAACCCGGTTAAATAAAAACACGTTTAAAATACTTGGACTTGAACTGACGAAAGTAAAACGCATCCGCAGCATCAGCTTTGTACAAGGCACGTTTGTAAACACATTACGGCAAGCCATTTTATTTATGCTGATGTGGGTTATTTACAAAGGACAAATGGATGCAGGTCAGCTTGTAACCATGCAAATCTTTTCTTTCTTTGTATTTGGACCATTGCAGGAAATCGGAAATATTCTGCTCTCCTATCGTGAAGCGGAAGCAAGTATTACCAACTTCGATAAGTTGATGATTAAACAACCTGAAGCTACACCTGTTAATCCTTTGCACTTAGGTGCAATTGAAACATTATCGTTCAACAATGTTTCGTTTAAACACCAAACTGCATCGCAAAATGCTATTACCGATATCAGCTTCAATGTAAAAACCGGTGAAACCGTTGCTTTTGTTGGCCCATCGGGTTCGGGCAAAACAACGTTAATGAAATTATTGGTTGGTTTGTATCGTCCGCAAAACGGAAAAATCCTGTACAATGGTATGGATGAAAACTCCATCAACTTCGAAGACCTCCGAAACCAGATTGGTTTTGTTACGCAGGATACACAACTCTTTAGTGGTACCATTAAAGAAAACCTGATGTTTGTAAACCCTGCTGCAACAGACGAAGAGCTGACCGATGCGTTGAACAAGGCAAGTTGTCAGCGATTATTATCCCGTGCAGAAAAAGGGCTCGATACGATGATTGGTGAAGGCGGATTAAAATTAAGCGGCGGCGAAAAACAACGTTTATCCATTGCACGTGCGTTATTACGCAAACCACGCTTACTTATTTTCGATGAAGCAACATCTGCACTTGATTCTATAACAGAAGAAGAAATTACCAGCACTATCCGGGATATTTCTTCGCAACGCAACCAGGTAACCATTTTAATTGCACACAGGCTCAGTACTATTATGCATGCCGATCGTATTTACGTACTGGAAGGCGGTGATGTAGTTGAAACAGGCAGCCATCAGCAATTACTTGAAGAAAAAGGCTTGTACTATGCCATGTGGCGTCAGCAAATTGGCGAACGTAAAAAAATTGCTTCTGCTGTTACAGGCGTATAAATAGTCTTTCATATCCAGCAACAACGCCGGCCTGTTTACAGTGCCGGCGTTGTTGTTTACACAGCTTTACAACAAAAATATTCCTGCCATAAAGTGATATACATCACTCTGTGCTATTACAGATGGGTTAACTTTGCAAAAATTTTGTTCATGGGTTCACCGTCCAGGCCAAAGCCTAATTACTTCTTAAGTATACTATCAATGAACTGCCCCCGTTGCAGAAGAGGAAAATTATTTAAGCCTTACAGCGCTTACAACTTTAAACATACGTTTGATATGCACGAAGAGTGCAATGTGTGTAAACAAAAGTTTGATATGGAGCCCGGCTTTTGGTATGGTACCGGCTATGTGAGCTATGCCTTAACGGTAGCTATTTCTGTTTCAACCTTTGTAGCCTGGTGGGTTTTAATTGGAGTATCGTTCAGCGATAACCGTGTGTTCTGGTGGCTTGGCTTAAATGCGTTCTTACTTGTTGCTTTGCAACCCTGGCTTATGCGTCTGAGCCGGACAATTTATGTGTACTTTTTTGTACGATACGATGAAGAGTACGAAACAAGTGAACCACAAACATTCGACTACTAATATGAGTGATGAATAATGAATGATCAGATGCACTCTCCTCATTCATTATTCATCATCCAGCAAATGCTTTAACAAGCTGGGGCGTTTCAATTCCATATCGCTTAACTCTACATCAATAGCCTTGGTACTTAGGATAATTTCTATAAACGAATAAATAAGTGATGTAAGTAAGCTCAGGAGACTTATCCCAAAAACCCATTTAGCAGCAACATCGTAGTGGCGAAAAATAAGAAACATACACACTACACACAGCACAAAACTTAATACACCCAGCGCCTGCATATTGCGGATATAGCTGATGCGGGCACGCAGATTACTGATTTGTTTATGCAGTTGCGTTTGTTCTTCTTCCTTTACATATTCATCGTGCAGTTTACGCACCAATGCAGCAATAGCCAGAAAACGATTGGTATAAGCCAGCATCAGCAATGTAATAGCCGGAAATAATAAAGCGGGCGTGGTAATGGATAACTCATTCATAACTGAAAATTACAGAGAAACCCATAATCGCAGGCAGCTTTTATTTCCAGATAAATTCCAACGGCACATTTGCTTTAATACTGAAGTTGCGGCCCATATTGTATACACCTGTTTGCCCTGTACGTGGATTTTCGCCTGCGTATTTTAACCGGTTTAAATGATGCTGATAACTTATATCAGCAATATTGGAAACAAGGAAATACACAGCTGCAACAGTTTTCCCTTTATGCATCAGCTCGCCGCCAACACCTGCATTCAGCAGTGTAAAAGAACCGGTTGCAGTTTCTGTATTGTATGCTGTGAATGCATTGTTCTGAGCAAAATTATGATCGAGCTCGGTTTTAAAATAAGCATTGCGCAACAGTTTACTTTTATGTGCAAACAAATCGAAACGCAACTCACTAAACAACCTTGCTGCCGGTATAAACGGAATGTTTTTATTGCCTTCGGTTGCTTTTGCTAACTGTCCACGTACAAACGAAAAAGAGTTTTCAAAATGTAACCAGTCTAACGGATGCGGATGAATATCCAGCGACAGTTCCATACCGTACAAGCGTGCATCCTGCTGCACAAAACGGAACAGATAAAAATCATCGCCATCAATAGTAAGAATAGAATCGCCTCCTGCAACAGCAGGTTGCTTTTCGAAAAAGATATAGTTATTGATGCTGTTGTGAAACAAAGATGCTGTAAACGAAATGTGTTCTGTGTTCAGTTCAATACCGGCATCAACCTGCAAACTTGTTTCAGAAAGTAAATTTTTATTACCAACCTCGTAGCGGTTTGTTCCTTCGTGTGCACCATTGCTGCTTAACTCTGCCATATTGGGTGCACGAAAACCTCTTGCAATGTTAAAACGCAGCAAAGCTGTTTTTGGAAATTCATAAGTAAAGCCGGCACTTGCAGATATGTTTGAAAAATTACGACTGAACGATTCGAACTTAATATCTGTACCATCCAGCATTTCCTTGCCATTTATCAACCGATGATCGTAACGTACACCACCGCTGAAATCGAAACGCTTCCACTTCTTTTGTGCAAACGCAAAGGCACCTACATCGGCTAAACTGTAATCGGGAATAATTGCTTCTTCGCCTTTGTTTGTGTTTTGCTGATTCATACCGCTTGCACCAAACGAAAGTTTCCAATCGTTCTTTTGCTTCAAATGATATTGTGCATTGTAGTTGATTGTTTTTAAATCGAACGACAATTCTTTTTCTTCCGGATCTTCTGCATTACCAAACTCACGACGTTGATTGCGTTGTGCACCCACATTAATATTCAGTTTTCCACCTTTTAAAAAGAAACTGTTATCGCTTACCAGTTTTTCGTGTGTGATGTGCTGGTATGGAATACTTGGTTTTGCAGAAAGGAAATCGCTGTTTGTTGCAACTGCTTCCAATGCAGTACCGCCGTATTTAATAAAATCGCCATTACTGTCACGTTCGCCTTCAACCAAACCAAGTTTCTGGTTAAAGCTGCTGAAGACTAAATGACTGTAACCCCATTTCTTGCTCAGACCAATCATTGCACCGGCATTGCGCTCATTAAATTTCGAATTGAACACATAACCATCGTTTGCATTGCGGTAGTCGGCAGCATCTTTTGATGAGGCATATGCATTGAACAGGAAACCATTTTTATTTCCGGCAACATTACCCGAAAAACCACGGAGATGATTATTGCTTTGATAATTACCAAACAGGTTGGCTTTTATTTTTCCTTCTGTTACGGGTGTGTTGCTGATGAAATTAACAACACCGGCAATAGCATCTGAACCATACATGAGCGAAGCAGGTCCTTTCAAAATTTCTGCTTTCTGCACGCTGTATTCATCTACTTCAATACCATGCTCATCGCCCCATTGTTGTCCTTCCTGCCGAAGACCATCGTTAATTACCACCACACGGTTAAAACCCAAACCACGAATAACGGGTTTGCTGATAGCAGGGCCCGTTGATGTTTGGCTGATGCCCGGTTTTCTTGTAAGCGCATCAATAATATTGAGGGATCCTGTTTGCAACAATTCCTGTTTGCGCATAATAACAACCGGTGTTGCTACTTTACGTAAAGAGGTTGCAGTTGAAACACCTGTTACCACTACTTCGTTGTGTTCTGCAACAGTTGGCTTTAACAGAAACTGTTGCTCAGTATCGGCTGTAAAATCAATGGATACAATTATGCTGGCAAAGCCTGCAAACGAAACTTCAACCAAATGCGTACCCGCCGGAATATTTTTAAAATTGAATTTACCCGTGTTATCGGCCATGGTTCCCCTGCGTAAATCGGGCAGATAAACATTTGCACCCTGCAGCGGTTGCTTATCCTGTGCATTAGTAATTGTTCCTTTAAATTCAACAGTTTTCGTTTGTGCAGTTGTAACCTGTGCAACGAACAGAAAAAATAATAATAGGGATATAGGTCTCATGCTTATATTTTTTGAAACAACGTTGCAAATATAAGCGCTGGGGTTTTACATCGCCAAATAAAATATTTATCTGGCCTTGAGCATTGGCTTCACCTGCTGTGTACTGCCATTCTGGAAACGCATGTAATAAACACCCGATGGCAGCGTATGCGAATCAAAGCTCACCTTATACGTACCTGCATTATACACCGCATCTACAGGTGTGGTTAGTACACGGCCCAGTGCATCCATAATCTGTACCAGTGTGTGTCCACCTTTTGTAGTAAAGCTGATAGTGGTGGTTGCTGTAAATGGGTTGGGATAATTCGAGATCAACGTAATGCCTGCATTCCTTGTATCGTCTACATTGGATGTTCCGCAATTACCATTTGCACACAAACCGAGCTGCTGAAAATTCTGCAGCATAATTGTTTGCAGCGTCGTGTTATCAACACAGAACCAGTTTTGCAATAGTGTAGCATACACACTGCGAAAATCGTACTGCATCGGTATGTTATCATTTGTAGTTGCAGTGGTTGGTATGGTTGGGGTTACACCGGTAATGCCCGGGTTTACTTTGCTGCCAAACACAAACATTGGTGCTGCTGCTCCATGATCGGTTCCTGTACTGGCATTGGATTTAATGCGTCGGCCAAACTCACTAAACGTCATACCTAACACACGGTCTTCAATACCTAAACCTTTCAGATCGTCTTGAAATGCTTTTACCGCATCACTCAGGCGTTGCATCAAAGTAGCATGTGTACCGGTTGATGTGTCGGTATTTGTTTGTGCCGAATGTGTATCGAAACCTCCCATGCTCACCATGTATACCCGTGTTTTCAATCCACCTTTAATTAACCGGGCAACGATCTTTAATTGATCGGCCAAGGTATTACCGGTTGGATAAGTACCCTGCGTTGGTACGGCAGCTGCAGCCGCACCAATACGTGTTGCATATTGATTGGATTGCTTGGCTACCAAACGCACATACTGTAACGCATTACCTGCTTTTGTTGCGGGCACAGGATCTTCTATACCATTGATGAGATTATAAAAATTAGTTGTACTAGACAGACTGATGCCCATGTTTACACTTGGCCCCTGAAAGGCTAATGATGCAGAGGAGCCGATTTGTATACCCAACGGATCGGGCATAGTTGTGTTGGGATAACCGGAAGGATAATTGGCAAACTGATCGCTGAGGTAACGACCTGTCCAGCCGGAATACAATTGCTGATTGCTGTCGCTTGCACTCATCCAAATATCAGTTGCACGAAAATGTGAGAAGTTGGGATTGGGATAACCAACGGCCTGTACTAACCGAAGTTTGCCGTTGTTGTACATGTTTTGCAAACCCGTCATGGATGGATGCAGCCCAACAGTGTTATTGCCGGTTAGTGTGAGCACTTTGTTTTGTGCAATGGCAATATTGGTTCGTGCATTATAATACTTGCTGTATTGATCGAGCGGTATCACCATGTTCAATCCATCGTTACCGCCATTCAATTGAATGATGACCAATACACGATCTGTTTCAACATAGGTATTGAGCAATGCGGCCATTACCGGATTATCGCCCAACACCCGAAACGAAAACTGATCGATGATGGAAGGCAATATTGCTGCCGGGATAGTGTTCTGCAAAAAATCTCTGCGTTTCATTGAATCAGATTTTTGATGTTAAGCCAACTGGTATTCGGCAAGGTTCATGCAATATTTAAACAACCCACGTAAACGTGTATTTACAACATTATAATTGGCTGTAACCGGTGAACTCAGATAAATATTCCAGGCGTTGGTCCAGTAATAATCGGAGTCTTGCCCGGTTAACAGAAAATCTTTTTTCAACTGGTCTTTCGCTTGCTGTGAAAGCGGAATCTGAAACAATACTTCAAACAATTCATTGATCAGTTCGTTGGGGTCGCCGGCATTGCTGAGAGTTTTGGTGAAAGCAACAGCATCAATCACTATTTTTTTTCCGTTTCGTGTGTAACCGTTGCCAATCATCAGATCGCTGAACTGGTTACGTTTTGGCAACGTATCGGTATTCACCCATAATTCATAAAACTGC
>JACCDQ010003664.1_pt1 | contig 11731 bp, 33 predicted proteins | sample 7446031 | NCBI WGS metagenome assembly JACCDQ01 (sample SAMN15323442, study PRJNA562643) | freshwater metagenome | isolation source: river surface water | place: USA:Blue River Watershed | collected 2017-08-17
GTTTGTAAAAATTGCGCCAAAGTTCGCAATGATTCTGAGTTAATTAAAAAGCCTTCTACAAACTACGTTTCAAAATTTGAACAAGAAACCTCGGACGCTGATCCGGGGCTTTAAACACTAACTATATGGCAACAAAGATAACAGCGGAGCAACTAAAAGAATTCAACGATACATTTGATAGATGCGTTGACCACTTAAATCAGTGGATGGATGACTATAAAAAAACCTTTCAGGAAACGATTTACGAGTTTGACCTAACATCCGAATTGAATTTTAATTCGCTTGCGAAACAGGCTTTTCTTTATCGGCTTGGTAATTTCTATACAAAGCACAATATAATGGAGCAAATGATTAGAGATGCCCACAGATTAATTGAAAGCCCAAACGAGGACTTGGATAAAGAAGCCTAACCCTTCCTCCCAAACGCCATGAACCTATTGCTATTGTGCAACCATTTTAACGAACGCATCCCCGTTACCCCTTTTCCTAAGTACCTCATTTTCCTGCTTCACGAATTGACGGGAACCCCAAACACCCTTTTCCTTAAACCACCGTCTTTCCTTACTAAGGTATTGTCGGTTGAATTTTTCCGTAATCATGCCAAATAGACCCGGTGACGGGCGAACGATCTCAAAGTAGTGCTCATCATCCTGCATATCATCCCGGTTCAGCCTGAACGAATAAACCACCGATGAAATGAATCCGTAGATTACCGCGAACATTAGGCACAGAAGATCCAATTCGGGGCCGCGTGTGTTCTGATTCAAAAATTCATCAGCCAGGTCGGTTATGCAGCTTATCAGAACCACCATGTACCCGTATTTCATGTAAGGCATCCACACAGGGATCAGGCGGTACGTTATCAGGGCCAATGCCAGCCTACTAACCTGCATTCCTTTGTCGAATAGACTCCAGAGCATTTCATCCGAAACGTCAAAGCCAAGCCAATTACCGCAAAATACAGCGATATGATTCAGGTTGTCGCCCCAAAAAAACAATAGGATAACCACCAGCCCGAAGGCTGTAATATCGTTCTTCATTAATTTGATTAGGCTACTAAGTTAGGATTTAAAAGCGAATCCCCGATGTGATTAACCGGGGACACTTGCAGGATTAAGGAAACAGGAAAGAAGGAATCAGAATTTATTCTTTGGTTGGGCGGGTGCCCGTAGGTCTTGTGCCGGGTTTGCCTCCGAATCGGAATGTAGAGCCGGCCTCAGCCAATTCAGCATTCAATGGATTAACTTCGTCAAGGGCGTAACACGTTTCAGCGTCCTCGTTCAGGAAGAAAAACAGGTCGAAGATAGCAACGATTTCGGATGTTGAAAGACCGTTTCCGGTGTTGGAATTGCCTCCAATTTCATGCACGCACCCGTTATTGGACACTGCATTGGCATCGTGGATTTGAGCCGAGGACGAGGACGCAATAGATTCAGCGGCCTGTTTGATTTGATCGGGGGATAGGGACATAGCTTTATTATTTTGAAAGGGTTTCGATTTTGGATTCCATGCTTTTAAACCTCTCGGCTGTTTCGGTCTTGTATTCCCTGAGATCATTTGCCACATTATCAAGACGCATCTTTTCCATTTTGTGATTGTGGCTTTCTTCGTTTATGGCACTGATTACTGCATCAAATTTGTCCATGACGGATTTCATCCAATCCTTGTTTTCGCTGTGTGCCTTTTCCTTTTCTTCCTTCCTTTCCTTTTCGGATGCGTTCCATTTGTCAAGGAATATTTTGAATAAGACAGCAACAACTCCGCTAACTACGGAAACGGCTGTGATTAAGTAACCTTCTGAACTCATACGCAAATATAGGGAAAGGGTGCGAAAGAAAAAACCGTCAATACTCAACCCCTTCGTTCCAGCAGATTATTTGCCCCTTAAACGGCTTCGGGTATTTGAACCAGCCAAATAGTTCAGATTGTGTTAGCCCATCGTTCCGCGCCAGCGTGTCCAATAATTCGGTTGAACTTGTGTAAGCATAAAGTTCACCATTGATAAAAAAGCACCCGTCCTTATCTATCTCAAAATCCCAGACCTTTTTAACTTCAATATCAGGTGCGATAATGATCTGCTTTGAATAGTATGGCTTACCAGACCACACGCGCGGACTAAATTTATCGCCCGACTTCCACTTCTTTCCGTCCTTCCTGAGTCCTCTAATGGTGTGGTGTTTGGGTTCATGGAAATGAATGTTTTCCTCTGGGATAAACTTTATTCCGAACGCATCGGTATACCTTCCCTCAATTTGTGATGGGATATTTATACCCATTGAATGAAGTGATTTCAAAATCTTCTCAACGAAGTACGTGCTTTCGCCTTTTCGCGGGTGGTACGAAGGGAGCGATGTGCTGAATGTTAGTACGCTCATTCCCTTTCCTCCAGCGTTTTGATTACGAAATAGAAGCCAGCGAAAAGCATAAACACAATTATTTTTAGTGCAAATGTTTCGTTCACAGCAATCAGAACTATCATAAGTCCTATCGCAACTCCTAAAAAGCGGTCTTTGTTCATCTCATCTTCCTCCTTAACTTTTGGATTTGTGTTTCGTGTTGTTTGATTTCTTTGTTAATCCGCATGTTTAAATACTTGATCGCGGTGGATTCGGTGCCAAAAATATCTTTGTCCAGTATTATTCCGATGTATTTTCCGGAAACCTCATGAAAGCCGTTAGCCAATAATTTTGAATATTCCCTTTTGTACATCTCATTGTCCAGTACGATAAAGACAGTTTGTCCTTTTGTAAACTTTTTCATTTACCGTCCTCCATTGCTTCGAGTTCGTTCAGCATGTTTGCAACTTCGCTAAGTTGTGCCATTGTTGCCTTCCTTACGTAATCCGCAAATCCATTTTGGGTTCCGCCAAAGTCGCCTCCAAACTCTTTGTCGTGTGCATCGAATGGGGCCTGTGATGCGGTTATGTTATGTGCATACAGGTATTGCGCGAAGGTCATGCCTGCACATTCATTGGCCTGACCGCTTTCTAAAAACGGTGTTCCTAACGGAAACGCCGGGGCAAGCCCGACTGATTTTGCTGTGTGTTTAGTTTTCATATCGTTATTTATTATTTTGCCCTTTAAAGAACCTCTTGATAAATCCCGGACGCTTGGCTTTAAGTGACTGATTTTCGATTGTGAGACGCTGGATTTCCTGAGTTAACAGACCGATGTTTTTCTTAACGTCTGCGAGTACATGGGATTGCTTCATTAGCTTTTCAACATCACCGTGTCCCATGAAATCTGGAACCGCTAAACTTATCAGTTCGCGCCTAACGGAGTCAAGGGTGTCGCCCATGTTCTGTCCAAGTTCGTCAAATTGCTGGTTTGGGTATTTCATAATTCAAGATTTAATTGTTCGGAATCCGGATTCTTAACGTCAAAATCCATAGCGTACTGCGAAATAAAAGTTTCAAACCTCCTGTTCCCGTCTCTGAAATAGTCCGGATCGTTTTCAAAAGCCATGAATGGAAGTCCTGCCTTGAAAGAAGATATTCTACTGGATTGACCGCCCACGTGTGGATCAATAATTTTATAGTGTGGCTCAGAGTAATCAATCAATAGCTTGTCGTAAAGCAATACGGGCTTATGGCACGGGTGGATTCTCTTTTCATTCAGCTTTTTATTGCCCTGCTGTTTCATTGGGTTCTGCAAATCCTTTGCCTGACACATTCCGGCCCACAGCAAATCTATTGTAACCTCATGGTCAATCTTACTGCAGTATGCGACCTCATATTTATTAAAACTCACGCCCTCTGCAAATCCCTTGTTCCATTTTATCGTACCTATTCCCAACCCTTTCCAGTTTGTGTATTGGGTTCCGAATATTATTTGATCTTCTGTGACCCGACTTAGTTCATCAAAATATTCCTGTCCGGGTGGCTTGCTGTCCCATTCTTTTTTGATGTGCTGTTTTTTATTTCTATTCGGATTCAGCCTCGTTCCGTTTTTTTGCTTTACCGTTGTGTTGCGCTCTTTCAGGAACGCCATTTTGCCCACGTTTATTCCGTAGGGAATGTCATCCAACGAAAGATTAAAATACCCGTCCGGAATCTGTTTCATCCCCTCCATGTTGTCCATGAGGTATACAACCGACATGATTCCCTTATCGGAAATGATTTCGTGTTTATCCAGATACCCTGTGATTTCAAGGTTCATCCCTCGCCCTCCTGTTCTGGTAAAGTACCCGTTATCATCTTCAAAGTTTCGAGATACTTTTCCATAAATACCTCCCTCGTGCAATCTTCCTCCTTCTTTCCGAAGGCAATAGAGTGGCTTACGAGAGACACCGAAGGATAAACGCCCCAATGCACCTGAATTGCTCTGTCCTCAGAGAATACGCAGTAGGCATGGTATAGGCCGATTCGATAAAGTGGAAGTTCTACGTCAACATGAAACGTGCCTTCGATTTTAAGTTTTGTCATATATTTCCTTTCTGTGGGGTTCATACTTTATCTATTAACCCTTTAAATAATTTTTCCCTTATTTGGTTGTGTTGCGAAGCGGTCAGGAATGTCCCCTCTGTGGCGAAATCCAAAAACTGTTTCATTCGTCTGTTTAGTGTCTCTGCCTTTTGGAGAGCCTTCGCAAACTTTAGCTTACGTTGCTCTTCCATTGATTCGCCGAACTCGTGTGGTACGTTCATAATTTATTTGTTTAAATGTTCCCTTCGATTGTTGTCATTTCTCCTCCAGTAGTTTATTTTGTTCGTGAAGTGCTGACAATCCAGCGGTATTGATCTTGTGCAGGATTGCGCTTTCAATTTCTCCCTTTGCCTCCAATACAATTTTATCAGCATCTTCCTGAAAGCATTTAAGGAAGTACGGAATGTTAGATGTGATTTCCTGAGTAAGAAACTCAAGGTCGCCTGACAGCCTGTGAATATCTTCCTTTGAAAGCGTTTTCTTCTTTACAATTTCTTTCGCTCTCAATTGATTTTCTTTTATTCTGGTTGCAAATTCTTGCATTCTTTCCTCAAACTTTCGATGAACTGCTTCTTTGCGGCCCTCTATTTCTGGCAGCGGCTCGGTTCGCTTTTTATCTGCAAACTCAATGGTACATGGAACCCCGGAACCTATATTCAGAGACGTTATTAGTTCTGCGAACTGCGTTGCAGACATCCTTACCCTTGCAACCATTCCGCCCTGTGCATAATACCACTCCTTACTCAGGTCGCGCTCAACCACCGCATTCTCAAGTGTCATTTCAATGTAGTGATCTTGCGGTAATTCAGAACCAAAAAACTTTGCCCTGCCATTTGTTCTGGTGAATCTAATCATTCCGTATGACGGGTGCTTAAATACTTCCTTTTCCATTGTCATTCCTCCGTTGGTTTGAGATAAATTAATTCTTTAATCTCAGTTGCGGGTAATCTATAATTACGTTGCATTGAACTCTCGAACATCCAGACGTTATCCATTACAGTGCAGTAAAGCACACCGGGATTCACTCCGTCCTTTGAAAAATACCACTTGTTTTCGTCCTTCGGTGGCTCCTCTGAGAATAGCGTGTCGGTGTATGTGGCTTTCTTTGACATTGGTTAACAGAATTTATTTAAAATCTCACAAATTGCTTCTCTTTCCTTTTGTTCGTAGCATCCATCTAAGCCGACCCATGCGACAGACAGGTAATTCATTTCTTCTGTATTTGTCCATGCCACATGCTTTCCGATTCCCATAAGAGCGGATTCCAGCTTATTGTGCTTCGCATTGCTTAAGTGCAATATCTTCCTACAATAGAATCCATAAATATTGAATTCAATGTCCGATACCAGAATCTTTACCTTTTCCTTCTTTGCCATGTGCTATTTCTCAATTATTGAAAGATTTTCTGAGGAAGTAAAAAAGTCCGCATCGGTAACATTTATCTTTTCGTTTATCTTGACCGCCACGGAATACCAATCCTTCCAATCGGTATTATTAAGAATCCAGTCTTTCGCCTCATAAGAATCTGTCATTGCGTATTCAACCTCTGCGAGATATTCGGGGCTTCCTTTTTCATGCCCGTCAACCTCAACGGCATAATAATCTGCACGGTGTTCCGCGATCAATTGCAATGGAATTTCATACTGACCCTTTGGGGTATCTACAATCATGTATTTCATATATCCTCCTAATATTGAATTGAAATAGTTCCGGTGGCATTGCATTCTGGACAATCTTCTCCGTGAATTTTCTTGAGGCCAAGACACACATAGCACTTACTCTCTATCACCTTGCCCCTAAAAAGTGGCATTATTTCCTTGCTTACCGCCTTGTCCAGTTCGAAAAATTTGTCTTTGTCCATATGCAAATAAAGGGAATAGTTTCCGGGAATGCAAATTTATTTTTGATATTTTTTTCCTACAAATTTGCACGTTTCATTTTTTCTGCTTTACTTTGCCTATATGACAGCGAAAGATTTAAAAGCTCGTTTGAAGCTGAGAAATATTTTTAAGGGGGCGGGGCTGAGTTCCCATCTTTACAACAAATTCATTAACGAGGGTTTTTTGACCCCAGATGAAAAAGCAAAGATTGAAACCGCGATACATAAGGAGGCCAAGAAGATTTTGGGCTGGACTTTTAGTGGGCGCGGTAAGTAAGATTCATAGATTGTTAATTAAGTCATTAACACTGGGTTATTTAATTATTAAAACAAAGTTCTTTCAAATTGCGCGGGTCAGTCCCGCACATTGGCCCGTAGTTTATGGGAACATTAGGACAAAAAACGTGGTACGATCACGAAAGGTTCCTAAAGGTGCTGGTTCGATTCCAGCCGGGTCAACTAATTTTTCACTTTCCCACGGATGCGTTGGGGTTAAATAAAAAGGTTATGGAAAAAACTATCAATGCAATTGAAAATGGACATGGTGAAGATTCCTCGTTTTGGCAGGTTGGCAATATAACCGGCGCGGTTTCTGGTGGCGGGAAAATTGGCTCGATAACAGAGGCAAGAAAACCTATTTTATGGGACGGCCACGGTATTATAGGTGAACTCCTTGTTTACAGAATTTGCGGCGAAACCGGAAATCTTCTGATTGAAGTTGAAGCGAATTCGTCTCTTACTATTTACTACAAACAACCATGACCCCCTACCACCTATTATTCACCCTCCTAACCCTTGCTCTGGGTTTGTCACTTTCATTAGGGTGCTTTTTGTTCAACATCGAAGGGCATCAGTTTTCGTGGGTGATGTCACTCGTGTTTTCTGCGATGCTTGTTGCATTCAAGGGGCTTAACGATGAAAGGAAATGATATGAATTACGTTATCGAATTGCTTACCCAAAAAGCGAAAGACGAAGAGCATCACAGGGAGTCTGCCAAGCTGGTTTTAAAATCATCTACGTTTCCCAGAACGGTTGAAGCCGCAAAAGAAAGTATCAAACTTGCATCGGAAAGAATTCCGCAGTTGTATAAGGCAATAAAAATTTTGGAGAACAAATGAAAATCACCAAAGAATTAGCCGAAAGACTTTTTAAGGTTGGCTATCCAAAGCCACAATCATTGAAGGGGCCGGGATGGACTGGTACTGCGCATCTGAATTGGCCCACCCACGACCTTGCGCAGCTCGCAGGAATCGAAGCGGCTATCAAAATGCTGGAGGACAGGAAATGACCGATTTTAGAACGCATGAACTCCGCGATTACGCAGAGGATTTACAGATACACGGTGAAACAGTCCTTTACAAGGCTTTGGGCGTGCATCTAATGAATGTTTGCAACTGTATCCATTTCATGAGCAATCACAGCCCAAGCGAAGCCTCAAATAGCATCCTGAACCTTTTAGGTGCCAATGCAAAACCACTGTCCGTAGAAGCATTGCAGGAGCAATTGGACAGGCTGATTAAGGATGCGAACGAATTGAAGGATGAATTAAAGGAAGATTAACGGAGGCCGCCGAAAATCCGCGAACAGAGTAAGCATTTTTCATAAGTTGGTGAAGCCCTTCTAATCGGAGGGCCTTTCCTTTACTGTGAATGTGATCGTATCAAGTCCCAATGAAGGAATAAAGCCATATCCCGCACCTTCAAGCTGAATGCCAGGAATAACCTTAATCACCTCCAGCACAGCCTTAGACGGTTGTTTAAGTTCTGATTTTGCAAACAGATCAAAGCCTGTGATCTTTATTTCGGTTATCATTTATTTTTTCTTTTGACCCACAAAATAAAGTGATTAAATACTGACGCTATTTCGGACTCGTGATGAAACGGGGTGTTTGCGTCTGGCATTTGTTCTTTCTTGTACTCTTCCATTAACTTCTCGATATGCAACGAACCGCTAACGTCAGCTACGGCCAATGCTTCGTTTATCGCTTCTATATCACTTGTTTCAATGGCGTAGTTGCACTTATTCAAGACTGCAGCATCTATTTTGCTTTTCAGCATTTTTAAAACTTCTGTTGGTGTCATTCAATCCTCCCTTGTTTCCTCTAAGTGAAATTCCCATCCACCGCAATTTGAGCAATGCAGTTCATGCACGTCATCTTCGCTCATGGAGTCGTTGTAATCGCTGAAGTTACATTCGTTGCATACCCAGTGCTTTTTTACCTTAACAGACGTGCGTTCATTTAAACACTGAATCAGGCACAACCTCTGATCGTTGCTCAGGAACTTCATGGATGCGGCTAAGATGCTGTTAACCTCATCTCCCGCTATGACTTTGTAGGTGTTTTCCATTATTGAAAATCCTCCTCCATTCCGATGGGATTATATCCCCGTTCGGGTTTCTTTTTGCGCCTACGTTCGTCCTGTTCCCTATCCTCCCTGCATACAGTGCATTCGGGTGATTCGCTTGGCTTGTGACAGGTATCGCAGGTGTTGGGCGTGTCCTGAGGCTCCTTTGGAAGGAAGAACGTGCGGATTTGGTCGGGGGTCATAACGATTTTATTTTCCTGATTGCCTTTTCAGTTGAATAGTGCATGAACATTAGATTAAATGCAAGGTCCATATCCTTTCCTGTAAACGGAAACTTTCCTTCTGATGCTCTTAGGGATGCGTCCCTTTCTGCAATTGATCCTGCTTTAAGGACATGCAAGCGTCTGCGCTTTTTAAAACATCTTAGGAGCTTCATAATTCTATACCTCTGCCAGTTTGAGTTAATCCCCATTCCGAGTGCTTTCCGAACCCTGCTTCTTTTTTAATCAAATTCTTTGTCCTAAGTGAATGAAACACTCGGATGTTTATTTTGGTTTCTTCTGTATCGCATTTCAGCGTTGCGCTTGGAGGTAGCGATCCAATAGAACCGAAATGATTAAGAGAAAGTCCGCTTCGCATTTTCCCAACAACCTCCTTTTGCGCTTTGGTTAGTTTCATCTCCTTTCCTCCGCGAACCCGTTGTCAATGAGGGAAAACAAATCTATGCCCCATTCACATAGTTTTTGAAATTGCAATGGATTAAAACTTACACCAGATTGAGTTGCGTAGGTTTCTTGCGATCCGTCGTCCCTGTAAATTGCGTACATAAACGCTCCGGTCTTTTGGCTTTTTGTCTCTACCTTGATAGAATGCCCGGGCAATACAACGTCTAAATTTTCTCCCCAATGCAGTTTTACTAATTCAATCTTCTCCTCCTCCGTAAGGCTGGATATCCTGCGAAGGATGGGTTTGATTTCATCTGTCTTAACTTGATACCACATATCTCCATAGCACCTTCCCTCTTTGTCGAAAAGCGATAATTCGCAACTCCCTCCGGAATCAATCTGTGTTAGAATTAACGATCCGTCGCTCTCTGTGAAGCCGAATTTCGATACCTCGCATCCCAGATAGTGTTTTAATACGTCTCTACGTCGCGTCATATCATTTCTCCTTCGATGCTTTGAATTCCTGAATTAAATCTTCGGTGTCTCTCAGTTTCGCGATGTCATCAATAATGTGATTGTAAATCCACCTAAGAGAATCTTCAGCCCCTCGCATGTAATCCTCCGATTCGCCCACGATCATTTGCAAATCCATTACGCTATCGTAAATATCGAATTTGCCGCTTGGGTTCCACTCTTCTGCGAAACCATTATGTTCACACACAAGTTTTCCGTTCCGCATAAATGCCAAGAAAAAAACCTCCTCCGGTTCCGAGTGACTTGTAACCAACTTAAACGGCCTACCAGCCTTAACAGACTCCGCGAATCTTCCGTAGTTGAAGGGGGCTTTATTTTCCATTGTCTGATGATTTAAAGCAATCGCAACTTTTACAAAATGATTCGGATATTTTTGTTCGCAGACCTTCGGGGTTTAAATCCATTAAAGACCAGCAACCCATCGCGCCCTCAAGGGCGTTTGGATAGGCACACCATTTTGGTTGAGAATATTTTTCCATAATGTCCCCGACCGTAACTTTGTTTTGCAAAAGCGTATCAATTTCGCTTTGCGGCAATTCGTGAAAAAATGGCTTGCTCATAATGAAAATGCTTTTGATCTAAGTTGTGAAATTGTTTTTTCCATGAGTCTTATTTTCCTGTCCCTCGCTTCAATTGCAGACGAAACAGCCTCACCTTTTTTGATAAAAACAAACCCCGGATAAAACTTATGCAAAGCCTCTAAATGGGATTTCGATTTTATTGCCACGGGGATAATTCCGTAGGTAAGACAGTATTTTGTAAGGTAGGCAACCTTCATACGAATAAGCCTCCAAAACCCACAACGGCGATCCGGTTGCGGAGAATCCGCTTTGGCATTGTGAATGATGGAGGGCTTAGTATCTTCATAACCGAATCGCATTGCAATTTACAAAACTTTCTGTGAAAACAAATCCTGCTGGAAGATTTTTTTAACTTCCTGTAATGGCAATTCCTTTACATGCCCCGTTTCAATCAACAGCCTCCGAATATCTGCCTTGCATTGCATCCCCGCTGAATTATCAAAGTGATCAAATTCAAGGTCGGGTCGGTAGATGCTCAGGGCTGTTACGTAGAATGATTGACAGGCGTTAGGTATCGTAAATTCCCGTTCCTTCTTTTTGATAGTCACCCGGACTGATTTGTAGTCATCATGCCGCCTCAGTGCTTCCAGTATCAATTTAAACGACACCGTACCGAATCGCATTTTCCGTAGATTACTATAAACCTCCGAAATCAGAGTAAGGATATGCGGATTGTCCCGGTGGAAGGATTGGAAGTTATCAAAGTCGTTGTTCATTTCTTTAATTTTACCTGTGACTTAATTTTAATGAATTCGATTTCAAACAGCGAAGCAAGTTCCATAAAGTGTGGATTTAGTTTTGAATCCGATTTGTATGTACGGTTGTAATAACCCACACAGTCGCGGGTTCGACCAAACAGCATTGCAATGGTTGTGTGATCCCCGTATGGATAAAGTTTCAGTATTGCGTCCGTAACCATCATACGTTCGTAAACGTAAATCCGCTTGTGGCTTTTGCATTTGAGTTCATCCTGAGAAACGCCCGTTATTCCTGCAACCGTGTCAATGATCTCCTGAACACCGGGAGTTGATATAAATATCTTATCGTTCCGGTTCAGGTGGTTGTAAATATCGAAGGTCTGGTAATTTGTTCGTGGCATCATCCCTTGCCCCCTTCGCTGGTTTCCGCAATTTCTGCCATAAACAAACAAATTAAAATTTTCATCTCTCTGTGAATCTTTCGGCATGATGTTCCCGCAATTGTTTTGAAAAAGTCGTGGCCTTTCTGTGGTGGTTGCGGTAAATAAAATAAATAAAGTTCTGGAAATACATGCGGGGTTGCCAATCCGCGATTTGTTACAAACCACAGAGATGCGTTGATACTGTATTCGTCCGCGGCTGAA
>JACCDQ010026357.1_pt1 | contig 11729 bp, 12 predicted proteins | sample 7446031 | NCBI WGS metagenome assembly JACCDQ01 (sample SAMN15323442, study PRJNA562643) | freshwater metagenome | isolation source: river surface water | place: USA:Blue River Watershed | collected 2017-08-17
ATATCCAACGTAACAGTTTTTCATAACTGTTCATTAAGCTGGGCAATACTCTTTCCTGGAAGAAGTAAATCGCATCACGCAATACATAACGGTTCAGCACACCCGCCAACGCCATAAAGAACAGGAAGTTGCCGGTACCGTGGTTGCCGATTACATGGTTGATGATACCGATAATCCAGAAGGCCCACCAATGCCATTTACGGAAGATGGCGCTCTTTCTGTCGTCGTACTCTCTGCCTTCGGGTTTCATGAAGCTTACTGCAAACACAGGGTTCATAATAAACGCAACGATGAGAGAAGCAGCTAAGGTTAAGATCAACATCACCGGCAGGTAAATCATAAACTTACCAATGATGCCTTTCCAGAACAACAGCGGGAAGAACGGTGCAAGTGTTGTTGCTGTACCGGCTAATACAGGAATAAATACTTCACCTGCGGCTTCTTTTGCACTGCGTACAACAGGTACACGGCCGTTATGATAAATACGGTGTGTATTTTCAATTACCACAATGGCATCATCCACAATAATACCTAAGCCAAACAGCAATGCAAACAATACAATGAAGTTGAGTGTAACACTCGAGCCCACAATGTAATCGGCAACCGGTAAAAACAGGAAGGCCACAAACACACTCAATGGTACACTCAATGCCACAAAGAAGGCATTGGTTACACCCATAAAGAACATGAGGATGAGTAATACCAGAATAAAACCGATAACGATGGTATTCACCAATTCGTTAAACGATGTTTTTGTTTGCTTACTCTGATCGCCTGTAAACGTTATTTTCAGATCTTTCGGAAGAATATCATTCTTCTGCATATCCTCTACAGAAGCTTTTACATTATCTGCCGCACTGATTAAGTTTTCGCCACTACGTTTGATAATGTTTAACGTAATAACGTTTTTACCATCTAAACGGGCAAAGCTTTCTTTTTCTTTTACCGTGTCTTTGATAGTAGCAATATCTTTCAGATAAACAGGTGAACCACTTACTCCTTTTACAATAATATTATTCAGGTCGAATGAGCTGTTAAACTGTCCACGTACACGAACGGTACGTTTTTGTGTACCAATTTCAATTAAGCCACCGGTAATATCATTGTTCTCACGTGCAATGGCGCCTTCAATATCATTAAAGGTTATACGTGCACTTGCCATGCGGTACGGATCAACATTCACCTGTATTTCACGTTCAGGTGCACCCACAATATCAGCACGTGTAATTTCCTTCAGCTCTTCAAAACGATCCTGCATTTTTTCGGCATACTGTTTCAGCTTTACCGGATCGTAATCGCCACTCACATTCACATACATGATCGGCATTTCGCTGAATGCAAATTCCTGTACATCTGGTTCTGCAGTAAGATCCTGCGGCAGATCAGTTCTTGCTTTGTCAACCGCATCTTTTACTTTTTGTTTGGCCAGATCGGTTTTTACATCCGTATCAAACTCCACAACAATTAACGAGAAATCGGTTTGTGAAGTTGATTGCACTTTAATAACACGTGCACCACTGATGCTTTTAATTTGCTTTTCGATGGGGCGTGTTACAAGATTTTCAATATCAGCAGGGGAGTTACCTACATAAATGGTAGCAACAGAAATAGTTGGTACCACAATATCAGGAAACTGCTCTTTGGGCAAAGTATTGAATTTAAATAACCCGTAAGCTGTAATAAGAATGGTGATGATATAGATCGCCGTGCGGTTATCAACACTCCAGCTGGTTAATTTAAACTCCTTAAACTTTTTGCTGAGCCCTTCTATTAAGTTTGATTGCATATAATAATATTATATAGTCAGCATTTGGTGAATACCGGCAGCATGCACTTGCATTTACACAACTGTTCTGCTGCCAGTGATGAATTAGACGATTGATACAACTTGTTTATCGTATACAGTTTGATAACCTTCAGAAATTAATTGCATACCTGCTTGTAAGCCCGATTTAATTTCAATCTTATCGCCATACGATTCGCCTACAACAACCGGTTTCTTTACTGCAACCGAGCGGCCTCTGCTGTCTTTTTCTACCACATACACATACTTTCCTTTATCGTCGGTTTGTACAAGATTTACAGGAATTACAATAGCGTTTGGCGCATCGTAATCTTTAATGCGTACTGCCGCTACCGAATTCGGACGAACTGTGCCACCCGGAATATTTGCCTCGATGGTAAATGTTCTTGAGTTAGGGTTGATGATTTGTGAAGACAGTTTTACAGATGAGTTGAATGATTTATTTAAATCAGGTACTGTAACAATTACGGGACTGCCAACACGAACACGGCTCATATAATTTTCCGGCACTTCAACAACTGCTTTTAATGTGCTGTTGTTTACAATACGAATTTGAAAACCGGTTGCGTTTGCACCTACAAATAATTCGCCCACACGAACATTCACCAGATCGGCAATACCGCTTACGGGCGAATAAACTGTATAGAGTTTAATTTGCTCATTGGCTGTAGCAATTTGTTTTTCCAATGCATCAACCTGTGTTTTGGCTTGTAACAATTGTACTTCGGTACCAATGTTCTGATCCCACAGATTTTTTGTACGGTTGTATAATTCTTTTGCTAATGAAAGCTGTGTTTCAGATATTTTGATTTGCTGACGTAACACTTTATCATCCATCTTTAAAACCAGTTGGCCTTTCTTTACAAACTGACCTTCTTTGATGTAGATATTGGTAACTACACCTCCTTGTCCGTTTGGCGGAGCAATGTAAGAGATGTCGTCTGCATCTACTTTACCCTGCAGATCGATGTAGTGCGAAAAATCTTCTGTTGATACCGGTAAAACAGAAATAAGTTTTGCTTTTTCCGATTTGCCGGCAGCTGTATCCAGCTTGGTAATTTCTTCTTCCAGTGCTGTAATTTCTGTTGCAAGTTTTACCTGCTCTGTTTTCAGTTTTTCCAGTTGCGCTTTCTTATCGCCCAGCGAACCTTTTTTGTCTTTGGCTCCACCGCCACAGGCAACAAGCAACACTGCAAATCCTGCGATGATACTGTATTGAAATATGCGTTTCATTTGTAGTTTTTTAAAGTTTAGTATGGTTGATGATTTAGTTTAATTGTCCCACTGCCTTGAAGTAATTTATACGAGCCACAACAGCATTATACAGTGCATCAAAGTAGTTGCCTTGTGCACGCTGCAATTCTGTATCGGCCTGCAATACTTCGAAACTGCTTCCTACACCTTGCTCGTATTTTTTCTTGGTGGTGTTGTATACACGCTCTGCGAGTTCCAGATTTTTCTGCTGTGCATCCATATTTAAAATGGCATTACGCAGATTGATCTGTGCCGAAGTAGTTTCAAGATCAATCGCACGTTTTACATTTTCTAATGTGTTATTAGTTTTATCAAGCGTGTATTGCGCCTGCTGAATTTTATACTTACGTTGCAAGCCATCAAAAATGGGAACACTGAGATTTAAACCAATAAGATTCGAATTGAACCAGAACCATTTTTTATCGCTTACGGCAGCAAAGCTTTTGTTTAAACGTTGACCTTGCTCCTGAAATTGATAAAAGAATGCCAACGTAGGTGCGTAGCCTAACTTCTGCCTTCTGACATCAAGTCCCTGCAGTTTTTGAACTGTATTAAGTAACCGTACTTCGCTTCTGTTATTATAGTTCAAAGTACCATCGCTAAGTATATTTTCCTTTACAGTTTGTGTTGAAAGTTTTTCAGTTAAAACAATTTTATCGTTTTGGTTTAAACTCATGCTGAACTTTAATGCAGCATAACCCAGCTCAATTATATTCTTCAGCTGTGTTTCGGTTGATTTGGTGTTGTTGAAGCTTACCGTTGTTTTATCAATATCCAGCTTTTCAATAAAGCCGTTTTTGTACAACTGTTCCTGATCGCTCAGCAATTTTTCAAAACGCTTTAAACTTTGCTGCAGTACTTCCAGTTGTTGTTCGGCAATCAGTACCTGGTAGTAAGCTTTTTGTACCTGCTCACGTGTTTTATCTTCCTGTACTTTAATGTTTTCCTTTGCATACTCAATGGATGTTTTGCGGGCTATCAACCCCACAAATACATCGGGTTGAAATAAGAGTTGATTTAAAGCTACACCAGCAGTTACGTTCCATGGCTGTGCGAAACTTACTTTTTGAAGTGAGCCATTTAAAGGAAATAGCACCTGAGGAGGGGTAAGATAATGTGCGATTTGTCCACTACCACTTACCTGTGGTAAAGCAGAGCCCACAATTTCTTTGTTTTGTGCTTCCTGCTTTAATGAATCGATACGCAGATTTTTAATATCTGCTACATTCTTCAATGCAAGGTCAACAGCTTCTTTTACGGTTAGCCGGTATTCCGTTTGCGCCTGTGTTACCTGAACACTGAGCAGCAGCAGTGCAAACACGAGCCACTTGTTTCTTCTTGTTTGTTTCATTGCTTGTCTTTAGTTAGTGATTAACCACCTTGCCTTGCAAAATCTTTCCTTCCGAAACATTAAGCAGGTAGTATGGATGTTAAGGTTTACTGTTTTGTTTCTTTTTATATTCTTCTCTGTATTTTGAAATCAGCTTATGTCCCTTTAAAGTTGAAAGGCCGTATAAAAAATGCTCCATCGTTTCCCGGCTGACATCTACCAAATGAAATTTAGCCGGTGCGTTCGCTGCCATCGCAAACGGCACCATCATTGTTTCTACACGGTAACGGCTCATCATTTCCACATTTATATCCTCTCTATACAACTCTTCTGTTATACCACGTTTCAGGTTGTGTGCTACAATCTCCAGCAGAAACTCTTCTTTCATTTTGCGGAATGTTTCAAATGCTTTCGGATGAAATTTTTCTGCATCATACAACACCATCGGGTTCAGGTTGGCAAACTGTTCGTACAGGCGCTGCAGCGTAAGAAAAATTTCATCAACCGCATTGCGGGCATTGGTTTTACATAACTCACATTCATGCTGGGTGTAACTCACCTCTTCCGACATAACTGCATTTACTAACTCATCCTTTTCCGAAAAAAACTGGTAAATGGTTTTCTTGCTCATGCCAAGCTGCGCAGCAATATCATCCATCGAAACCGACCGGATGCCGTACCGCAAAAACATCTCATGCGCCTTTTTCTGTATTCTTTCTTTTACTTCCATAGTTCACAAATCGGGTGCAAAACTATGGAAACTTTATTCGTTGCCAAAGTTTCCAGTCCTTTTTTTTACCGTCCTTCATAAAAAATTAATACTGCAGGTCGGCAAACGAAAGCTGTATTTTTGAACCGGCAAATTCATCAACATGTTTAAAACCTTTAATTACAAACGATTATTCCAGTATTTTTTGCAAGGCTTACTGGTGTTAGCACCGGTTGCTGTAACTGGCTATGCATTGTTCTGGATCGTGACAAGTATAGACGAACTGATACCCATTTTTACTTTTACCGATGAGGAAGGAAAAGTAATTGTGCGGAATTTCGGGCTCGGCTTTGTGCTTATAATAGGTGCAATTAGTGTAGTAGGTTACCTCAGTAACTTCTTTATCCAAAGCCGAATTTTCAATTTATTCGATCATTGGCTGGAGAAAGTACCAGGTATTAAGTTTATTTACACCACGGTAAAAGATTTTTTTGAAGCCTTTGCAGGTGAGAAAAAGAAATTTAACCGGCCGGTGCTGGCGAATATTGATGATAATGATGTGTGGCGTGTAGCTTTTTTAACCCGTGATGAAGCCGATGAGTTTGGATTGAAAGATTATGTTGCCGTATATGTGCCTATGAGTTATTCTATTGCGGGTAATGTATATCTTATCCCATCAAACAGAATAAAATCGCTCGAAGGCCATTTAACCGGTACAGAAGCCATGAAGTTTGCAATTAGCGGTGGTGTAACAAAAATGGATGAAGAAATAGAAGAAGAAATATCCAAGGATGATATTATAAATACGAAATAAGCTTAATGAAGAAAACGTTCGTTGTAATTGTTCTCTTATTTATTTCCCAGCAATGTTTTTGCTGGGGCTTTTTCGGTCATCGAAAAATTAATCAGCTGGCAGTTTTTTTATTGCCGCCTGAAATGATCGGCTTTTACAAAACACATATTGATTTTTTAACGGAGCATTCGGTTGATCCGGACAAACGCCGTTATGCCATACCAGAAGAAGGGCCAAGGCATTATATAGATATTGATCATTACGGTGAATATCCTTACAACAACCTTCCACATAATTATGATAGTGCTGTTGCAAAGTTTAGTGCCGATACGGTAAATGCGTATGGCATTGTTCCCTGGTGGGTACAAACTATGTTGTGGCGCTTAACGAGTGCTTTTAAAGAAAAGAACCAGGCGAAAATTTTAAAGCTCAGTGCAGAGATCGGCCATTACATTGCCGATGCGCATGTGCCTTTGCATGCAAGCCATAACCATAACGGACAGTTTACGAACCAAAACGGCATCCATGGTTTTTGGGAAAGCCGTGTGCCGGAACTGCTGGCCGAAAAAGAATTTGATTTCTGGATAGGTAAAGCTGAGCATATAAAAAATCCCGGACAGTTTATTTGGGCCCGTGTGTTAGAAAGTGCAGCAGCAGCAGATACAGTGTTACGTTTTGAAAAAGAACTTACACAAACTACCGCCGCCGATCAGAAGTATTCGTTTGAAAACAGGAATGGCGTTATCATACGCACCTATTCCACTTCATTTACTACTGCTTACAATAATAAGTTAAACGGAATGGTGGAGCGTCGAATGCGGCAAAGCATTTTTGCTGTAGCCAGTTTCTGGTACACTGCATGGGTTAACGCAGGCCAACCCGATTTAAAAAAACTCAGCAACAAAGAATTTACTGCCGAAGAACTGAAAGAGTTCGAAGAATTAAATACCAACTGGCGCAACGGAAAAATTGTGGGCAGAGAACACGAATAAAGTCTGCACCGGTTGTTGGTTTTAAGAATTACCGTTCTAACTGCAAAAAAGTATGACAACGTTTTGACGTTTCTACACTGCTGCTTACCTGTAGCTTTGCACTTCATTTTTTAAAAACGTAAAAAGAAATATATGCAATCATTAAAAAACAAAACTGCATTGGTTACAGGTGCAGGTAAAGGAATAGGTAAGGCTGTTGCACTGGCGTTGGCAGCAGAAGGAGTACACGTGGGTTTAATTGCACGTACCGAAAAAGATTTGCAGTCAGTAGCCGAAGAAATAAAAGCAGCAGGTGTAAACGTAGCCTTTGTTACAGCCGACATCAGCAACCGTGCAGAAGTTGAAGCGGCAGTTGCAAGTATTACTGCAGCTTTAGGCAGCATCAGCATCTTAATTAATAATGCAGGTACGGGCACCTTTGGTAAGTTTTTAGAACTGGAGCCCGAGCTGTGGGAGCAACAGATAAAAGTAAATCTGTTTGGCACCTATTATACGATTCGTGCAGTGTTACCACAGATGCTGGCAAAGCAGGCTGGTGATATTATTAACATCTCATCAACCGCAGGTAAAAACGGTGCAGCAGTTACAAGTGCTTACAGTGCTTCAAAATTTGGTGTGTTTGGTTTAAGCGAAAGTTTAATGCAGGAAGTGCGTAAACAGAATATTCGAGTAACTACATTGGCACCAAGTACGATTGTTACCGATCTTGCGTATAGTGCCGATTTAATTAAAGGTGATGCCGAACGTGTAATGCACCCCGAAGATTTTGCAGAGTTTATTATTGCACAATTAAAGCTGCATCCTCGTATGTTGTTGAAAGAGGCAAGTTTGTTTTCTACCAATCCTTAATACCGATACAAATGCATTAAAGGAGTTGCAGTTTTGCAACTCCTTTTTTCTGCCCGATGCAAAGCTGTACATTTGAAAACGCAACAGGTTATTTATGTTTGAACTTCTCATAAAAAGCATACAGGCTAAAGTGCCGTCTACCGAAGAGGAGCTGCATTTATGTAAAACACATTTTACACCAAAGCGGCTCCGGCGCAAACAATTTCTTTTACAGGAAGGTGATGTATGCAACCGCACGGCCTTTATTGAAAAAGGAGCGATGTATTCTTACACAACCGATGCCAAAGGCGGACAACGTGTAATGCAGTTTGCTTTTGAAGGTTTCTGGATATCTGATCTGTACAGTTTTTTTACGAGAGAAGAATCGAAACTGAATATTGAAGCATTGGAAGATTGCGAGCTGTTGCTGCTCGATCATGAACAACACGATTATCTGTTAAAGAACGTACCACAGTACGAAACCTACACCCGTATATTATACCAAAACGCATACGTTGCTTTACAGCAAAGACTGGAAGGAACCATTGGGTTAACTGCTGAAGAAAAGTATTCCAAATTTGCAGAGCAGTACTCGGCAATTGTAAATCGTGTACCCCAACATTTAATTGCATCTTATTTAGGTATTACACCCGAAACACTCAGCCGCATACGTAAGCAAATAGCTTCCCGTTAATTTTTCATTGATATATGTCAAGAGTAATCTTATCATATGTCAATGCTTTTTCTTATCACATGTCATTGGAGCAGGGCTTTGGCTGATGGTAGTTTTGCACTATCAAATTCATTGATATGCAAACAAAAAGAACCATCGCAATTGTAGGAGCATCCGGTAACATGGGCGCTGCTATTGCAAAGGCTCTTGCAAAAGGAAACGACCGGTTATTGCTCATCAGTAAAGAGATAGAAAAAGTTGAGGCGTTGAAGGTTTCAATAACAAATGAATATCCCTTGGCTGATATTGACGGGATGGCCTGTGCTATGCATGCAAGCTGGGAGGCTGATATTATTATACTTGCTGTGCCTTACGAAGCACAAGCAGATGTAGCAGCGAAAATACGTGAAGTGGCATGTCAGAAAATTGTGATCAGTGTTGCCAATCCACTCAATACAACATATGATGCACTTGTTACAAACCCCAACACAAGTGCGGCAGAAGAATTGCAGGCATTACTGCCACATTCAAAAGTGGTAAAAGCATTTAATACCAGCTACGCAGCAAATTTTGCACAAACTGTAATTGATGGTAAACAAGCCGATGCATTTATTGCAGGTGATAATGAAGCTGCTTTGGAAACAGCAGCAGAGCTGGTTAAAACAACCGGCTTTAATCCCATCATCGCCGGTAAACTTTCTGTAAGCCGCACTTTAGAAGCAATGCAGCTGTTGCTGATACAGCTTACCATGAAATACAATTACAACTGGCTGGCCGGTTGGAAAATTCTGCATCAATAAAAAAGACAGAGTATAAAATTCAAAAACGTCAATCAACAATAAACAATAAACAAAAATGAAAAAGGTAGCAATTATTCTTTCGGTATTTTTTTTGGCAACTGCATTTACAACTGTTGCAACATGGAAAAACGATAAAGCACACTCACAGCTTGCGTTTACGGTTACACACTTAGGTGTTTCTGATGTATCAGGAACCTTCAACGATTTTGATGTAGAAGTAAAATCAGCAAAAGCAGATTTCAGCGATGCTGAATTTACACTCTCTGCAAAAGTTGCATCAATTGATACAAGAATTGAAATGAGAGATAATCATCTGAAAAGCGCTGATTTTTTTGATGCAGCAAAGTATCCTGAACTGACGTTCAAGAGTACAGGCATTAAAAGCGTTGGTAAAAATAAATTCAAACTCAGCGGTAACCTTACATTAAAAGGCATCAGTAAGCCGGTTGTGTTGGATCTGGTGTACAGAGGTGTTGTTGAAAATCCAATGAGTAAAAAAGCAACAGCAGGTTTCCAGTTGTCTGGAGTTATTAAGCGTTCTGCTTTTGAATTGGGTAATGGCTTCCCTGCACCAATGATCAGCGATGAAGTAGTGATTAAAGCAGATGGTGAATTTGCACAATAATAAAATTTAAGTACAGCGTATATGAAGAAGTTATTAAGTATTGAGGCTGGCAGTAACGCATTGGATATTGCAGCATTGTTTGTACGTATTGCGGCGGCTGCATTAATGTTATCGCATGGATTACCGAAGTTGAGTTATTTATTTTCGGGTAGCCCGATACAGTTTCCTGAAGTGTTTGGTATGCGTTCGGATGTATCGTTGATGCTTACAGTATTTGCAGAAGTGATCTGTTCGGTATTTATTCTATTCGGCTTAGGTACACGCCTTGCAGTAATTCCATTGATCATTACCATGCTTGTAGCAGTATTGCTGATCCATTCGGCAGACCCGTTTGCAAAGCAGGAGCCCGGTATTCAGTATCTTGTACTGTATATTATCTTGTTTATTACAGGCAGTGGTAAGTATTCTATTGATTATCTTTTGCATCGCAAACAATCTGCAGGTTTGGTTTGGACAAACAGATAAGTGCAATCGTAAAAAAGTAAGGAAAGCAAAGGTTTCATGCAACGGAAACAATTTATAACAACCGTGTTAACAGGAGCAGCAGGTATGACAGGTTTAGCAGCGTTCAATCGTTTTACAGATGAGTTGAAAGAAGAAGATCAACTGATGCCGGTATTATTCATTGGCCATGGCTCGCCTATGAATGGAATTGAAGACAATGAATTCAGCAGAAGATGGACGAAGATGGCTACTGAAATTCCAACACCGAAAGCTGTATTGGTGGTATCGGCACATTGGTTTACGAAAGGCACACAGATTACAGCAATGGATTTTCCGGAAACCATCCACGACTTTGGTGGTTTTCCGCAAGCGTTGTTCGATGTGCAATATCCTGCGCCCGGCTCTCCTGCCTTAGCACAGGAAACAAAGTCATTGATTCATTCAGCAGATGTTGGTTTGAGTCATGACTGGGGATTGGATCATGGAACATGGACCATCATTCGTCACATGTATCCCAAAGCAGATATTCCCGTATTGCAGTTAAGTATTGACTATACAAAAGGCCCGCAATACCATTATGATCTTGCAAAAGAGTTGTACAGTTTGCGCAAGAAAGGTGTCCTGATCATTGGCAGTGGTAACATGGTACATAACCTGCGCATGGTGGCATGGGATAAACTGGATGCGCCGGAATATGGTTATGATTGGGCTTTGCAAATGAATAATACATTTAAAGAGTTGATCGGAAATAAAACACACGATAAACTCATTCATTATTCATTGCTTGGGAAAGAAGCCCAATTTGCTATCCCAACTCCGGAACATTACCTGCCTTTGTTATATACACTGGGTTTGCAAAACAGTAAAGAAACGGTTTCATTCTTTAACGATAAGGCTGTTGGCGGTTCGTTAACGATGACTTCGGTTAAAATAGGTTGATCATGATAGGTTTAATAAAAAAGAGTCGCAGCAATGCGACTCTTTTTGTTGGTAGCCTCGTCAAGAATCCCCGCCCGAACGTACCGTTCGGTACGGGCGGGGAACGTTGAATCTGGAGCTTCGGAAGCTCTTATACTATCCCCGTCCGACTGGCGTCAGCCGGGTGGGCATTGTACTACGAGCCAATAACTTTTTTTAGAAATCTTCTGCCAGCAGCAGACTTGAAATATTTTTCTCTGGAAATTGCTTCTTTTTCAGTTTCGAATTCTTCAAAACAAGCGATTGTGAAAGGGATGTAAGGTCTGATGGAAACGGTGCTTCCGGAGTTGTGTTGAAGTAATCTCTTTTCCAGGTTATGGCAATGACCTTTATAATAATAATCATGATGAATGCTTTTCAAAACGTAAGCAAAATACATGATCTAAAGTTTAGTAGTAGCCTCGACAGGAATCGAACCTGTATCTGGAGCTTCGGAAACTCTTATACTATCCATTGTACTACGAGGCCCAAAAAAATGAAAATGAATTAATTTGAACAT
>JACCDQ010598709.1_pt1 | contig 11728 bp, 16 predicted proteins | sample 7446031 | NCBI WGS metagenome assembly JACCDQ01 (sample SAMN15323442, study PRJNA562643) | freshwater metagenome | isolation source: river surface water | place: USA:Blue River Watershed | collected 2017-08-17
CCTGACGGTTCTAAGGTCCAGGGTAGAGATGCATTCGTCAATCGTGTACGTGAAGACCTAGATCTTCAGGATGACATTAAGGCTAAGGTTAATGGCGAAGTATAACGTATACCAAGGTAAGTTCGTTTGTCATGTGTGTAAGGCGGAGGTCAAAAGCCTCCGTTCTTACCCAGACCAAAAAAAGCTAACATGGATGTGTTCAGAGAGGCACGTTAGCGAAGTAGACCTAGATACTAGAAGGAAGAAGAATGAGCGAGAAGAGCGAGAGTAAACGCATTGGTGCTAAACAGCACAAGAACTCTGGTCGTGGAACTCACAAGGGAGATGCCTCCTGGGAAAACTTCACGGTAGACTTCAAGGAAGTTGGCAAAAGCTTTACTCTTAATAAGGATGTATGGGCTAAGGCTACTACAGATGCTATTCGTAATGGCAATGACCCTGCTATTGTAGTTGTCATTGGTGAGTCAGGAATCAAAACAAGACTAGCAGTCATTGAGATGTCTGTGCTAGAACAGTTGATTGATGGCGTAGAATAGTGTATAATAGAAATACAATATTTAAGGAATTAAATTGGAAACAGAAACTAAAACTACAATTGAAATGGTCAACGGTCTAGCAGAGATCGCTGACTTCATGCAAGACGAGGAGCTGGAAACAGCCCTTACCTTTATTGCCAAGCTTATCATTAAGCCTGACATTCCCTTAAATGTTGCAACGGTAGAGATCGTTCGTTTGCAAGCAATTGCTGCGAAGATGTCTTTCAAAGCCACATGGCTAACTAACGTAGAAAAAGGAGATAGAGCGAAGAAGAATATTTACTACACAGCTGCAGAATCAATTAACCAATTGGTGTCAGCTCTGAAGTATATTACTCGCTAAGTATCAACATGGCTAAAAACCTATTGCAACAAGTAATGCTAAAGAAGGTGGACGAAAATCCAAATACCAAGCCTTCATTCCTTGACAGGGATGCATTGATTGAAAAAATTAATTCAGGGTACACTGTAAATCGTGTAACAAAGTTTACTACCAAGAAGACCTTTGCACCTAGTACAATTGCATTCTCTCATGGAGAATGTCCTCGTTACTGGTACTTAGCCTTTAATGGTGCAGACTTTACAGATAATGCAGATGCCTACGGTGCTGCTAACATGACTGCAGGTACAAAGTCTCACGATAGAATCCAAGAAGCTATGAGAAATGTTCCAGGTGGATTCCTAGTAGACGCTGAGTTTAAAGTAACTTATAACGATCCTCCTATCTTTGGATATGGAGACGTTATGCTTAATTGGGATGAAAAAGAACTCCTTGGTGAAATTAAGACAATGCCTAACGAAGGCTTTGAATATCGCAAGGCAGCAGGTAAGCCTAAGACTGGACACTTAATCCAGTTGCTTATCTATATGAAGATTCTCAATAAGAATAAGGCTGTCCTCATTTATGAAAACAAGAACAATCACGAACTGTTGATTTTCCCAATTGAACTAAATGAGTACATGTATGGGTGGGTAGAGAACGCATTTAATTGGATGCGAGAAGTTCGCAAGGCATGGGAAGACAAAAAGCTTCCAACCAAGAACTATCGTAGCAATTCAAAAATTTGCAAGACGTGTCCTATTAGGGACGCTTGTGACAATGCTGGGCTTGGAGAGATCAAAATTAATTCTCTGGAGCCGTTAGATGATAAACAAGCATTGTGAGTGGTGTGACCATTCTTTTAGCACAAAAATAAGCTATCAAATATATTGTTCAGCCGAATGTAGGGAGGCTGCCACAAAAGAAAAGATTATGCAAAACTATTTCTTGAAACAGGTTAAAAAGCGTTTCGAGAAAAAGAGACATTGCAAGTCTTGTGGCAGTCTCCTTTCTGCGTACAATGAGAGTCAGACATGTTTCATGTGTATACAAAATCCAAGTGATGTGTCTAAAGCATTAAAAGAAATGAAGAGGTTCATGAATGAAGATAAGTAACTTTGTTAGTGTTCCAACAACAATTATGGCTATCGATGCTAGTACAAATAGCCTAGCATTCTCTCTATTCTCTGACGGTAAGCTACAGTCATTTGGAAAAATCAATTTCGAGGGTACTAATACATACCAGAAAGTTGTAGATGCAGGTAGAAAGGTAAGAGCATTCCTTGATGCCTATGGCAAAAGCATTGACGCAATCGTCATAGAGCACACAGTATTTATGAATAGCCCAAAGACTGCTGCAGATCTTGCACTAGTCCAGGGAGCCATCCTAGGGTCAGCCAGGGTAGGTTTAATTAGGTCAGTAGCACCAATTACATGGCAAAACTTTATTGGCAATAAGAAGCCAAGCAAGGAAGAGTTGGCAAGACTTAAGCTAGATAACCCAGGTAAATCAGACTCATGGATCAAGACTCAGGTACGTGAGCAACGAAAGCAGAAAACAATGCACTTCGTTGATATACAGTACGATAGAATAGTTAAGGATAATGACGTAGCAGATGCGATTGGCATTGGTCACTACGCCATAAACAATTGGGAAAGGTTGACAAAATGAGCTTAAAGCTGTATACTAATGAGATGTGGCTTCGAAAGAGGTATCACATGGATAAGAAAACTCCAGAGCAGATTGCTAAGGAGTGCGGTACTAGCGTAGAAACCATCTATGTGTACCTAGCAAAATTTGGACTAAGGAAATCAAGACGATAATGGCTAGACGTAAAGAAGTAACCCATAGCAAGGCATCGGAGACTATCTTCTCTCGTGTATATGAGATGCCATATGGAAACTTTACCATTGAAAAGGGAGACCTTATTAAGATTCAGGGTGAGTATGGAACACGATTCAAGTTCCTTAGCATCACCACTAACACAGAGACAGGCAGCTCTTGGGTAGACTGCTTTGAAACATATCGTGGACAGTCTGGACAGTTCCGTTCATTCACCATTGATCGAGTTCGACGTATTCCTAAGAAGCGTCCTAGAAAGGCTAAGAAGATTGACTAATTTTGAAGATTTAACAGTAGAGCATCTTGATGAAATGAACAAGGTTGTTGAGAAGTATCTACAGGGTGAAGACGCTACACAGATATCTAAAACACTAACTTTGTCACGACAAAAGGTTGTTTCCCATCTAAACCAGTGGAAAGCTATGGCTGCAGACAATGCTGCTATTCGTGCTCGTGCCAAAGAAGCCCTGGTAGCTGCTGACACTCACTATAATAAACTAATTAATAAAGCATACGAAGTCATAGATGAGGCAACAACCGTAGCTAACTTAGCTGCTAAGAATGGTGCAATCAAGTTAGTCCTCGACATTGAGTCTAAGCGTATTGATATGTTGCAAAAAGCAGGACTACTTGAGAACAAGGAACTTGCTGAAGAAATGATTGAGATTGAGCGTAAACAAGATATTCTAAAGGGTCTTCTTCAAGATATCGCATCCGAACACCCAGAGATTCGTGACAAGATTATGAGACGACTCTCAGACATCGCCAAGAACCAGGAGACGATTACCATTGTCAATGTTCAATGATTTTTTCGAGGTACTTAAAAGCAGCCACTTTGATGAGATCCCAGTAGATGCTAAGACATTTGTTGAGGGTGAAGACTATTTAGCACAGCCACCTCTTTCTGAAGTTCAGTATGACCTAGTAGAGTCAATGAGCCAGATTTATCGTATAGATGAGCTTATTGAAATTATGGGTGAAGAGGCTGGTCGTAGGCACTATAAGAAGTACACCAAGAATGAAATTATCATGCAACTTGGTAAAGGTAGTGGAAAAGACTTTACGTCTACAGTAGGATGTGCCTATCTAGTATACAAACTACTCTGCCTAAAAGACCCTGCTCGTTATTTTGGTAAACCAGGTGGTGACGCTATCGATATTATTAACGTGGCTATTAACGCTCAACAGGCTAAGAACGTGTTCTTCAAAGGCTTCAAGACCAAGATCGAACGCTCACCGTGGTTTGCTGGTAAGTATGACCCAAAGGCAGAACAGATTAACTTTGATAAGTCTATTACTGTTTACTCTGGTCACTCAGAACGTGAGTCTCACGAGGGTCTTAACCTTATCCTAGCCATCCTTGACGAGATTTCTGGTTTCGCACAGGAGATTGGAACTGGTAACGACCAGGGTAAGACTGCAGACAACATCTATAAAGCCTTCCGTGCCTCTGTAGACTCTCGTTTCCCAGACCTCGGAAAGGTAGCACTACTATCATTCCCTCGTTATCCTGGAGACTTCATCTCTGCTAAATACGATTCCGTTATTGCAGATAAAGATGTTGTGGTAAAGCGTCACAAGTTTATTATGAATGATGAGCTTCCAGAAGATGCAGAGGGTAACTCTCTAGAAATTGAGTGGGAAGAGGATACGATCCTTTCCTATAAAATTCCAGGAGTTTTCGCTATGAAGAGACCAACCTGGGTAGTAAACCCTACTCGTAAGATTGACGACTTCAAGGTGTCCTTCTTTACTGATATGGGCGATGCTATGCAACGTTTCGCATGTGTCCCTACATTTGCTTCAGATGCATTCTTTAAGGACCGTGATAAGGTTCGTACTGCAATGACTATCCGTAATCCACTAGACTCTGCCAGACGCTTTGACGAGACTTTTAAGCCAGATCCAGACAAGAAATATTTTGTCCATGCTGACCTTGCCCAGAAGCATGACAAGTGTGCTGTAGCGATTGCTCACGTAGAAAAGTGGGTATCAATTCAGGTTATGAAAGATTATGAGCAAATTGTACCAATAGTTGTAGTAGATGCTGTAGCTTGGTGGGAGCCTCGTAGAGAGGGTCCTGTGAACCTTTCAGAAGTCAAGCAATGGATTCAGAACCTACGCAGACTAGGTTTTGATATTGGCATGGTGTCATTTGACCGTTGGAACTCTTTTGATATTCAGAATGAGCTAAAGGCTGTTGGTATTCGTACCGATACTGTTTCAGTAGCTAAGAAGCACTACGAAGATATGGCTATGCTTGTATACGAAGATCGACTAGTTATGCCAGCAATTGAACTTTTGTTCGAAGAGCTTACAGAACTAAAGATTGTTAAACAGAATCGTGTAGACCACCCACGCAAATCATCTAAGGACCTTGCAGATGCTGTTTGTGGTGCTGTATTTGGAGCAATCTCCCACACACCTCGTGATAGAAATAATGTGGTGGAGATCCATGAGTTCCGTGATAGGAAGCCACAGCAAGACCTTATTCAGGAAAATGCTCGTAATGTTATTCACGCTCCTAAATCTGAAATTGACAGCTATTTACGCCAGTTTAACGTTGATTTAATTTAAACATTATGGTAGAATAGATATCTAACCCAAATTTAGAAAGGAGTACAAGTGTCTTTAGATATTGTGTACTTCTCTAATTATTCTGGGAATACCAAACGCTTTGTAGAAAAGCTGACTACCAACTCAAGGAGAATACCAATTGGCTATAATAGCGATACTGCTGACGATTTCGTCGTTGACAGTCCTTTTGTGCTTGTTGTTCCAACTTACGGAGGCGGTTCAGAAACTTCAGCAATCCCAAGACAGGTCAGAGCGTTCCTAAACATTCCAAATAACCGTTCACTTCTTCGTGGAGTAATCGGAACTGGAAACACCAACTTTGGAGAACACTATTGTAAGGCAGCAGATATGATCTCTGCCAAAACAGGTGTCCCAATTGTAGCTAGGGTAGAAATCCTGGGTACACCAGAAGACATAGAACTAATAACAGAAAGGCTGGAGATGTTAAATGACACCACAGTATAGCTATCATGAGCTAAATGCAATGTTGAATCTGTATGACCAGAATGGCAAGATTCAATTCGATAAAGATAAAGAGGCAGCACGTGCCTACTTCCTAGATCACGTAAACCTTAATACGGTTTTCTTCCACAGTTTGGAGGAGAAGCTTAATTATCTAGTTGAACATGACTATTATGATAAGGCTATCTTGGACACATATGACTTCGATTTTATCAAAGCCATGTTTAAACGAGCCTACGCATACAAATTCCGTTTCCCAACATTTGTTGGTGCGTATAAGTTCTATACAGGGTATGCACTAAAGACATTCGATGGTGAGCGTTACCTAGAGCGTTTTGAAGACCGTGTTGTAATGAATGCACTACTTCTTGCAGGAGGAGATAATGAGCTAGTTCCAAACATCATCGATGAAATCATCTCTGGTCGATTCCAGCCAGCAACACCTACCTTCTTGAACGCAGGTAAGAAGCAGCGTGGAGAGTTCGTTTCTTGCTTCTTGCTTCGCATTGAAGACAACATGGAGTCAATCGCTCGTGCAGTAAACTCTTCACTACAGCTTTCAAAGCGTGGTGGCGGTGTTGCACTTAACCTTACAAACCTTCGTGAACTTGGTGCTCCCATTAAGAAGATTGAAAACCAGTCTTCAGGTGTTATCCCAGTTATGAAGATGCTTGAGGATGCATTCTCTTACGCCAACCAGCTAGGTGCTCGTCAGGGTGCAGGTGCGGTTTATCTAAATGCACACCATCCAGACATCATGCGATTCCTTGACACTAAGCGAGAGAACGCAGATGAAAAGATGCGTATCAAGACTCTTAGTATTGGTGTGGTTATTCCAAATGTAACTCTAGAGCTTGCTAAGAATGGCGATGACATGTACTTGTTCTCTCCATACGATGTAGAGCGTATCTATGGTGTTCCTATGTCGGATATTTCAATCACCGATAAGTACCAGGAACTTGTAGATAACCCAGAGATTACAAAGACCAAGATCAAGGCTCGTGCCTTGTTCGAACGTATTGCTGAACTTCAGTTTGAGTCGGGGTATCCATACATCATGTATGAAGATACTGTTAATGATGCTAACCCAATCAAGGGTCGTATCAACATGTCAAACCTTTGTTCAGAGATTCTACAGGTCAATACTCCTAGCACATACACTGCAGACCTTGGTTATGCAGAGATTGGCAAGGACATTAGCTGTAACCTAGGATCACTAAACATCGCTAATGCAATGGCTTCTCCAGACTTTGGAAAGACCATTGAGACAGCAGTACGTGCCTTGACAGCAGTATCAGACCTAAGTGATATTCAGTCTGTACCATCAATCGCTGATGGAAACAGTAAGTCTCACGCTATTGGTCTAGGTCAAATGAACCTACACGGTTACTTCGGTAAGGAAGAGATGTATTATGGTGACGAAGAGTCTATTGACTTTACCAACATTTATTTCTATACTGTTCTATACCACGCACTTCGTGCATCTAACAAGATTGCAATTGAACGTGCAGAAACATTCGACTCTTTCTGGGAATCAAAGTATGCTGATGGAACATTCTTCACCAAGTACATTGCTCAGGAATGGAAGCCACAGACTGCAAAGGTTGAGAAGCTTTTTGCAAATGCAGGTATCGCCATTCCAACCCAGGACGACTGGAAAGACCTGGCACAAAATGTAATGCGTTTTGGTATCTACAACCAGAACCTTCAGGCTGTGCCACCAACTGGTTCGATCAGCTACATCAACAACTCAACCAGTTCGATTCACCCAATTGCATCACAGATTGAAATTCGCAAGGAAGGAAAGATGGGTCGTGTTTACTATCCAGCTCCTTACCTAACTAATGACAATCGTCAGTACTTCCAGGATGCTTATGAGATTGGTCCAGAGAAGATCATTGATGTCTATGCAGCTGCAACCCAGCACGTAGACCAGGGTCTGTCTTTGACACTATTCTTTAAGGATACTGCAACTACTCGTGATGTAAACAAAGCACAAATTTATGCATGGAAGAAAGGCATCAAGACAATTTATTACATTCGTATTCGCCAGATGGCTCTAGAAGGCACTGACGTTTCAGAGTGTGTAAGTTGCATGTTGTAGGAGGAATAATGAAAGCAATTACACGTCCAGTTAACTGGAACAAACTAGAAGATCCAATCGACCTAGAGGTCTGGAACAGACTCACAGCCAACTTCTGGCTACCTGAAAAAGTTCCACTAGCCAACGACATCCAGTCTTGGTCCACGTTGAAAGAAGAAGAGAAGCTTCTTACAATGCGTGTGTTCACAGGACTAACACTCCTTGACACAATCCAGGGTACAGTTGGAGCAACAGCACTACTACCAGATGCACGAACAATGCATGAGGAAGCAGTCATTACCAATATCGCATTCATGGAATCAGTACACGCTAAGTCATACTCAAGCGTATTCTCTACTCTAACTTCTTCACAGGAGATTGAGGATGCCTTTAGATGGAGTGAGGAGAACCCTTACCTCCAAAAGAAGGCAGAGATTGTTCTTAAGTACTATCGTGGAGATGACCCACTAAAGCGTAAGATTGCCTCAACTCTACTTGAGTCATTCTTGTTCTACAGTGGATTCTATCTACCAATGTACTGGTCAAGCCGTGCAAAGCTTACAAACACTGCTGACCTTATTAGACTTATCATTCGTGATGAGGCTGTACATGGTTACTACATTGGGTATAAGTTCCAATTGGCATACAATGAGGAATCGTCTAAGCGACAGGAAGAGGTCAAGGAATATGCCTACGACCTACTTATGGAGCTTTATGAGAACGAAATCAAATATACAGCAGACCTATACGATAGCGTAGGACTTACAGAAGATGTAAAGAAGTTCCTGCACTATAACGCTAATAAGGCTCTGATGAATCTTGGTTTTGATGCACTGTTCCCTAAAGATCAGTGTGACGTAAACCCAGCAATCCTATCAGCGTTATCTCCTAATGCTGATGAGAACCACGACTTCTTTAGTGGCTCTGGCTCATCCTATGTAATGGGTAAGCACGAAGCTACAGTAGATGACGACTGGGACTTCTAACTAAATACAATAGATTGGGCAGCTTCGGCTGCCCTTTCTTTTTGTATAGGCGTGGTATAATAGTTTTGTTAGTGATCTACTAACATAGGAGACAGGAAGATTAAGCGATTAGCAAATTCATTTATAGTGCTATCAATAGTCTTGCTTTTAGTTTCCTGGGGAGCTCCTGCTCATGCACAAACAAGAGAAGAGTATAACCAGGTAGTTACAAAAGCAGAGGCTAAACTTTCTGCTGCTCAAATTGCCCTAGAACAGGCAGAGCAAGCTCACTCAGAGGCGGTACAAAGAGGTCAGTCTCTACAATTAGAAATAGATGCAGCACAACAAGAACTACTAGTTGCACAAACAAACTACGAACAATCCCTTATTCTAGACCCTACATGGATCAGACCAACAAAAGAAGTACAAGTTTCCGAGCAGATCCCTCATACCATTCAGGTTCCACATACAGAAACAATAGAAGAAGTCACGCTAGTTCCTAGAGAAGTTACTACGCTGACTCCTAGTGGGCTTACAGCGAAATCCTATAATATGCAAGGATATAATAACGCACCACCTTTACCTGGAGAAAACAGGTTAGTATCTACACTTAACGTTCCTAATATTAATTACAATTGGGGTGGAGGCAGTATTCTAAACTCAGGACTATATGAAGATGTCGTTGTTAATTTTAGTGGAAATATATACATACCAAGTACAGGAACATATAACTTTTACGCACCAGGCGATGACGGAATTAGATTAATTATTGATGGCAATACTATTATTAATGACTGGTATGATAAAGGCGGAGGTGGCTCAACTACATCTCTTTACCTTACAGAGGGAGTTCACACAATAACGCTATGGTATTACGAAAATGGTGGTGGGGCAAACGTATGGCTCTACTGGGCACAACCAGGGTACGGCTATGAGGTTGTCCCATCATCAGCATTTGGCACACAAACAACAACAGAGATAGTCTATGACGAAGTTGTGACCTACAGAGAAGTAACCACATACACAGAAGAGATCATTTATGAAACTGTTTGGCATACAGAGACCGTACTTGACATGGATGCAATACATCCAGAAATACAAAACCCAGAACTATTCCTGATTGTAAATGAAAAACAGTCTAGTTTAGATACGTTGACGCAATTACAAATTGAAAATTCAGGTATAATAGAAGTAACGTCAAATGATGTACTAGTGAAACAACAGGAGTTAAATGTCGCTCAATCAGAACTGGAAGCCATTCCACCATTCAGAGAGTTACCACCTACGCCTACGCCGTCCTCGGAGCCTGTTGAAGAGCCAAAAGAAACACAGCCCGAACAAGTTCCTGAACCAGAGCAAACAGAGCCTACAGTACAACCTGAACAACAACCTCAAGTATCAGTAGAAGAACAAGCTCAAGAACAGCTAGAAGAACGTGCCACAGAAAATGACACTGGCGTTTTGCCATATACAGTAGCAGACGCAGTCACAGAAATTCAAGCAGAACAAGTCCTAGAAGCTCTAACAGACCCCACAGCCTTCGCTGGGGCTATCTCTGAGGGCATTGCAGAAGCAGCCGCATTCGTAGGAGAATTACTTACAGATCCAGGCAAGGCAGTTACAGCAGTATTAGAAAATGTGTCTCAAGCAGGTCTAGACATGAGTGAAGATCAGCGTGAGAAAGCACAAGAAGTCATCGTGCCTGTGGTAATCGTATCACAAATTGCAAGCATGATGGTAGGGAGAATAAAGTGAAATTAATTAAATCAATATTCAAATGGATAAAAGAAGTGCTAAAAGAGAGTATCAACCAAGTATTCACCCTACTAGGGTTTTTCATTGCATGGCTAACCCTTACAGGGTCTGCCAGAGATATTGTGGGTATAGCAATCGTTTGGTCAACAGTAATTTGGCTAATCACAATTAATCTAAGAAAAGATAAGGAGGGGGAGTAATATGGAAGAAGAATACGGAGTTCCAGGTGGCTGGGCTACTTTAAAAAATGTTCTTTGGAGAATCCTAGCAGTATTTGCAGCATCAGGACTTAGCGTTTTGGGTGCAGGTGCAGTGGTTGGGATCGACCTCTTGTCAGCAGTATTCATGGCTGGTATCATTGGTGTAGCTAGTGTTATCGAAAGACTAGCTCGCTCATTCCTTGACGATGGTAAGCTAAGTCTCGAAGAGATTAACGCTGCTTTTGCCAAGGTAGACAAGAATGCAGAATAATTAAAAAAAATAGTTGACAACCCTCTCTAGTAGATGTATAATTAATATACAAACTAGAGAGGGTTTTTACATGGCAATAGAGCACAAAGATTTCTCAATTGAGGAATCAATCGAAGCTGTTGAGTGGCTACAAAAGGGCATTGATGCTGGATGGATTTCAGAAGGATTCTGTTTTACGCATGACGGTGATTCATACATGACTGCTGAAGAAGAAGCAGAATGGGAAGAAGGCGGAGATCCTTGTTGCCCAGTAGTAAAATGGCTTGTTTAAATGCTTGACAAATAAATAGAAAATGTGTATAATAGATAATACACAATGACCATTAGCTCAACGGCAGAGCGTTCGACTGTTAATCGATTGGTTCCTGGTTCGAATCCAGGATGGTCAGCTAATGGTTCAGCTTGCACCACTTCCAGGGTATGGGATAAAAGCAAGTAATGCGAATATAGTTTAGTGGTAGAACATCATCCTTCCAAGTTGATTGTGCGAGTTCGATTCTCGCTATTCGCTCGATTCTCGCTAGAGACGGTTGTGTATGCAGCCATTTCGTGCCTCTACAGTCAGTCACAAAGTCTGACCGAGAGTCATTTGGCTTCATAGCTCAGTTGGTTAGAGCACCACCCTGTCACGGTGGGGGTCGTGGGTTCGAGTCCCATTGGAGTCGCTATATACCGTTAGGTATAGAGATCCCTTGTGGATCACCCTAGTCGAAAGGC
>JACCDQ010998710.1_pt1 | contig 11728 bp, 9 predicted proteins | sample 7446031 | NCBI WGS metagenome assembly JACCDQ01 (sample SAMN15323442, study PRJNA562643) | freshwater metagenome | isolation source: river surface water | place: USA:Blue River Watershed | collected 2017-08-17
GGCCATGGCAACGAGTTCAGCTTGGGCCCAGAATGCCAATCGCGCTGGGCGTGACTTAAATCTCTGACCCAGCACACCCGGCAAGCTCTCGCCGGTGACGAGGCCGAGCTTTGCCGATAAAAATTGCACAAGCGCAGCGGCTAGGTTGGCTGCGATGATCACCCAAACCAGCAAGAAGCCATAGCTTGAACCGGCGGTCAGATTCGTTGCCACATTGCCTGGGTCAAGATAGGCCACACCAGCAACAATTGCTGGCCCAAGCAAGCCGATTGTTGTCAATCTTCTGGATGAATTGGTCAATCTGGGCCCTCAAGTTGGTTAGGCGGTTTTGCCTTAGATGTCTAGGCTAGTGGAGTGAAGTACTACGACAATATCACCCAGCTAATTGGCCACACGCCGCTCGTCAAACTTAATAAAGTCACCGACGGAATCGCCTGTACCGTGCTGGCAAAAGTCGAGTATTTCAATCCCGGTGGTTCAATAAAAGACCGCATCGCAGCCAAGATGGTTGACGAGGCCGAGCGAAAGGGCTTACTAAAGCCCGGCGGCACCATCGTTGAGCCGACCTCGGGCAACACCGGCATCGGCCTCGCATTAGTTGCACAGCAGCGCGGATACCGTTGCATTTTTGTTTTGCCTGACAAGGTGGCCGAAGATAAGCGCAACACCTTGGTTGCCTATGGCGCCGAGATTGTGGTCACCCCAACTGCCGTTGCTCACGAAGACCCAGAGAGCTACTACTCGGTGAGTGACCGCCTTGCCCGCGAGATTCCTGGTGCCTGGAAGCCGGATCAGTATTCAAACCAGAACGGCCCGCTTTCGCACTACGAGGCGACCGGCCCTGAAATTTGGAACGACACTGACGGCAAGGTAACCCACGCTGTTATCGGCATCGGAACCGGTGGAACAATCAGCGGAACCGGTCGCTACCTGAAAGAAATCAGCAATCGTGCTGTGCAGGTTATTGGCTGCGACCCGGCTGGTTCTATTTATTCAAACGGCAACGGAGTCGGCCGTCCTTATTTAGTCGAAGGCGTTGGCCGCGGCGATGATTTCTTGCCTGAGGCTTATGACGAAACCGTGGTCGACCGCATCATCGGTGTTCCAGACCGTGAATCTTTCGAGATGACTCGTCGCCTTGCCCGCGAAGAAGGTCTATTGGTTGGCCCAAGCTGCGGCATGGCCGTGGTCGCAGCCCTAGAGGTCGCCAAAGACCTACCTGCCGAAGCAGTGGTTGTGGTAATTCTGCCCGATGGCGGTCGCGGCTATCTAGCCAAGGTATTCAACGACAAATGGATGCGCTCATACGGGTTCATGGAAGCCGGCAGTGGCGAAAAGGTTGAGTTGTTACTGAACCGCAAAGATGGCGAACTGCCAGAACTTATTCACGTTCACCCAGACAACACCGTCAAAGACGCCCTCGACATCTGCAAAGAGTTTGATGTTTCTATGCTGCCGGTTTTGCTTGCCGAACCACCGGTTCGCATCGGGCAAGTCACCGGTTCGATTCAAGAAAAAGACCTGGTCGACCGCGTTTTCACTGGCGAGCTCAAGTTGAGTGACCCAATTGCGAAGCACATCGGTGCAAAGCCGGGCGTGGTCGGCATTGGTGAAACCATCGAGGCTGCCCGCGCGCTGCTCGAAACCGAAGAAGCGCTTTTGGTGCTTCAAGATGGCGAGCCGGTCGGTGTCGTCACCCGCTTCGATGTTCTGAATTACCTGAGCAAATAGCTCCGAATCACAAGTTTCAAGAGATTTCCTAGAAAGAGGCAATTATGACCAACTTCGAGACCCGCGCTATTCACGTGGCCCAAGACCCAGACAGCACCACAGGCGCGGTCATCCCGCCAATTTATATGAGCTCAACTCACCGCCAGCGTGCGATTGGTGACCACATCGGTGGTTATGAATACAACCGCGCCGGCAACCCAACCCGCTCAGCATTCGAAAAGGCCCTAGCCAGCCTCGAGGGCGGCCACTTTGGCTTCAGCTTTGCCTCTGGTCTAGCAGCCGAAGATGCGCTGATTCGTGCCGCACTCGCCCCTGGCGACCACGCAATTCTGGCCGACGACCTCTACGGCGGCACATTCCGCTTGTTCAACCGCGTTCACCGCCACACAGGTGTTGAATTCGATGTTGCCGACCTGCTTGATCTCGATGCAATCCGCGCGGCCTACAAGCCTGGCAAGACCAAGATGATCTGGATCGAAACCCCTTCGAACCCGATGATGACCGTCTTTGACATCACTGCTATTTCGGCTCTGGCTCACGAGCTTGGCCTGCTGGTTGTTGTCGACAACACTTTTGCGACGCCCTATTTTCAGCGTCCGCTAGAGCTGGGCGCCGATGTCGTGGTGCACTCAACCACCAAATATCTAGGTGGACACAGTGACGTTTTAGGCGGCGCAATTATTTTGAACGATGGCGAGCTTGCCGAGAAGATCCAGTTTGTTCAGTTTGCGGTCGGTGCGGTTTCAAGCCCATTCGACTCATGGCTAACTCACCGTTCACTTAAGACCCTTGCGGTTCGCATGGATCGCCACGCCGCTAACGGCCAAGCCGTGGCCGAGTTTTTGAGCCAACACGGGGCTGTTTCAGAAGTCTTTTATCCTGGTTTGCCAATCCACCCTCAGCACGAGGTTGCCAAGCGCCAAATGACTGGCTTCTCTGGTGTGGTCAGCCTTCGTTTGGCCGGCGGTCCAGCTGCGGCAAAGCGCTTCTGCGAGAGCACGCACCTATTCACGCTGGCTGAGAGCCTCGGTGGCGTTGAGTCGCTAGTCAACTACCCATATGAAATGACTCACGCGTCAGCCAACGGCACCCCAATCGAAGTCGACCAAGACATCGTTCGTTTGTCGGTTGGACTCGAGCACATTGACGACATTTTGGCCGACCTAAAGCAGGCCCTGGCCTAATTTATGTCATCAGCAAAGCTAAAACTAAAACATCGAGTCATTCGATCGGGCGACGAACTAAGTCGCAGCCAACGAATCGGCTATATCATTCTGCTCGGCCTAGCCATGGGGCTCATCCCATTCGCTATTGACCCGGTTTTGCCGTCTTTTCCTTTGATTGGTGAGCATTACAACGTAGACAATGCTGTTGTTCAGTGGACTCTGACCGGCCTGTCTATCGGTCTGGCACTAGGACAGCTGTTGGTCGGACCGCTTAGCGATTCGCTTGGTCGAAGGCGTCCGATGCTATTTTCGGTGGGTTTGTTTGCGCTTGCCGAAATAGGTTGCTACCTGGCACCAAATTTTGAAACGTTTTTGGTGCTAAGGGTTTTGGTTGGAGTCGGTGCTTCGGGGGCAAGCGTGATCGGCTTCGCGGTTATGCGTGACCTCTATGCCGGTCAGTCGCTAATCAACTTCATGGGTCGAGTTTTTTTGATTCAAGGGCTGACCCCGGTAATCGGCCCATTTGCCGGCTCGCAACTTCTCGCCATCATGGGCTGGAAAGAAGTAATTCTGGCCTTCGGACTATTCGGCATTTTGCTTCTAGCAGCCCTTTTCTTGATGCTGATCGAGACTCTCCACTCCGAAGATCGTCGCTCAAAGGGTTTTGACGGAATGGCCGGCCGATTCAAGGCCGTGTTGCGAGACCGCGTGTATGTGGGGCTTTTGATCATGTCATTACTGCAGCACGTCGGATTGTTCACATATTTGAACACCTTCACGTTTATCACCCAAGACAGCTATGGACTGTCTGCACTTGAGTTCGGATTGTTTATGACTGTCAACTCAGTTGCATCTTGGATTGGCGTGCAGGTTGGCGCTTGGGGAGCCCGCAAAGTAGCTGCTCAGTGGGCGTTGATTTCCTCGATCGGCATGATTCTGTTGGCCACATCGATCCTGATCATCTCTGGGCTAACGCACGCACCGCTGATATTTGTTGCCTTTGGCTTCTGTCTCTACATGTTCTCGTTTGGAGCAACCATCACGCCATTGAATGGTTTGGCGCTCAATAAACACGGCGAGGAAGCCGGAACCGCGGCCTCGCTGCTGGGCACGATGAATTTCATAATGCCAGCGGTCGCCACCGTGGTCTACAACCAACTTCGCACCGACAGCAGTCTTGATGCTGGCGTGATGATGACCGTGCTTTATTTGGCTGGCTTGGCCAGCATCTTCTTTATTTCGCGGCCAAAAACAATGGCCAGAATGTCGCAACACTAAAGGATTACAAATGGCTCGTGTTCTAATAAATCACGGATGGACCAACCGCCGCCCCAAGGGTATGTGGGCTCGTCACCTGGCCGCCGAACTGCGTGCAGATGGGCACGTCGTTATTTACCCTCAGTTTCCGAACACTGATAATCCGGTGCTTGAGGAGTGGCAGGGGCTGCTGATCGATGAGCTCGAGCACCTTGATGAGGCCGGTGCTGGCGAAACAATCTTTATCGGCCACTCACTCGGTTGCATCAACTGGATTCAGGCCGCCGCAACCGGCAAGATCGTGAACCCAGTAGATCGAGTGCTGCTTGTGGCACCGGCAGACCCGAAGCTTCTAGATGAGGTTCCGGGCATGAATGTTGACCTGACCAATGCCGATGTAGCGCAGTCGGTATTGGCTTCAGCGCGTTCGCTAACTGTCGTGGGCAGCGACAAAGACCCCTGGGCACCTAGGGGAGTGCAGGAAACCTTCGGTGACCCACTTGGGCTTGATGCTGTCATCATTCCTGGCGCTGGCCACATAACGCTTGACGAGGGCTGGGGCCGATGGCAGGGCGTGATTGATTGGGTTCTTGACCCAACCGCCGACCTGCGCGTGCACTAATCCTGAAAGTAAAATAAGCGAATGAGAATTTTGCTAATTGGCGCCGGCGGTGTCGGCGACGCGATTGCCAAAATTGCAGCACGTCGTGAGTTTTTCGAAATCATGGTCATCGCTGACTTTGACTTCGTGCGAGTTGAAAAAACCATCCAGTGGATCTCAGATCGCTTTGGCTCAGAGCTTTCCTCCAAGTTTCTAGCCGCCAAAATCGATGCCAGCAGCGCCTCTAACGTTGTTGAGCTGGCAAAAATTCATAACATCACTCACATAGTGAACGCCGTTGAGCCAAAGTTCTTGCCAACTATTTTCTCGGCGGCATTCACCGCAGGCTGCCACTACATCGACATGGCGATGAGTCTTTCAGAGCCCGATGAAAATGACCCCTATCACCGGCCAGGCATCAAAATCGGTGATGCGCAGCTTGCCGTGAATGACCAGTGGGAGCGAGCCGGTCGCTTGGCGCTGGTGGGCATGGGAGCACAGCCAGGTTTGTCTAATGTGCTTGCGCGCCACGCCGCTGACTACCTGTTTAGCGAAATAGATGAGATTGCCGTTCGCCAGGGCGACAATCTGGTCATTCGTGACGAAGACGGTGAACCGATTTTTGCTCCGGCATCCTCAATCTGGGCGACCATCGAAGAGTGCTTGAACCCTCCCTTGGTTTATGAGCGCAACATTGGCTGGCGAACCACTCAGCCATTTAGTGAGCCTGAGATTTTCGAGTTTCCAGAGGGCATCGGCGCGGTTGAATGTGTGAATGTTGAACACGAAGAGGTCAACATGCTGCCTCGCACTATCTCGACCAAAAAAGTGACCTTCAAATATGGCTTGGGTGCCGAGTTCATAAAAGTTCTTAAGATGCTCAACACTCTTGGCCTCGACCGCACTAAACAGGTTCGTGTGCGCTCGGCACAGGGGCCAGTTGATGTTTCACCTCGAGACATGCTGGCTGCTGTTCTGCCAGACCCAGCCAAGCTTGGGCCTCAAATGACCGGCAAGATTTGCTCGGGAGTTTTGGTCACCGGCCGCGATAAAAACGGCACCGCTCGCGCAACCTATCTCTATAACGTGGCCGACAACAACGAGACCATGGCCGAATACGAAGCTCAGTGTGTGGTTGTTCAAGCCGCCATGGGCCCAGTTATCGCACTTGAGCTGATTGCCAACGGAATCTGGCGAGGCGCTGGTGTCCTTGGCGCCGAAGCATTTGACTCAACCGCTTATCTAGATCTGATGGCGTCGACAACGGCTTATAACCAGCAGTGGTACACCCAAGAACGTCTGTCATCTGCTCCGCTGAGCAGTCCGACCTTTTAGCGGTCTTAACGGTTTCTGGCTCGCTGGTTTAGTTCAGAATCGTAGCCATTTGGCGCTGGCGCCACTTAGTCTCGATGCCCAGACCGAAGTAGCAGCTGCCAATAATTAGCAGCGCACCAATTGCGCCAACCCAGCCCATAAGTTCGCCACCGATAACTACTGCCACGCCTACCGCCCATACCGGTTCGGTGCCCTGCAATAGCGCGATACGCGAGGCAGAGGTTTTGCGGATGCCCCACATCATGGCGAAGAATCCATAGACGGTGCAGAACAGAATCAAAAAGCCCACCAGTGCCCATTCGCGCGCGCCATAGGTGAGAACCGCATCAACCGTGCCGGGTGCATCGACCGCAAAAAAGATCAACCCAGCCGACAGAGTTTGAAAGACAGTCAGATTAATTGTGTTCAGGGTTTTGCCCTCGGTTAGCTTGGCTTGATAAACCTGATAGGCGGCGCGCAAAACCGCAGCAACAAGCATGAGCGCGTCGCCCCAATTTGGCGAGCTGATGCCGTTGCCACCGATCAAAAAGCCAACACCGATAATTGCCCCGAGCGCCGCCAAAAAGAAGTTATTTGGCAGCCAAGATTTGCGAACCCAGCCCTCGATAATCGGGGTGAAAATAATCGAAAGGCTGATAATCAGGCCGGAGTTTGTGGCCGAAGTTAATGCGATTCCGTTGGTTTCAAACGCCATAACCACGGCTAACCCAACGCCGATAAGTGCACCAATGCGCACTTCGGCGAGGCTCAGTTTGGCCTTCATAAACCAGCCGATGCCGGCCAAAATAACGGCTGCAAAAGTGAAGCGAATAGCCATCATGCCCCACAGGCTGTGGTTTAAAGTCAGCTCTTTTGATGCCAGATAGCTTGCGCCCCAAACGGCCGCTGCGCCCAGCAACGCGATATCTATTTGCGTCGTTGCAGAAGATTTCTTAGCTTTTTTGGCCATTGTTCGAGCCTAGCTCAAACAAAAACACCCTCGCCTTCACTGAGGAATGGCGAGGGTGTTTTGATCTGAAGCTAGTGAGTTGACGGTGCCTGCTCAACCTCTGAGCGGTCGCCTGACCACAGGGTGTGGAAGGTGCCATCCATGTCAACGCGCTTGTAGGTGTGAGCGCCAAAGAAGTCGCGCTGACCCTGAACAAGCGATGCCGATAGTCGAGGTGAACGCAGGCCGTCGTAGTAAGACAGTGAAGATGCGAATGCAGGAATTGGAATACCGGCAAGCGATGCCTTTGAGACCACGGTGCGCCATGAGCTAACCGAATCAGCAACTGCCTGCTTGAAGTATGGGTCAAAGATCAAAGACTCGAGGTCAGCCTTGGTGTCATAAGCGTCAGCAATACGGTTCAAGAACTGTGCACGGATAATGCAACCGCCGCGCCAAATCTTTGAAACTGCGCCTAGGTTGATGTTCCAGCCGTATTCCTTTGCGCCGGCGCGAATTGCGTCGAAGCCCTGTGAATAAGCGACCAACTTTGAAGCGTAAAGCGCACGACGCACGTCTTCAACGAACGCGGCCTTGTCTTCGATTGACCAAGCGGTTGAGTCAGCTGGCAGCCCACTTACGGCGGCACGCTGAGACGCCTGAGATGAAAGTGAACGAGCGAATACTGCCTCGGCGATTCCCGAAACTGGGGTGCCTAGGTTTAGTGCGGTCTGAACGGTCCAGACTCCAGTGCCCTTTGAGCCAGCTTGGTCAAGAATCACATCAACCAATGGCTTGCCGGTCTTGGCGTCAACCTGCTTTAGAACCTCGGCGGTGATCTCGATCAGGAATGACTCAAGGTCACCCTTGTTCCACTCCTCAAAAATTCCAGCGATTTCTGCTGGTGTGTATCCGCCAGCTTGACGAAGGATGTCATAAGCCTCGGCGATTAGCTGCATGTCTGCATATTCAATGCCGTTGTGAATCATCTTGACAAAGTGACCGGCGCCATCGGTGCCAACGTGGGTCACACAAGGCTCGCCTTCGGCGATAGCCGCGATAGAAGCAAGGATTGGGCCGAGGGTCTTGTAGGCCTCGGCTGAACCACCAGGCATAATCGATGGGCCCTTTAGTGCGCCTTCTTCACCGCCAGAGATGCCTGCGCCAACAAAGTTAATGCCCTTTGCGCTGACCTCTTTTTCGCGGCGAATGGTGTCGGTGAACAGTGCGTTTCCGCCGTCAACAATGATGTCGCCTGGCTCGAAGCGCTCACTCAGCTGAGCGATAACAGCGTCGGTGCCCTTGCCGGCCTGAACCATAATGATTGCGGTGCGTGGCTTTGCAAGTGAAGCAACAAAGTCGTCGATGGTTTCGCTAGCGATAAATCCGGCTTCTGGGTGCTCGCTAATCAAAAGCTCAGTGCGCTCATATGAGCGGTTATAAACAGCAACTGTGTTGCCCTCGCGGCTGGCAAGGTTGCGGGCCAAGTTTGAGCCCATAACGGCAAGACCAACAACACCAATGTTTGCTTTTTCAGACATGAAAATTCCTTGAAAAATAAGGGGATTTGAGAGTTTGTAAACCGGAGTACGCCAATGGACTTCTTGGTCAACAATATCGCACTTTTGCGCAAATTCATTGCTCGGCCCGGATATCAATGGTTACAGAAAAATCTAGATCGAATCTATATTTTGAAAACCAATCGCTTGTATGGTTTTAGTCACGTACAACTAATGTGAGGCAACTGGATGAATAGACGCAAAACTTCAACTCTGGGTGTTATTTCGACACTTGGGCCATTCCAGTTTGATGCCTACTTGCCTGCATTGCCGGCAATGGCAATTTATTTTGCAACCAGTGACACCAACATGCAGTTGACGGTCACAGCAAGTCTTTTAGGAATGTCAGTCGGCCAGTTATTAATGGGGCCAATCAGCGATTCACTAGGGCGTCGACGCCCCTTGTTAGCGGCTTTGGTGGTTTTTACAATTGCTTCACTCGCATGCTTATGGTCTTCAAATGTCGTCTGGTTGATTATTTCCAGGTTTGTTCTGGGTCTTGCTTCTGCTTCTGGCTACGTAATCGCAAATGCATATATTCGAGATGTGGCGAGCGGCCCCGAAGCTGCGAGGTTGTTTGCCACACTAGCGTCGATATTTAGCGTTGCGCCGATTGTGGCTCCGATTATTGGCGGTCAATTACTGAACATTGGTGATTGGCACGTAATCTTCATTTTCCTTGCAGTGGTTGGGCTAATCGTTCTTAGTCTCGCAGCTGTCAACTTGCCCGAAAGTCACCCAAGAGAAAAGCGAACCGCATTCAACTTCAGCAGCATGCTGCGTTCATGGGGCACTGCTTTTAGTGATTCTAGATTCAGGGTTTTGGCTTTCACCGGCGGACTAGTTTTTGGTGCCACAGCTGTTTTTCTGGCTGGTTCGCCTTTCGCACTTCAGGTTGGGTTCGGATTAACACCTACGCAGTCCACTTTTTTCTTCGCTTTGGCAATGGTTGCCCTGCTGACTGCAAACCTCGTAAACCGTGCTTTGCTAAAGCGATTCTCTAGCTTGACGATGTTTAGATTCGGCCTTGTTCAGGCAATGGTTGCGGCGCTTGTTCTTCTTATTTCGCCCATTTTTCAAATCGTTTCTCTTCCGCTTTCCGTCATCGGTTTTGGCCTCGGGCTCTCGGTAATGGGATTCACGCAACCTAACATCATGAATTTGGCCCTGCAGGATCACGCAGAAAGAGCGGGCTCAGCAGCCGGAATCGTCGGCTTTTTCAACGCTTTCTTCGGTGCGATTATTGCGCCGTTGACAGGTGTTTTCTTTAGTGTCGATCTTTTCGGTGTCTCGTCGTTTATCGCTATTGTGCTAGTCGCGGCTGCTCTAGTCGGCCTAATAGGTCTGCGAAAAGAGAAACCTCAGTCTCTCTAGTTCATGTCAAATACCATGGATGAATGAGCGAAGCGGTAATCAGCTATCCGGCAGACCTGCCGGTCAGTGAGCGACGCGAAGAAATCCTAGAAGCAATTCGCGACAATCAGGTCGTGATTATTGCCGGCGCAACCGGCTCGGGCAAAACCACTCAGATTCCAAAAATGTGCCTAGAGCTTGGTCGCACAAGCATCGCCCACACGCAGCCCCGACGTATCGCAGCTCGCTCAGTTGCCGAGCGCATTGCCGAAGAAATGCAGGTGGAGCTTGGTGCAGAGGTCGGCTATCAGGTGCGCTTCGCCGACAAGGCAAGCGCCGATACCAAAATCAAGGTGATGACCGACGGCATTTTGCTGAACGCTATTCATCGCCACCGAAACCTCGAGCCCTATGACACGATCATCATCGATGAGGCTCACGAACGAAGTCTCAACATCGATTTTTTGCTGGGTTATCTAAAGCAGCTGTTGCCAAAGCGACCCGATCTAAAGCTGATTGTCACTTCGGCAACAATCGACCCTGAGTCATTCAGTCGCCATTTCGACGATGCGCCGATCATCGAGGTCTCGGGCCGCACCTATCCGATTGAAATTCGCTATCGCCCAACCGTGCGCGAGGCCAACGATGATTCCGACCCGGATGAAGAATCAACCGCCAGCGATTACATCGATGGTTTGATTTCTGCACTGAAAGAGATCAGTGCCGAGCCGGCCGGTGACGTGCTGGTGTTCTTGTCCGGTGAATCAGAGATTCGTGATGCGCAAGAGGCTATCGAGGGGCGAATCAAAGCGAACGCCTTCGGCCGAGGCGTTGAAGTGTTGCCACTTTATGGGCGTCTTAGCTCAGCCGAGCAGCATCGAGTGTTTGAAGCCAGCAAATTGGTCGGGCTTCAGCGACGCATTATTTTGGCGACCAACGTTGCCGAGACATCGCTGACCATTCCGCACATCAAATATGTGATTGATGCCGGAACCGCGCGCATTTCTCGCTATAGCCCGAGAGCCAAAGTGCAACGACTGCCGATCGAGGCAATCTCGCAGGCGAGTGCAAATCAGCGTGCTGGTCGTGCTGGTCGAACCAGCCCGGGTGTGGTTATTCGCCTTTATTCAGAAGATGATTTCGAAGCGCGCTCGCCGTATACCGACCCTGAAATCAAGCGCACCAATCTGGCCTCCGTAATTTTGCAGGCGGCCCAACTGGGTCTTGGCGACCTGCTCGCTTTTCCGTTTTTGCAAGCCCCTGATCCTCGTGGCGTCAAAGATGGACTCGGATTGCTGGCCGAGCTGGGCGCCATAAAAGATTCAAAGAACAAACAGGTTGAACTAACTGGCCTGGGTCGCAACCTAGCGCGACTGCCTATAGAGCCTCGATTTGGACGCATGTTGCTCGAATCAAAAAATCGCGGATTAGCCCGCGAGGTGATGATTATCGTTGCCGGTCTCACCATTCAAGACCCGCGCGAGCGCCCTCTGGCCAAACGAGTGCAGGCCGATCAACTTCACAGCCGCTTTGCCGACCCAACCAGTGATTTCTTGTCGCTAGTGAACCTCTGGAACTACCTCGAAGAAAAACAGCGAGAGCTCTCAGGGTCAGCTTTTAGGCGTTTGTGCAAAGCCGAATACCTCAACTATCTGCGTGTGCGCGAATGGCAAGACTTGATTCGGCAGATTAAGTCGATTGCGAAACCACTCGGGATTGTTCCAGGTGAGCCGCAGGTCAACCCTGATGAGATTCACAAGTGCATATTGGCCGGTCTGCTTAGTCAGATTGGCCTAAA
>JACCDQ010225926.1_pt1 | contig 11727 bp, 8 predicted proteins | sample 7446031 | NCBI WGS metagenome assembly JACCDQ01 (sample SAMN15323442, study PRJNA562643) | freshwater metagenome | isolation source: river surface water | place: USA:Blue River Watershed | collected 2017-08-17
AAACGATATAATGTTAATTGCTATTGCTTACTTCAAAACTAATTATTGAGTTATCATTTATCAATTTACTTATTTACTAAGTAAATAAAAACTAAGTATAACTACGGATATAACTAACCTTAGTTAGTATATTTTTAAGTATCATTAGAATTATCTCAAAAACTTATGCAATATATAATTTTTTTACGACTTCTGAAAAAGTGTATAACAAAAAAGTATAGCTATTTTTTATAAAAAATCCTAAAAAATAGGTTTTACTCTAAAAAATTACAAACCTGATGCTTCATATAAATCAGGGCGGCGTTCACGAGTTCTACGCACGGATTCTTCGAATCTCCACTCGTTAATTTTCGCTTCATGTCCCGACAGTAATATATCTGGAACTCTGACTCCTTCAAATTCAGCAGGTCGAGTATAGACAGGCGGAGCGAGTAAATTATCCTGAAATGAGTCTGTTAAAGCAGATGTTTCATCATTTAAAACACCGGGGATTAAGCGAATAATTGCATCTGCACAAACAGCAGCTGCCAATTCCCCCCCAGATAAAACATAATCACCAATTGAAATTTCTTTTGTAATAAATAAATCTCTTACTCGCTGATCGACCCCTTTGTAATGTCCGCAAAGGAACATCAGATTACCTCCTAAGGACAACTGATTAGCAATACCTTGATTGAAGCGTTCACCATCAGGCGTCATGTAGATAATTTCGTCATAAGAACGTTCACTTTGTAAATGACGAATGCAACGTGCAATCGGTTCGATTGCCATTACCATACCAGCTCCACCACCAAAAGCATAATCATCTACTTGTTTCTGTTTGGACAAGGAGTAATCTCGAATATCATGTAATACCACTTCTACATGACCAGCCTCTTGTCCTCGTTTTAAGATAGAGTGAGCAAAGAAGCTTTCCATCAATTTCGGCACTACCGAAAGAATATCTATACGCATTGTGTCAAGGGTCTAATCTTCTAAATAAACTTCCAATAATCCCTCTGGCAAAGCTACCGTCAGCACTTTTGCTTGCTTATCTGCCGTTAAAACGATGTCATCATTCACAGGAATCAACACTTCTTTCGACTTATAAGTCATCACTAACAAGTCTTGAGCCTGCATCGAATAAATAGTCTGAACCGTACCTAACTCTCCTAAATTAGTATCTACTACTTTAAACCCTACAATTTCGTGATAATAAAATTGGTCATTACCTTCCAAAGGTGGGAGTTCTTCGAGTGGCAAAAAGGCTTGTAAATTAACCATTTTCTCAGCCTGTTCAAAGGTCTCAACATCTTCAAAACGTACAATAGCACGATTTCCTCTAAGCTGGTATTCTTCAATGAAAAACGGAATCAGCTCCCCTTTCACATCTAAGAAAACACTTTCTAGGTCTTCATAATCTTCTGGATAGTCAACATCTAACCAGAGTATTACTTCTCCTTTTACACCATGTGTTTTGGTTATTTTACCTAGTTCGTAACAATTGTCCTTAGTCATAACGATAAAAAAGCATTTAGGTCACACCTAATTTGCAAAAATTCGATTGATATAAATAAAAAAATGATACAAATCTATTACAAGAACAGATTTGTACCATTTCAAAAGCTTTTTTTTCAAAATTACTCAGCTGATTCTGTAGCTTCAGAAGCCTCTTCAGAAGCTTCTTCTTGAGCTGGAGCTTCTTCAACTGTGTTTTTCTTAAGAATTGCAGCAGCACGAGCAGCATTGAATTCAATTTCTTTTGCAAGACGAGCAGCTTTTTCAGCAGCACGTGAAGCATCCAATGAATCTGCAGCACCTGATATTTTAGTATCTTTTGTAGCTTTCCACTCTGCGAACTTAGCGTCAGCAGCGTCTTGGCTAATTGCTCCTTTGTTAACACCTACTTGTAAGTGTTTCTTAAGTAATACGCCTTTCAATGACAAGATAGAACGAGTGGTATCCGTAGGTTGCGCTCCGTTCATTACCCATTTGAATGCTTTATCTTCGTTTAAAAGGATAGTAGCAGGGTTTACGTTCGGATTGTAAGTCCCGATTTTTTCGATAAATTTACCGTCACGAGGAGATCTAGCATCTGCAACAACGATGTCGTACATAGCTAACTTCTTACGTCCACGACGTGCTAATCTAATTTTAACAGCCATTATTCTACGATTTAGTGAAGGAACCCGTCCTTCGGTTATGGTATTTGTAAATTGGAGTGCAAAGATAATGAAAAATAGGCACTTGGCAATTAGGTTTAGGAAAAATTATTTAGATTTTATCAATTATATTCCATAAACCTTAAATATTGCCGTACCTTTGTCATTGAAAATGGTCGTCTTATCGCCTCTGCTCGCAGGGGAGGAAAGTCTGGACAGCGTAGAGCATCATGCTTCCTAACGGGAAGGCACGTATTTGGCGACGAATCCGTGACAGCTAGTGCCACAGAAAATTACCGCCTGCAAAGGTAAGGGTGAAAAGGTAGAGTAAGAGCCTACCGCTTTAATGGCGACATTAAGGGCATAGGTAAACCTCATGAGATGAAAGACCAAATAGGTCGGCAAGCAAAGGCGTAAGCCAATGTAAAGGGCTGCTCGTTCGTGCCGACGGGTAGGTTGATAGAGCGTATCGGTGACGATACGTCGAGATAAATGATAAGACGGTTTTTAGCAATAAAAACTGACAGAATCCGGCTTATAGACCATTTTTATTTTTAAGCTTATTTGATGTACAAGAGTTAATCTAGTACACCAAATAAGCTTTTTTATTTACTCTAGGTTTCTATAAACCATCCACTTTTACATTCAATTTACCCGAAGCATTAATTACTGCTATAATCGAGTTGGGAGTCATGTACACTTTATCGGGACTTAAATCGGTCAGGTTTCCACTCATAGCTACCCCTTTCGAAACTGTCTTATTCAAATTCGCTTGCACTTGTTTCTTCATTTCATCCACTTGTCCTGCAATGTTGAAGGTCAGTGCTTGTTGCATATTTTTTGCAAACACGCCTTGGAACATCCAATTGGCTGTTCTTAACAGGAGGTTACGGGTATCTAAATCGTAATCAAAGTTTTCAAGATAGATAGACTTCGTTACAGGATTATAAGTCGGCACGCCTTTGAAATATACACTCCCATTGATACTTCCTTTCAAGCCTGCTTTGATAACCATTTTATCGGCTTGTCCATAAATATCAATATCTGTCACTTGTACATTGTACTTTCCATCTTTGAAGGAAAAGTTTTGTCCTATCAGCGTATCTGCGGTCAATTTAGCAGCTTCGTTATGAGGGATTTCAGCAATAATTCCTACTTTAAACTCATCAGGAACACTTTGTACAATTTTTAAATCAGGGATGGTTGTCGCTAAGTTCACTACTGGCTTCGCCCCTGTCACTGTTTCTGTATAGGCTTTAATAACGATGCTCGATTTGATACGATTATTAATTGTAGTGAGCGGAGTCATCTGTAACTCAACAGGGGTTACTTTTAGCCACGTTCTGTATTTGTCCGAAAGCATATAGGGTTGCATAGCCGTATTCCACGCTTGTAAGACATACTTTTTGATGTCAATGTTTTTCTTAACCGCATCGTCTAGTGCCTTTAAAATCGCATCTTGTTTAGAATTTAATGCTCTTTCTACCAAACCTGCTACCGAAATTTCAATACCTGCCAAACGCACGGTTGGTTTTTTCACCCATTCATATCCCATCGGAAAAGACTGTACATTTGCCTGCCAATCTGAGGTAAGAGCAAAACGAGTTCCAAACTTTACATTCAAGTCAAATTGTAATTCTTGAGGTGGAATACTCATTCCCATTACTTTATAGCCCACTCTTGTCCATATTTTCAAAGGAACATTGAAGGTAAAAGCATCTTCTTTGGGTGTTACCACAATATTTTCCCGCTTCCACACTTTACACATGAAGTTGTCGGAATTGTTATCGTCCATGCTATTGTCTTCAAAGACTAAATCTTTGACATTCGCATTAATTTGTCGTTCGACATCCGCCATGGTAATCTCAAAAGGAATCCCAATGGTTGAAAGGTATTTTTCCACTTGCTTGCCATTATTGGTATACGATTCTTTTGGTGCTACTGGGTTAGTAGTGGTAGCAGTCGTTGTACTTTTTGAACCAGCACAAGCCTGCAACATAAAACCAATCGAAGCAACACAAATCACTCTTTTTAGAAGTAACATTAGAAAATGGGGTTTTGTATCTAAAATTAAATAATGCTTTCGCAACACTAGCTCGAAAACGATAAGTTCATTAAAATATTACTTAATTTTTACTTTCGTAGCTCCGTAACCGAACTTTTCTTTTTGAGCATCCTCGTAATATTTCACGTTTTTATGACCAGAAAGACGCTTGTGAAGTTCATTTCTCAACGTACCATTTCCGACCCCATGAATAAATACGATTTCGTCCATACCATTAGCTACTGCGGCTTCAAACTTGCGTTCAAAGGTTGTTAATTGCAATTCCAACATTTGACGGTTGGACATCGTTGAATGCTCACTAGTCAATTCTTCAATATGTAAATCAACTGATTGAGATGGCTTTGTTGGTAACTTCAAGGGTTCAAGCTTCTCCTGCTTGTCAAACATCTTCTCGATGATTTTATCTGGCTCAATCTTTACTGGTGTAACGGCATCCTCGGCATCCAACTGAAATAAATGAGCATCTTTGTTCAACAACGGAGCTTTTTGGATATTTTTAAAGAACGTAGTTACTCTAAATTTCAGTTTTTTCACCAACGGTTCTTTTAAATTCATAAAAGCCAAACGGAAGAAAAAAGCCTGAAACGTAAATGTACCCCATTGTTCAAAATCTTTCACTAACACATCTTGTACTTTGATATGTGTTTTGGGTTTTAATACCCCCGATGCCAAACCTTTGTGATGCGGGTCAGTTCCAACTGACAGCATAAAAGGCAATTCCCAATCCGTATTGTTAATTAAATATTGAGCAAGTTCTCTGTCATTTAATGGAACAAAAGCCATGTATAGCCCTTTATTTGCCAAAATTTCGGGTGCTGTGGAATTGCCCGTAAACGTTCTTGCTTGTCCTAAATCACGCTGAGGAGCAAAGGTTTGCGTCGCTACTTTTCCAGTATTAAATACTTTTTTCTCTAACTCATTAATCAAGACAGCTTCTGAGCGTTGAACAGGAATTTTAAAACCATCTTCAATCTCTACTTCAATACAGTTATTGGGTAATAACTTTGTAATAATCCCCTCTTCACGCCCGTGTACGAGCCTTACTTTATCGCCAATATTCATAATTCCGTTTTTTATGTTGTTGCAAGCAAAGTTAAGGACTGCATTGCCAATTCGCAAAGAAGAATAATTTGTTAAAAATAATCAGATGATATTCTAACAAGCGTTTCCAATTCGGGAGCTAATTATTTCCTTAATTTTAGGTAATCCGAATAAGTTAGCAGACAAAATAACTATAAAAATTTGTGTAAAACTTTATTTTATCATTATTTTACAGACAGATTCATACACTTATTATTGTACATAAAAACAGAAAGCAGTAGTCATGGAAAAAACGGGCGAAATCCTACTTTATCAGGCCGAAGACGGTCAAACAACATTGGATGTTCAATTAGAAAAAGATACGGTTTGGCTTACACAAGCACAAATGGCAGACTTATTTGATTTAGATCGAAGTGTTATGACAAAGCACATTCGCAATATCTTCAAAAGTGAAGAACTAGAAGAGAATTCAGTATGTGCAATTTATGCACATACTGCCAATGATGGCAAAAAGTACAAAACTAAGTTTTACAATTTAGACATGATTTTGTTGGTTGGCTATCGAGCCAACTCCAAGAAAGCCACCCAATTCAGAATTTGGGCAAATAAAATTCTAAAACAGTATCTCATTAAAGGTTATGCGATACAAGATAAAATTAAGGTCGAGCAGTACGAAAATTTACGGCAAACGGTTAGCTTATTGGCGAATGTGTTAGAACGTAAAGAATTGTCTGCCGATGAGGCTACAGGCTTACTAAAAGTCGTAACGGACTTTGCTTATGCCTTGGATGTATTAGACAAATATGACCATCAGGTACTAAATATTGAGAATACTTCTACGGAGCAGTACTTTACCATTACCTATTCAGAAGCAATGGAAGCAATCAGAAGCTTAGGGAGTAAGTTTGGTAGTAGTACACTCTTTGGAAACGAAAAAGACAACTCTTTCAAAGGCTCAATTGCTACGATTTACCAGTCATTTGGAGGGGTTGACTTATATCCAAGTGTGGAAGAAAAAGCGGCTAATTTGCTGTACTTCGTCGTTAAAAATCACTCGTTTAGTGATGGCAATAAACGCATTGCAGCTTTCTTATTTGTCTGGTTTTTAGAGCGGAACAAGTTACTTTACACCCCAACAGGTAGCAAACGAATTGCAGACAATGCCCTTGTTGCTTTAACGCTAATGATTGCCGAAAGTAAACCCGATGAAAAAGATATGATGGTACGAGTTGTGGTCAGTTTGATTAACGGAAATAATTAAGATAAGTGCGTACAGGGAAGTGCTAAGAATCTTTTATCTTGGAAGAATTATGAATCATTTTTCCAAATAAACGCTTATGAAAAAACTACTTGTTTTAATTATTTTATGCTTCAGCTTTTATGTCCCCTCTGCTACGAGTCAAACCGAAAAAACGGTGGATATAGCTGTTGATTTCTCGAAAAAGGGAAAAAAATATCGTCCGATCTGGACATGGTTTGGTTATGATGAACCAAACTACACCTATATGAAAGATGGGAAAAAATTACTATCAGACATTGCTACTTTTGCCAAACAACCTGTCTATGTACGAGCTCATAACTTGTTGAGTACGGGCGATGGAACACCTGCCTTAAAATGGGGTTCGACCAATGCATACACAGAAGATGCTCAAGGAAATCCTATTTACCAATGGAATATTGTGGACAGTATTTTTGACACGTATGTTCAACGCAAAATGAAGCCTTTAGTCCAAATTGGTTTCATGCCTAAAGCCTTATCTACGCATCCAGAACCGTATCAACACGCTTGGAAACCAGGGATTTCTTATCGTGAAATTGAAACAGGTTGGGCATACCCACCAAACGACTATAAGAAATGGGGTAATTTAGCATACGAGTGGACCAAGCACTGTGTGGAACGTTACGGGAAAGCGGAGGTAGAATCGTGGTATTGGGAAGTTTGGAATGAACCTGATGGAGTCTATTGGAAAGGGTCGTGGGAGGATTTCTATAAACTCTATGATTACGCAGCTGATGGGGTTAAAAGAGCATTACCTACAGCCAAAATAGGGGGATGCAATACAACGGGTGGTGGTATGAAATTCTTAAAAGGATTTTTAGACCATTGTTTGACAGGTAAAAATTATGTAACAGGACAAATTGGTTCGCCACTTGATGCCGTTTTATTCCATGCCAAAGGTTCGCCCAAATTTGTGAATGGAAGAGTGGTAATGAGTATCAAAAATCAGTTGGCTGATATTGATAGAAATCTAAAACTAATCCATAGTTACCCAGCCATCAAGGATTTACCCATCATCATTGGCGAATCTGACCCCGAAGGATGTGCGGCTTGTGGCATGAGCACCAATCCTGAAAATGCCTACCGAAATGGTACGATGTACTCTAGCTATACAGCAGCTTCTTTTGCCCGTAAATTTGAGTTAATGGATAAATATGACAGCAATCTACTTGGTGCTGTTTCGTGGTCTTTTGAGTTTGAAAATCAGCCTTGGTTTGCAGGTTTTAGAGACTTGGCTACCAATGGAGTTAACAAACCAGTCTTAAACGTTTTTAAAATGTTTGCGATGATGAAAGGCGATATTATTCCACACGAGAATGATGGGAAATATGCCCTCCAAACGATGCTAGATAATAGTGTGCGTGAGAAAAATGATGTAGGCTCTTTTATTACAAAAGGGGAACATTCCGCCACTATTATGCTTTGGAATTATCATGATAAAGATTCATTAAGTCGTGATGTAAAGGTAAATCTGGCCTTACAACAACTGGCAATTCCTACGAAAAGTGCTACAATTACGGAGTATAGAATCGACCAAGAACACAGTAATTCGTATAATGCTTGGCAGAAAATGGGTAGCCCACAAAACCCAACAACCGCTCAAATTGAAGCGTTACATAAAGCATCGGAATTAATGACCGTTGGGAAAACGAAAAAACTGATACTCAATAAGCAAGCCGCTCAATTAACTATCAGTTTACCAAGTCAAGCAGTATCGTTGATTTATATTCGTTGGTAATATTGCTTTTTTTTCTTCCTTTTAGAGTGCAACTTTAGTCGCACTCTAAAAGGAAGAAAAGTCTTTACTCCTTCACCACTTTTGTACTCCATTCACCCTGTTTATTTTTAAGGGTTAGAATATAAACACCTTTAGGCAAATCGCTAAGGTTAACGATTTCATCTTCGTTAAAGTTTCGATGGAAATCTTTCACTTTTTTTCCTGAAATATCTTGTAAAATCACCTGCGTTGTCCCTACATTACCATATAGATTTTTAATGGTTATCGCTTCGTTGGCAGGATTGGGATAGACCGAATACGGTTGTCCTAGTGAAGGTTCTACGGCTAAAGGATTCGCTACCATAATGGCATTGCCCACACTTGTTCCAAGTCCACATACATTGCTGACCGATTCTATTTTAAAGTTTGCCCCTGTCAGTAGCGTCGCTTTTATCTCCGTCAACAACTGAGTGATTTTTTGCTCTGCTAAAGAACTGATTTTAACCGTTGCTGGTAGTGTGCCTTTTACCTGTAAACGAAGCGTAAAAGCCGAAGAAAAGGCATTATTAGCCGTATTTACCAAACTTGCCTCCGCTGATTTGTTAATCGTGAAACTTTCAGACATTGCCTCGTTAAACAAATCGCTGTTAGGTCTTACCCGTAAGCGATAATTTGCCCCTTCCGAAAGCGTATCTGGCAATAGAATAGCCATAGTTGTTCCTACTGCTTGGGTGAATTTAGCGGGTTTATTAAAGCTTCCATTTTTGTCTGAAAGTTCTGTAACGAACGTCCATTTATCAAAGGTGGTATTCAACAATTCTACGTTGACATTGAGGGATTTCCCTGCACAAACCGTTTGATTTGCTGCTAAACTCGTAGTAATTTGAGGACGTGGACTAACCGTAACTGTCGAAGCATCCAACTGCCCTACTCCACATACATTGCTAAGTGATTCTAGCTTAAAACTAGCACCATTGGTTATTGGAATCACGTTTTCAGTTATCAATTGAGTGATTTTTTGTTCTGCCAAATTACTCACTTTTAAGGTTGCAGGAAGCGTCCCTTTTACTTGAATTCGTAACGTAAAAGATGGTGCAAATGGATTCGATAGTTGATTCAATAATTTTGCTTCTGCAACCCGATTCACGGTAAACGAAATCGAAGGACTTTCTATAAACAAATCACTGTTGGGACGTACTCGCAAACGATAGCGTGAACTTTCTGACAAGGTATCAGGCAATTGAACACTGGTAATTGCTCCTACTGTTCCCGTTAGCTTGGTAGGTTTGGTGAAGTCTCCTGCTTTATCTGAAAGTTCAATCGTGTAAGTCCATTTATCAAAGGTTGTGTTCGTCAATGAGACGTTGAAATTCAAGGACTTACCCGCACAAATACTTGTATTAGGAGCAACACTGCTAACAATTTGAGGTTGAGGATTAACCGTTATTTCAAATTTATCACTTAAAAAACCAAGAGAATCACTCACCGTATAGGTAGCACTTTGAGTAGGCACAAAGGAGATAGTTCGCTGATTTTTAACTCCATTCGACCAAATAAAAGTCCCATTCCAAGAAGCAGATAAATTTACTTTTTCGCCATAGTTGACCGCTATTTTCGTCACCTTATTGACGTTTTTGAACATCGTAAATTTATCTCGAATCAGTCCGTCGGCACATACCCATTGTCCATCCAGTCTATTTTCCTGAATATCCAATAGCAAAGAGCCTCCTATATCAATATTGGAATAAACCGAAGCAGGATGAGCATCGGGACGACCGTTCCAATCGAGTCTTCCCGCAGAACCGATGACCATGTACACCGTTCCTTCATTTTTATTGATAATAGGTGGAGCATCTTTCTCATAGCGTGCTGTGGTGTTTTGCACTACGTGAGTTGCCACAGAAAAGGTTTCTGATTGCCCCGTATGTCCTTTCATCAGGTACGAACGCTCGTAAGAGTGACTGTGTCCGCTGAGAACTAAATCGACCTTATATTTATCGAACAAAGGCACTAAGGCTTGACGAATAAGACGTAAATCAGCCTCTCCGTCTGAATCATGAGAGCGCTTCGTATAGGGAGGATGGTGCAAACAAACGACTGTCCAAAGGGAGGTATTGGCAGCAAGGTCTTTTATCAACCATTTATACTGTTTACTAAGCGTATCCGCTAGTCCATAAAGCCCATCATCTAATCCATAAGAATCTAATGCGATGAAATGTATATTTCCATAATTATAAGAATAATAGGCTTCTGTTTCAGAAGGGACACCCCCACTTTCACCTTTTGTTGGAACAGTCACCATATCAAAATAAGGAATCTTTCGATCTTGTTTTGCCGTGGCAGAGCCATAATATTCATGATTTCCGAGTAGTGGCATGATAGCCATATTACCAAAAATTTCACTACCGTAATAATCGAATACTTGCCTTTGATATTCTTCTTCTGTTCCGCAACAATAAGCATTATCGCCCAACCATACCCAGAGATTAGTATTTTCTTTTCTATTTTTCAGAAATTGTGTTCTCACTGCTGCTTGATTATCAACATATTTTGCGGTTGATAAATCACCAAAATCGCCCATTGCCCAGATTCGTAGCGGTTTGGTCGTTGTTGGCTCAGGAGAAGTGATAAAATAATAGGACGTTCCTTCTGCTAATACCTTGTCTTTTGTGCCAACCGTATAAACATATTTGGTATCAGCTAATAAACCCGTCAAGGTAATGATATGCTCTGTTTGAAGCGTATTGTCCACCTTTTCATAAGCCGCCACACTGGGAATATTCGGGTTTACATACGTTACCTTAGCCGTCGTGGCGACATCGGTACGCCAACGAATGGTAATCGAATTTTGAGTAGGTTGTTGTAGATAAGGAGTTCTCGCCAGCTTTTGAGCCTGAATAGTTACTACAATAAAGAAACTGAGAAAACTAGAAAGAAGAAATTTCATGAGATTATATCATTTACAAGTATTTCAGAAAATTAGTCCTTTCTTTCGTAACAGCCAAATATGGAAGAGATTATAAAAACAAAAGCGGTTCTACTTTCGTAAAACCGCTTCTTTATTTTATGTAAAATGCTTACTTCCGTAAACCCTGTTCTTTCAACATTCCACCAATTTGGTTGACCATGGCAATTGACGCTTCAATCTCGTCTTTACGAATGGCAACACTTTCGATATTAAAACCAAATGGTACATTTCTGTCTTTACAATAGTGAATAAGTTCTTCGGCAATGGTTAAACATACTTCTACCGAACGAGCCAAAATATTTTCAGAAGCTTTCAATTCTTCTTTCAATTCATCTGGAATATGGATTCCTAACCACTCCATAAAATGAAGTGTTTTCTTTGAACCACAAGCCGTTAAGGTAAAAATAATTGTTGGCAACTCGATTTGTTGCTCGTTGCAAGTAGTTACTAAAGCATCAATAACCGTTTTGGCATAATCAACGTTGAATACACATTGCGACACAAAATAGCTAACAC
>JACCDQ010415986.1_pt1 | contig 11727 bp, 11 predicted proteins | sample 7446031 | NCBI WGS metagenome assembly JACCDQ01 (sample SAMN15323442, study PRJNA562643) | freshwater metagenome | isolation source: river surface water | place: USA:Blue River Watershed | collected 2017-08-17
GCGACTACGCCTTTGTCTACCTCAACCTGCGCATGGGCCGGGGCCGCAGCCCAGCCACCCACCACAAGGTGGGCGACGCCTTGCGGCTGACCACCCAATCGCACTTCCAGCACCTGTTCACCCAGCGCCACATCGGCATCACCTTGCAGATCGACGAGGGGCAGGAGGTGTTCGACGCCAAGCACAGCAACATCCACCCGCTGTTCGCGGTGCCTCACAAGCCCTGATCCTGCTCAGCCCCCACCACCGCCCCGCCCACACGCCCTGCCATGCTGCCCCCAGACACCATCACCCAGCTCGCACGCCAGCTGTACGACGCGCGCAAAACCCGCACCCAGCTGCGCCATTTCTCGAAGCAGCACCCCGAGATGACGATCGAGGACGGCTACGCCATCCAGCGCGAATGGGTGCAGCTGGAACAGGCCGACGGCCGCACCATCAAAGGCCGCAAGATCGGCCTGACCTCGCGCGCCATGCAACTGTCCAGCCAGATCACCGAGCCGGATTACGCGCCCTTGATGGACGACATGTTCTTTGAGTCGGGCACCGATATTTCGATGCGGCATTTCATTGCGCCGCGCGTGGAGGTGGAACTCGCCTTCATTCTGGGCAAGCCCTTGAAGGGGCCGAACATCACGGTGTTTGACGTGCTTTCGGCCACCGAGTACGTCACGCCCGCGCTGGAGATCATCGATGCGCGCATCGAGCAGTTCGACCGCGACACCCAAGCCATGCGCAAGGTGTTCGACACCATTTCCGACTTCGCGGCCAACGCGGGCATTGTGCTCGGTGGGCGCCCGGTCAAGCCGCTGGATGTGGACCTGCGCTGGGTCGGGGCACTGCTGCACAAGAACGGCGTGATCGAAGAAACCGGCCTGGCCGCTGGCGTGCTGGGCCACCCGGCCACCGGCGTGGCGTGGCTGGCCAACAAGATCGCGCCGTATGGCGAACAACTGAACGCGGGCGACGTGGTGCTGGCCGGCTCGTTCACCCGGCCCACCCCGGCAGTGGCGGGCGACACCTTCCACGCCGACTACGGCCCGCTGGGCAGCGTGTCGTTCCGTTTTGTTTGAACACCCAGAAACAAGAGGACACCTATGACATCCGCTTACCTGCGCCCCGCCCGTCTCAGCCCCGCAGAATGGGACGCCCGCGTGCAACTGGCCGCTGCCTACCGCATCTTTGACCACCTGGGCTGGTCGGAGCTGATCTACAACCACATCTCGCTGCGCGTGCCGGGCGAGGCCGACACCTACCTGATCAACCCCTTCGGCCTGCACTACAGCGAAGTCACAGCCTCCAACCTGGTCAAGGTCAACACCGCCGGAGACATCGTGGGCCACAGCGACTGGCCGATCAACCCGGCGGGCATCACCTTCCACGGCGCCATTCACGCCACTTTGCCAGATGCGCACTGTGTGATGCACGTGCACACCACGCCCACGCTGGCGGTGTGTTGCCTGGACGAAGGCCTGTCGTTCACCAATTTTTACGCCGCACAGCTGTGGGGAAAAGTGGCCTACCACGACTTTGAAGGCATCACTGTGCGGGCCGACGAAGGCGCGCGCATCCTGGCCTCGGCGGCGGGCAAGCCGGTGCTGCTGCTGCGCAACCACGGACCGGTGGTGGTGGGCCATGCGCTGCCGCAGGCGTTTTCTTTGATGTGGTTGGTGCAGCGGGCCTGCGAGGTGCAACTGGCGTCGCAAGGCAAAGGGCCGTTGCGGCCGATTGCGGTGCCGGTGCTGGAGGCCTGTGTGCGCGATTCGCTGAACTTCAACCCCCAATACGGGGCGGGGCAAGACGCCTTTGCTGCGCTGCAACGCCTGATCGACGTGCGCGATCCGGGCTACCGCGTTTGAACCGGGGCCGCACATGACGACATCACTTCGAGTGACCGTGGTGGGGGCGGGCGCCATTGGTGGCCTGTTTGCTGCTGGTTTGGGTCAGCTGCCAGCCGAACGGGTCCATCTGTCCGTGTTGGCGCGCGGGCACACGTTGCACGCCTTGCGCAACCACGGTTTGCAGCTGGAGCAAGCGGGCCAGCAACGCCGCGTGGCCGTGCACGCCAGCGACGACACCACCGCCCTGGGGCCGCAAGACCTGGTGGTGGTGGCGGTAAAAGGGCCTGCACTGGCCCAGGCGGCCCCCCAGGTGCAGGCGCTGATGGGGCCGCACACCCGGGTGCTGGTGGCGATGAACGGGGTGCCCTGGTGGTTCTTCCACGGTTTCGGCGGGGCCAGCCAAGGCCTGGCCTTGCGCTCGGTCGATCCGCAAGGGGCGATCGCGGCGGCCATTCCCTCGCAGCAGGTGGTGGGTGCGGTGGTGCATGCCAGCGCCACCGCACCGGCCCCTGGTGTGGTGCGGCACATGGCGGGCAACGGGCTCATCATCGGCACGCCCCATGCAGGCGGTGGCGCCGAACTGGCGCCGTGGGGCGACCTGCTGCAAGCCGCAGGCTGGGCTGTGACCGTGAGCGACTGCATCCAGAAAGACATTTGGTACAAGCTTTGGGGCAATATGACGATGAATCCCGTGAGCGCCCTGACCGGTGTGAGCTGCGACCGCATCCTCGACGACCCACTGGTGCGCGGTTTTTGCAGCGCGGTCATGTTGGAGGCACAAACCATCGGGCAACGCATCGGCTGCGCCATCGACCAGCAACCGGAAGACCGCCACACCGTCACGCGCAAGCTGGGAGCCTTCAAGACCTCCATGTTGCAAGACGTGGAAGCCGGGCGGTCGCTGGAAATCGACGCTCTGGTGGGAGCGGTGCAAGCGATTGGCCACCACCTGGGCCTGGCCACGCCCAACATCGACGCCTTGTTCGGCCTGGTGCGCCTGATGGCACAAGGCCGTGGCTTGTATCCTGTGAACTGATGCTTCAACCCCCATGATGGACATCCCACAAAACACCTTCAAAGCCGCCCTGCAAGCGGGCCGTACCCAGATCGGCTGCTGGGTCGGAATGGCCGACGCCAATGTGGCCGAGGCCCTGGCCGCTTGCGGTTTCGACTGGCTGCTGCTGGACGCCGAACACGCCCCCAACGACGTGCGCACCGTGCTGGAACAATTGCGTGCCGTGGCGCCGTACCCGGTGCAGCCGGTGGTGCGCCCAGTGCAAGGCGAAGTGGCCCTGATCAAGCAATACCTGGACATTGGCGCGCAGACCTTGCTGGTGCCCATGATCGACACCCCCGAGCAGGCAGCGCTGATGGTGCGCGCCATGCGTTACCCGCCGAACGGCATCCGGGGCGTGGGCGCTGCGCTGGCGCGGGCCTCGCGTTGGAACCAGGTAACGGACTACTTGAACCGTGCCGATGACGAAATGTGCCTGCTGGTGCAGGCCGAAACCACCCTGGCGGTACAAAACCTGGCCGCCATTGCCGCCACCGATGGGGTGGATGGCGTGTTCTTTGGCCCAGCGGACTTGTCCGCTTCCATGGGCTACCGGGGTCAACCCGGCCACCCCGAGGTGCAAAAAACCATCCTGCAAGGCATTGCCACCGTGCGCGCAGCGGGCAAAGCCGCAGGCATCTTGATGGCCGACAAAACCCTGGCGCAACGGTACCTGGACGCCGGTGCGCAGTTTGTGGCCGTGGGGGTGGACACCACTTTGTTGGTGCGCGCCGCCACCGACCTGGCGGCTCACTTCAAGAGCCCACCCGCTGCCGCCGCGCCTGAGGCACCCGCCCCAGGGGTGTATTGAGGTTGAGTCAGTCCGTCGCCACCTGCACCTGGTTTCGCCCTTGCCGCTTGGCGCGGTACATCGCTTCATCGGCGCGGTGCAGGGTGTTTTCGGCCTTGTCTGCGGTGGCATGCAAAGCCACCCCCACGCTGATGGTGAACCGCACCGGCGTGGCCCCTGGGGTGGGCACGGCCTGCGTCTCCACCAGTTCGCGCAAACGTTCGGCAGCCGCACAGGCGTTTTGCAGCGTGCTGTTGGGCAAGAAAATGGCGAACTCCTCGCCCCCCAGGCGACCCATCACGTCTTCTTTGCGCAGCACGCCACTCACCACGGTCACAAAATGCCGCAGCACCTGATCGCCCACCTGGTGCCCCCAGGTGTCATTGATCTGCTTGAAGTGGTCCACATCGATGACCAACACCGGCAACGGCGCACGGATGCGCGACGACATGCTGCACGCCTTGTCCAGCAGCGTCAAGAAGGCACGGCGGTTGAACACCTGGGTCAAAGGGTCTTGCTCGGCCAGCAAACGCAATTCGGTGGTGACGCATTCATTGGCAAGCATCAGCACCACAAATGCGATCAACAACACCGCCAGCAGCGACTCCAGCATCACAAACTGCGACAGCTGCAGCGCGTATTGCCCGTCGAACAGCCCCACATCGCCGACCCCGAACAAAAACGGCCGAACCAGCAAAAACACCGCGTGCCCGGCACACGCAAAGGCATAAAGGTAACGGGCCGGGTACACCGCCCATCCACCGCCAACCATGGCCCGGGCTGACAACAGAAACAGCACGGCAGCGGGCCAACTGGCGATCAGATAGCGGGCCGCGTGGTGCGGCACCACCACCGTGAAGTACACCGCCAGCCCGGCCAAAGCCGGAATTCCCACCACCGCAGGCCAGACCCAGGGTGGCGGCTTGCCCACATAAGCATGACCGGCGCGCAACAGCCAAAATGCCATCAACAGCACACACGATTGCGTGAGAACCACCGATACAGGTTCGGACAGCAGCGGACGGATCAACAAATTGACACAGAACAGAAAGCCAAACACGTAGCCCACGGTCCACAAACGCATGCCTGGCGTGCGGCCGTTGATCTGGCTGGAGGCCAGCAACACCAGGGTCATCAAGCCCACCAACAGGGTGGTCACGATCAAGAGTGTGGGGCTGTGCACGGGGCGTCTTTGGTAGGAAAAAGCTGTGTCAAGAGCGCATCAGAACGGACGCCAACCCGGATTCAGGGCGCGACCGCCGCCAACACCTGAGGGGCCGTGTTGGCAAAATCGTGGGCTTCTTCCACCCGGTTGCGGCCCATGGCCTTGGCGCGGTAAAGCGCCTTGTCGGCCCGGTTGATGAGCTGGCTGAGCGTTTCACCCACCGCGGGGCGGTAGGTGGCCACCCCAATGCTGACATGGCAAAGCGGCAAATGGGCCTGCGCGGTGGTACTGGCCCGGATGCGCTCGGCCGCTTGCAAGGCCTCGTGCCGGTCGGTGTCTGGCAGCAAGGTGATGAACTCCTCTCCGCCGAATCGGGCAAAAATCGCCGGGCGCCGCAACATCCCCTGTGCCCGCTGCACAAAATCAACCAACACCCGGTCGCCCACCTGGTGACCGTGCTGGTCGTTGATGTCCTTGAAATGGTCCAGATCCAACGCCAGCACCGACAGCGACTGGCCGTTGCGCTGGCTGCGTGCAACCTCGTTTTCTGCCAGTTCAAAAAACGCACGCCGGTTCAAGGCGCCGGTCAGGCTGTCTTTGCTGGCCAGGTGTTCAAGTTCGGCGCGCAAACGCTCTGTCGCCATCAAAATGCCCCCGATCGAAAACAGCAGCAACCCCAAGCCAAAGCTGCCCAAGTACAGCCCCTGGAGCAGCGAGGGGTCAAATATGCTGCCGCCAGGCGCGAACACCCACGCCGTCACCCCGCGAGCCGCCATCACCAAAGCCAACGCCACCAGCACCGTGAAAGTAAAACGGTGGGCGAAGCTGCGTTGACCATGGCGCCACACCACCCCCGCATGCACCAGGAACAACGGGGCCATCAACGCACAAATGAAAAGCAGACGGTGCACGTAATAACCTTCACGACCGCTGAGCCAGGCCAAGAATGGAAACGTCAGCAACACCAGGGCTGGTAAAAACCAACGCGGCAAAGGTCGCTCAAAGTGCTGACAGGTGCCCATCATCAGCAACCCGGTGGCAACCACCAACAACAAATTGGCCAACCCCATGGACAGCGCATGGTGCAACACCCCTTGCAGGCCAAACAACACGGTGGACGCAAAAGCCACCAGTTGCCCTGCGGCCCAGGTGCGCATACCTTGAATGGTCTTGGGGTAGGTGCTCGCCTGCGAAAACAACACAAGCGCCATCAAGCAGGCCATCACCCCGGTGACCACCAAAAAAACGCGCAAATCAACGCCAGACACGACTTGTTCAACCCCTTGATTGCAATGGGGTCATCATAGGCGATGCAAAGCAGGTGTGTGCAACACCGCCGGAGCGGCGCAGTGCCATGTTACGCTTTGCCGCACATGCCCGATTTGCCCCCGCCCGATGACACGGTGTTTCTGGCTCGGCACTTGACCAAGGTGTACGGCCAGGGCGACACCGCCGTGCACGCCCTGCGCGGTGTGGATTTGCGCATCGCTCGGGGAGAGTTCGTCGTACTGCTGGGGGCCTCGGGCAGCGGCAAGTCCACCCTGCTCAACATTCTGGGCGGGCTCGACAGCGCCACCTCGGGCTCCGCCTGCTGGACGCATGCGGGCCAAACCCACGAACTCATCGGGGCCGATGACAGCGAACTGACCCGCTACCGCCGCGAACACGTGGGCTTTGTGTTCCAGTTTTACAACCTGATCCCGAGCTTGACCGCCCGTGAAAACGTGGCCCTGGTGACCGACCTGGTGGAACACCCCATGCCCCCCGAGGACGCCTTGGCGCTGGTGGGGCTGGCCGAGCGACAAGACCATTTTGTGGCGCAACTGTCGGGCGGAGAACAGCAGCGGGTGGCCATTGCCCGCGCCATTGCCAAACGCCCCGCCGTGTTGCTGTGCGACGAACCGACCGGCGCGCTGGATTGCGCCACCGGCGTGCGGGTGCTCGAAGCCATCGAACACGTCAACCGCGAGCTGGGCACCACCACGGTGGTGATCACGCACAACGCCCCAATCGCCGATATGGCCGACCGGGTGTTGCGCCTGGCCGACGGACACCTGGTGGACGAACACCGCAACGCCAACAAACGGCCTGCTTCGCAGTTGCGTTGGTAACAACAGCCATGACAGCGCTCCAGACCAAGCTGTGGCGTGATGTAAGCGCTTTGCGCGCCCAAGTGGCCACCATTGCGTTGGTGGTGGCCATTGGCGTGGCCGGGTTTGTGGGCATGTTTTCGGTGCATGCGTCGTTGCAGTCGTCGCGCGATGCCTTCTACGAAACCCATCGACTGGGCCATGTGTTTGCCACGGTCAAGCGCGCACCGTTGGCTTTGCTACCCCGCCTGGAAGCCCTGCCCGGCGTGGACGAAGTGCTGCTGGAAGTGGTGATGGACGCGCAAATCGCCCTGCCCCAAGCCGACCCACCCGTGACCGGGCGCTTTGTGGGCGTGAACTGGGCCCAAGCACAGGCGCAGCACCGCATGAACGGCCTGACGCTGCGCAGCGGCCGCTGGCCCGAACCCGGCCGGACCCTGGAGACCTTGGTCAGCGAACGCTTTGCCACAGTGCGCGGGCTGCAAGCAGGCAGCCGTGTGCAAGCCATTTTGAATGGCCGCCTGGAATGGGTGCACGTGGTGGGCACGGCGGTATCACCCGAATATGTGTTCGCCTCGCGCGGCGGCGCGCCCGACGACCAGACCTTTGGCGTGTGGTGGGTAGATGGCCAGCGGCTGGCCCGCACCTTCGACATGGACGGGGCGTTCAACCACGTCGCACTGCGCCTGGTGCCGGGCACTTCAGAAGCACGGGTCTTGGCCCAGCTCGACCCACTGCTGCACCCCTACGGCAGCCTGGGGGCCGTGGGGCGCGACCAGCAACTGTCGGCCAAAATCGTGGCCGACGAACTCTCGCAACTCAAAGTGATGGGCACGGTGCTGCCCGCCATTTTTCTGGCGGTGGCCATGTTCATTTTGAACGTGGTGGTGAGTCGGCAAGTGGCCACGCAGCGCAACCAAATCGCAGCCCTCAAAGCGCTGGGCTACAGCAACGCTGCCATCGGCTGGCATTACACCCAGCTGGCCCTGGTGGTGGCCGGTTTGGGCACGGTGCTGGGCTGGGGCTTGAGCCTGTTGCTGGGGCAAGGCATGCTGGGCCTGTACGACGAGGTGTTCCGCTTCAACCAGCTCAACTACATCACTGCGCCGTGGTTGGTGGTGGCCTCGGTGGCGCTGGCTGCCACAGCGGCGGCGCTGGGCAGTTGGGCCGCCATCCGCGCGGTGCTGCGCCTGCACCCCGCCCAGGCCATGCTGCCGCTGGTGCCCGCGTCGTACCAGACATCGTGGCTGGAACGCATGGGGCTGGCACAGGGTTTGCGCACCGCTGGCGTCATGGTGCTGCGCCAGTTTGTGCGACGCCCGCTGCGGTCGGCTTTTACCGTCAGCGGCATCGCCATGGCGGTGGCACTGCAAATATCGGGCGCCTTCTGGCTGGACGCCATTGCCCACATCGTGGACGTGCAATTCCGCCAAGTGCAACAGGGCGACGTGACCGTGAGTTTTGTGCGCCCGGTGCCGTTGTCGGTGGTGCACGACCTGGCCCGCCTGCCCGGTGTGATGCAGGCCGAAACCCACCGCAGTGAACCGGTGCGTGTGCACCTGGGGCCCCGCGCCCAAGACGCGGTGCTGACCGGACTGCAAGACCACGCCCAGCTGCTGCGCACCGTGGACGAAACCCGTGGCCCGGTGCGCCTGCCCCCCGAAGGTTTGGTGATGTCGGCCTTGCTGGCCCAAGCCACTGGCGCGCGCGTGGGCGACCGGGTGGAGCTGGAATTCCGCCTGTGGCACCAACGCCGCGTGCAGGTCGAAGTCTCGGACGTGGTGCACACGCTGATCGGGCAACAGGCGTTCATGAGCCTGCGCGCGATGAACCGGCTGGCCCGCGATGGCGCAGGGGTGGCCGAAGCCTCCCTGAAGGTGGACCCCTGGGCCCTGCCCGCCTTCTGGGCCGCCGTGAAGCAGGCCCCGCATATTTACGCGGTGTTCGACAAAGCCAGCTCGTTGGCCAGTTTCAACGAAACCACCTCGCGCAACATGGGTGTGTTCAGCGGCATCCTCACCCTGTTCGCGGTGGCCATGGCGGTGGGCATTGTGTACAACGCAGCGCGCATCAGTCTGTCGGAACGGGCTTGGGAACTGGCCAGTTTGCGCGTGCTGGGCATGACCCGGGCCGAGGTTTCGGTGCTGCTGTTGGCTCCCCTGGGGACCGAACTGGTGTTGGCGCTGCCGCTGGGTGCGCTGGCGGGATGGGGACTGGCATCGCTGCTGATGCAGCTGATGTCGTCCGACAGCATTGACTTCCCCGTGGTGATTGCCCCCGCCACCTACGCCACCGCAGTGTTGATTGTGCTGGCGGCCGGACTGGTCAGCGCCCTTTGGGTGCGGCGGCAGGTGGACAGGTTGGATTTGGTGGCTGTTTTGAAGGTGCGAGAATGAAAAAAACATCCCTTTTGGTGGCCCTGGCCTTGGGTGGCGCGCTGGCCGTGGCTTATTGGGCTTTTCAGCCCCAGGCACTGACGGTCGAGGTGGCAGCAGTGGTGCAGGGGCGGTTCGAGCAGACCCTGGAAGAAGACGGCCAGCTGCGTCTGAAACAACGCTATGCGGTGGCTGCGCCGCTGGCCGGCCAGTTGGCCAGGCCCACACTGCAAGTGGGCGATGCCGTGCGCGTGGGCGACGTGGTAGCGGTGCTGACACCTTCCGCCCCGCCTTTGGTGGACGCACGCACCCAAGAGGTAATGAATCAACGCCTGGGGGCGGCCCAAGCCACGGCACGGGCCGCTGCGGCGCAGGTGGAACGCCTGCGCACCGCACATGCGCAAGCAACGGCAGACCTGCAACGGGCCCAAACCTTGGCCCAAGACCGCTTTGTGGCCCCAGCCGCGCTGGACCAAACCCACCTGGCCGAACAAGCCGCCCGGCAGGCACTGCAAACCGCAGAAGCACAAAGCCAGGCCGCTGAACATGCCTGGGCCGAAGCCCGGGCAGCCGCGCAAAGCCAACCCAGCGAAGCAGCCCAAAGACACCCACCGGCCTCGACAGCCATCCGGGTGAAAAGCCCCACCACCGGCCAAGTGGTCAAACTCAACATGGGCAGCGCAGGCCACGTAGCAGCGGGCCAGCCCCTGCTGGAGGTGGGCGACACCACCGCACTGGAAGCAGTGATCGATGTGCTGTCGACCGAAGTCGGGCAAATCGCACCGGGTGCCAGCGTGACCCTGGGGCTGGGGCCCCATGCGCCGATCCGCAGTGGCCACGTGCAGCGCATCGAGCCGGTGGCCTTTACCAAAGTGTCGGCCTTGGGTGTGCAGGAACAGCGGGTGCAGGTGGTGGTGGCGTTGGATGAACCCGCGCCAAATTCACCCACCTTGGGAGACGGTTACCACGTCGATGCCCGCATTCTGCTGCGGGCCGAAGACAAGGTGCTGCTGGCACCCACAGCCGCCCTGGTGCGCGATGGCCAAGGCTGGCGCGTGTACGTGCTGGAACACAACCACGCCACCGCCCGCGCCGTGCAAGTGGCACAGCTCAACACCCAACACGCCTGGGTAACAAGCGGCCTGCGCGAAGGCGAGCAAGTGTTGCTCTACCCCGGCCCCACGATGGAGGATGGGCAGGCGGTGCGAGTGCAAGAGCGAAATTAAACAAGGGCGGATTCAAAACTGAAATGCATGCAGTCATGCAAACAATGTCCCGCTTCAAGGTGGCGGGTGATACCTCCAAGGTGCCAGCAGCAGTTGTGTACAGGCCGGCCCGCCGTTGAGCAACATTTGCTCAATTCAGTGGAAGCGTTCAAGCATGACTCATGTGGTGGCCTCCCTGTGCTGCCTTTTCTTGTTTCGTTTGGGGTCAACCGAAAAGCTCGCTGTGCGAGCCCAGGCGCGCCAACCTGAGTATGTCTGCTTCCGATTTGCGATAGATCAGCAGCAAGTCGGGTTTGAGGTGGCATTCGCGATAGCCTGCCCAATCACCACTCAGGTCATGATCTCGTTGTTTGGCATCTAACGGTTGGTCAGTCGCCAGCGCTACCAAAACGGGTTTTAAAACGGTATCGAGTGTGGCCCGGTGTTGGCCTTTGGTTTCCCGTTTGTAGTCGCGCTTAAAAGCAGCCGCGCGGTCAATCATCCGCATGCAGGTCCGCCATCAGGTCATCAACGCTGTTGAAGCGCTTGCCTTTTCCCGCTTCCAGCTCGGCAATGGCTTTGCGTGTGGTCGCGTTGGGGGCCCTCACATCAAAGGGCATTCGACGCTCATCGGCTATCCGCAGCAACAGCAGGCGAATCGCGTCCGAAATCGACAGACCCATGGCTTCCAGCGCATCGGCAGCACGTTCCTTGGTGTCGGGGTCAATGCGTGCACGAACATAGGTATCGGTGGTACTCATGGTCAGAGTCCTTCAACTTGTAAGGCTCACATTGTGGTCTCATTGTGACTACAAATCAAGCCGAAGTCAGTCACTCAGTCTTGCCAGCCGTAGACTTGCCCAGCCCAACATACGGACCAAACGCCTGCCACCCAGTCGCAATCCGCATGGCCGTGGTGACCAGGCACAGGCCCGCAAATCCGTAGGCCAGCTCAGGGAAAACAGCCGGCCACAGGCACATTGCCACAAACACCGCAAATGTTTCAGCCCCTTCGGTGAGGCCGCCCAGGTAATAAATGCCTTTCTGCGGAAACGCCAGACTGCCCATCTGCCGCTTGGCGGCCAGCACGGCAAAGGCCAGAAAACTGGAGCCCGAGCCCACAAAGCTGAACAACAAAACCGCCGCAGGCAGGGCATGGGTTTCGGGGGTCTGCAGTGCAAACCCCAGGGGCACGCTGGCATAGAAC
>JACCDQ010239278.1_pt1 | contig 11725 bp, 15 predicted proteins | sample 7446031 | NCBI WGS metagenome assembly JACCDQ01 (sample SAMN15323442, study PRJNA562643) | freshwater metagenome | isolation source: river surface water | place: USA:Blue River Watershed | collected 2017-08-17
ATTTTATTGCAAATGGATTAGGTCTTGATAATGCGGCGACACCTATTGGACTAAAAGCGATGCGATCCTTGCAGTCACTTAATCCGACACCTAAGATTGCAAGCAATGCACAAATTTTATTTTTAGTGATGAACGCTTCTTCACTTACTTTACTACCTGTATCAATCTTTATGTATCGTGCGCAACAAGGTGCTGCAGATCCCACCCTTGTATTTTTACCAATTCTTTTAGCGACAAGTGCATCTACGATAGCTGGATTTTTTTCTGTTGCATTTACTCAACGTATTAAAATGAATGATCCTGTTGTTTTAACTTGGATGCTAGCAATAGCAATTTTATTAAGTGCATTTATCTTTTTCTTAACTCATTTATCAGCTGTGGCATTAGGAGCATTCTCCTCTTTCTTAGGAAATGCTGTACTTTTTGGTTTGATTATTACTTTTCTTATAATAGGTGTTTTAAAACGTGTACCAGTTTATGAATCATTTATTGAAGGTGCAAAAGAAGGTTTTGATGTATCAAAAAGCTTACTTCCTTATTTGATTGCAATGTTATGTGCAGTAGGTGTTCTTCGAGCATCGGGTGCGCTTGATGTTGCCTTAGATATGATTCGTTATTTAGCCGAAAGCTTTCACTGGGATACACGTTTTGTAGATGCGTTACCTACGGCGCTTGTAAAACCTTTCTCTGGAAGTGCAGCAAGAGCTATGTTGATTGATACTATGACAACTCACGGCGTAGATAGTTTTCCATCATTGTTAGCAGCTACCGTCCAAGGAAGTACCGAAACTACATTTTATGTTTTGGCTGTTTATTTCGGTGCAGTAGGTATTCAGCGCGCACGACATGCGGTGGCATGTGCATTATTTGCAGATCTTGTTGGGGTGTTAGCTTCTATTTCTGTTTGTTATTGGTTTTTTGGATAAACGTATTTTAATTTGGATTTGATATGGATGTATTCATGATAATTATGTATGGCGGCATTTTATTTTTAATTGCTGCTTTTTCTTTTGCACTCATATCATGGATGATTTATCAAAAGAACAAAAAAAGTAAGCAAATAAATAATTTATATTGGGCGCGTGTTATTTCTGCGATACTTTTAACACCTTATGTATTTTTTCAATATATATTTTCTGACTTAACTTACCTTCCGATTCGAATTGCTTTTTTATTTTTCTCTTTTTTCATTCTTTATCTTCTCGTTAAGCGTTGGGGTAAAATGACAGTATCAAGACGTAAATGATTACGATTAAATTAATTAAAGATTCTGATTTTGAGGTCACGGTCAAATTAAAATCCACGACACAACATGAGGTTCATGTTTCGAATCATTTCTATAAGTCGCTAACGGATGGTAAGGTCTCTCTTGAGAATTTAATTCAAGCATCGTTTGAGTTTTTATTGGAGCGAGAATCGAATAACTCCATTCTTTCCCAGTTCGACTTAGAGGTAATTTCGCATTATTTTCCAGAGTACGAAAAAGAAATGAAGAGGCGGCTGAAGATCTAGCCTTTCGTATACAATGTTCATTTAATCAACCTGTTAAAGGGGTAATATATGGGTAGTAAAGATAAGAGAAAAGAATCTAAAGGTAAAAAACCTCAACCTAAGCCAGCTAAGGTATCTTTATAAGTTATTGATTTATAAGGTTTTTTATATAAATTTATTGTTTTAGTGCCTTATCTCTCATGATTTTCATGAGACCTCATTCATGATCCTAAAGGTGTTTACTTTTATAGTCCGAGTAAGATTACATTTAAGTAATTTCTTATTAACTTAATAAAAGGATAAACATCATGTGGACAACTCCAGCTGCTACTGAAATGCGTTTTGGTTTCGAAATTACAATGTATGTAATGAATAAGTAATTATTCAGATTTAAAAAAAGCCCGCTTAATGCGGGCTTTTTTATTTTTAAAGATTTTAAAGGTTAATCCAGGTTTTTGTTTTGATGGATGATTGAATTGCTTCCAATGTTTTTGTATTCCAAAGCGCATCATCTAAAGAAAGTTTGGGTAAAGTATCATTTAAGATGCACTGATTAAAGTGATCAATCTCAAGCGTAAAATGATTTGCTTTCTTAATATGTTCATTTTTTATACCATCTGTATCTGTTGTTAAAGTTAATAAAGCCTCATCGTTCTCATGTTGCCATACCGTATGGCACATTAATTTTCCTTTTGATCCAAATATTTCAAATTGAGAACGTCTCACACATTCAAAGCTGATATCAAATTGTGCTCGTCTATTATTTCCAAAATCGATCATGCCTGAGGTTGTAAGGTCTGCCCCATGCTCATTAAGATGGCTTTTTGCAACGATTGATATAGGATTATTATCAAAGCATTGCCTTATTGTATGAATGGCATAAGGCCCAATATCCCAAAGTGCACCACCACCATTTTCAATCGAACGATCGATGCGATAAAAACGTGCAGGCTGTATCGGAAATGAAAACATAGAATGTACATATTGAACATCACCTAACAATCCTGAGATGATAATTTCTTGTACGCGATCAAATTGCGGATGAAAGACATACATAAAACCTTCCATCACTTTGACATGATTCTTATTAGCAGCCTCTTGAATTGCTTTAACTTCTTTTGAATGAAGTGTGATGGGTTTTTCAATTAACACATGTTTTTTATTATTGATCGCTTTAAGTGCTGGTTCGGCATGCTCTTCATTTGAGAGCGGAATATAGATAGCGTCTACATTAGGATGATTAATAACTTCGTCAAGAGAATTGAAAGTTTGAACTTTGCCTTTGAGAGCAGGCTGGTATTTTTCTAAGCATGCTGCAGCAGCATCTTCTCGTCTACTTCCAATAGCAATAAGCTCGCCAAAGGGACTATTCGCAATAGCTGGAAGAAGTCGCTCATTGACGCGCGCCGCACCTAGAATTCCCCAACGTACTTTTTTCATTTTTTTTCTTAAATTAAAAGATGTTTTATTATGCTCAGCCTTCAATGAATAGACAAGCCGTCATTTATCAGAAGTTTGAGGTTGAGAAAAGGTTTATTAAATGCGATGATTTGCAACATGAAATTTTTGCTGCTTCTTTTGTTTCTCATTCCGATTCATTCCTATGCCGATTGGTCTTTGATTCATCAAGACGATGCAGATCATTACGTAGATTATGCTCTTGTAAGTAAAAGCGGACATAAGACAAGAGCATGGTATTTACAAAATTATGCTGAACCACAAACCATTAAAAATATTCAATATCGATCTGTTAAAAATAGATCAGAATTTGATTGTAAAGCCCGAAAAATGAGAATTCTAGCTTACGCTTTATACCCAGAACCTATGGGGCAAGGCCGCGCTCTATTTAATAAAGGTGAAGCATTGGATTGGCAAGCAATCAAACCTAAAACGCTTAATGATTTATATTTAAAGAGTGTGTGTATTAAAAAGAAATAAAGTTTTATTTACGTCCGCGTTTAGGTAATACAACACCAAGTCTTTGAGCGGCCATTTCATTATTGCCTTCTGAGTCAGCCAAAACCCATCCGGTCATAAACATACGTGTCATATATTGTCTGTTATATAAAAAAGCCACAATGACCTGCCATAGCCCTAATGTGATAATTGAAAAAAGCATATGAAGTGCTGCTACACCTAATTCACCCCTAAAAAGAGGCACAAACCAACCAAAAAACAGATAGGTCCAACTAAAACCATAGTAACCAATTTTAATCATGCCCGAATTTGGGTGTTTAATAATTACGGCAGTAGCCATTGTTATTCCTTGGTTTATAAAATTAAATTTTAATAGAGATTATGAGAAAAAAACTAATTTTAATGGTGGGGGATGCGAGGGTCGAACTCGCGACAAACGGATTAAGAGTCCGCTGCTCTACCAACTGAGCTAATCCCCCAATATGAGATATTTTACAGTATTTGTGGGGGTTGTAGCGGGTTTGGTTCCTTCAAAATTAGCCTGGGTGGAATAGGGGTGTGTAAGCAAAGTGTCATAATTTTCACAATCCTAATCTCGTATAATTGCATCATGAAATCCTACAATGTTTTATTTCTCTGCACAGGTAATTCCGCTCGTAGCATTTTGGCTGAAGCGCTAGTAACTACTTTAAGTAGTGGTAAATTTATTGGTTATTCAGCAGGTTCTAATCCAGCAGGCCGAGTCAATCCATATGCTTCAGAGTTAGCAATCGCAATGGGTTATCCAAAAGAGAAGTTACGATCTAAGAATTGGGATGAATTTAGCTTGCCCGATTCACCTCAAATGGATTTCATTATTACAGTATGTGATAACGCAGCCAATGAAGCCTGTCCTATTTGGTTAGGTCATCCATCAACAGCACATTGGGGATTTCCGGATCCTGCGAGTGTTGAAGGAACAGATGCGATTAAACGAGAAGCATTTCAAAAAACATTATTAGCATTAAAAAAGAATATCGAAGCACTTATTAAATTACCTATTGATCAACTAGATTCATTATCCTTAAAAAAAGCCATTCAGGACATCCATTATGAATAAAAAATATCTAGCAGAATTCTTTGGCACCGCAGCTTTACTATCTGTGATCACGGGCTCAGGTCTTATGGGGCAAGCACTCTCTTCAGGCAATGATGCGCTGACGCTACTTGGTAATAGCATTGCGACAGGTGCTGGTCTTTATGTATTGATAATGATTTTAGGCCCTATTTCAGGGGCGCACTTTAATCCACTAGTCAGTGCGATGACATACAGACAAAAACAATTAAAACGAAAAGATTTATTACCTTATATTGCATCTCAAATTACAGGCGCAATCTTAGGCGTTTGGATGACACATTTAATGTTTAATTTATCTCTCATTCAAACATCAACCAAGATAAGAACTGGATTAGGTATTTGGGTGAGCGAATTGATTGCAACACTCATATTGCTTACAGTGATTTATCTAGGATTGAAATATGCCAAGAAACATATTGCGATGATTGTGGCTTTAACAGTAACCGCCGGCTATTGGTTTACTTCATCCACATTCTTTTGTAATCCAGCTGTGACATTTGCTCGAAGTTTAACAGACACTTTTGTAGGTATTGCCCCACAAAATATTCTAGGATTTGTTATAGCGCAACTATTAGCCTTAGTTATTTTTATGTGGCCAATTAGAAAATAAGTATTAGGCAGTTTGATTCCTCAAAACTAGCCTGGGTGGAATAGGGGTGTGCTACAAAATTCAGGAATAAATTTACACTTGTCATCACAAGTGTTTAGGCGTAAATTAAAAATGTCATTTCAGATGACAAGATTAATTAATACTTAGACATATTAATTAATTTCCTTAAAACAACGAGCCCTCAGTTTCACTGGGGGTTTGTTGTTTGTAGGCTTAACTTTTTCATGTTCGGTGTGATGTGCTATAAAACATCCAGAATCCGGAGATTTTTTGGTATTAAGAATTAATCACAGATAAAAAGAAAGCCACTCGAAGGTGGCTTGTTAAAAGTAATGCTTAAATATAAATTAAATATTATTTGCCCTCGCTATATTCAGATCCAGGGTTAAAGCCACCATTGCCACCAATCAATAATGCATCTGTTGGATGGAATGGTTTAAAGTCTGGCTCCGCTTCAACTTTATTTCCGTATTCACTGCCAGGATTAAAGCCACCATTTCCCCCAATCAATAATGCATCTGTTGGATGGAATGGTTTAAAGCCTAAATCTTCTTCTGCAAAAAGAGGGCTGCTAAAGAAGGTAAATAAAAAAACAAAAGCTAATATTTTTTTCATCATATTCACTCCTGAAAATTTAATTATCTAAATCTCAAAAAAGCTATTTTTTTGATTTTTAGATAAATATCCTATGCCTAAAAAAATGCTAAATCAATAGTTGTAACAATTTTTTCAGGGATATTAATTTGATATTTTAGTTAGGGTTTTTTAACAAACCGCTGCTCTACTAGCTGAGCTAATCCCCTAATAAGGGATATTTTAAGTATTTGTGGGGGTTGTAGCGGGTTTGGTTCCTTGAAAATTAGCTAGTATCGTAATAATGTCATGTAACGGAATTTTAAAAATTTCGATTTTTTAAAAAATTTAATCTTAAAATTAATAATAATAAAACTATTACACCATATATTAGAGGCTCAGATATATCTTTTTTAACAAGCCAGATAAAATGAAGCACGCCTAATATTGCTATTAGATATATAAGACTATGTAATCTCTTCCAGTTACCTTTTAATCTTCGAATCATCTTATCTGAAGAAGTAATCGCTAAAGGTAACAATAAAAGCCATCCTATAAAACCTACGAGCACATAACGATGTTTAATAATGTCGTTTTTAATATCTATCCATGCAAATTGATAATCAAGCCCTATATAAGAAAAGAGGTGGATTGAGGCATAGAAAAATACAAAAAGTCCTAACATTCTTCTATATAAAATCCACTCATTAATTTTTGTAATTCTTCTTAATGGTGTCATGCTCAGCGTTAAGCATAAAAAGATCAGCGCCCACTTGCCAAAATGACGCTCAATATATTCAACTGGATTAGCCCCAAGGTTATTTTGAAAGATGTCTATCCCTAGTGAAAGAATTGGCCAGAGACCTGTGATAAATATCAAACGCTTCACATATGATTGGTTTAATTTCAAAGCAGCTTAGAAATTTTTATTTAAATCCATATCCTGATAAAGATGAGCAACCTCTTTTTGGTAACCATTAAACATTTGAGTTTTAAGCCTAGGAGATAAAAGACTTTCCCCAATTCTTCTTTCGGTTAATTGGCTCCATCTAGGATGATCTACTTCTGGATTAACATTGGCATAAAATCCATATTCTTTGGGATTGGCTTTCATCCATGTCGAAATAGGCATTTTTTCTACTAATCTGATTTTGGTGATGGCTTTAATACTTTTAAAACCATATTTCCAAGGCACAACTAATCTAATAGGCGCACCATTTTGTTTAGGTAAAACTTTTCCATACAATCCTACTGCTAAGATTGTTAGCGGGTGCATAGCCTCATCTAACCTTAGTCCCTCTGTATATGGCCAATCAAGCATATCGTCTTTTTGACCAATCATTTCACTTGGACGTTTAAGCGAGACAAACTCAACAAACTTAGCATTGCCAGTTAATGACACCTTTCTAAGAAGCGAATTTAATGGAATACCTACCCAAGGGATGACCATCGACCATCCTTCCACGCAGCGAAGCCTATAAATACGTTCTTCTAAAGGAATTTGCCTGACAAGCTCATCGATATCAATTGTTAAAGATTTATTAACAGCTCCTTCGATAGTAATCGACCATGGATCAATTTTTAGTTTTGTTGCATATTCCTTCGGATCTGATTTTGATGTACCGAATTCATAATAATTGTTATACGTTGTAATATCTTTAAAAGATGATAGCTTATCTTTATCGATATTTTTTGATTGAGAGTATGAAGGAAGCGCACTAAGTGCAGCAAAAGTTTTACTCGTAAATGTGGATAAAGCTGTTGAACTTAAAATTAAGCCAAAATTTTTTATAAAATTTCTTCGGTCATTATAAATATGCTCGGGAGTAATTTTAGATGAGGGTATATTTTTAATTTTCGTCATTTAATCTCTTTTGAGCGCCAATATAGAGGTTGGTTATCTAAATTGTTGAAAATATACATAGCCTCCCTTTTTAAATCTTCCATAACAACATCTTCTGAAATATTGGGATCTTTTACTTTGGCTTTAATAACTTCAATATTTTTATTGAGCCAAAGAGGGTTTTCTTCAAATCCATTATCCTCCATGCACTTTTGCATTATTAAGGCTTTGGCACCTAAAATTTCATACTTTTGAAATTCAACAATAGCCTGTCTATTGGCAACAGCCTTTTCTGAAGCATTTAAGCAAAAATTACCCTTCTCTTGAAGAGGCGACATTTTTGGAGTCGGAGTTGTTTTTAAAATATTAGAATAAAAAAATAAATAGAATAACAAAAGAGACGCAAAGGTGATTATAGAAATAAACAGAATTTTTTTCATAAGACTTTTATAATGACAATTGACCTCGGTAATTAAGCGTTACATTAATATAAATTTTATTTTTTAATTAAGCCATAAATTCTTATAAACATTATTTGGATCATGCTCTAAATTCTGTTTTGTAGTATTAAATCTTCTTCCACCTCTAGGATCAGTCCCATTTCCTGCAATGTAAAGCCAGTTCCCGTGGTTACTATATACATCGTAGTCAACTAATTGAGACTCAAACCATTGGGCGCCTTTCCTCCAATCGCACTCTAAGTCATAGATTAGATAGCTTGCAACAATCTGTCTCATTCTATTAGATAAGTATCCAGTCAAAAAAAGTTCTCTCATACCAGCATCAATTAATTGATTTCCAGTTCTACCATTTACCCAGGTTTCAAATTTATCTTCATTATGGTTGATATTTATTGGATTTTTATTTAATCCATTTTTTATATAGAGATTTTTTCCATATTTAAAATGTAAGAATCTAAAGTAATCTCTCCATAGCAGCTCAAACCATATCCAATATGAACTTTCATTTGCGCCAAATTGATCTTCAAACTCTTTTAGTTTAGCTGCTATATATTTTGCAGATATACATCCTATTGAAAGCCATGGGGAAAACTTTGTTGAAAAATCAATACCAAATAGTTGGTTTCTTGTTTCTTTATATGAGTGGGGTAATTTTTTAAACAAATAATTTTCAAAATGAGCTAATGCAGTCTTTTCACCGCCCAGGAATTGATTTTCTAGGTATGGAAAAGATGATTTTTCATTTTTAATTTCTTCAAAAAAAACAATATTTGCAGCACTTGCAAATCCTTTACTTGGAAGAGGTGGAAGCTTCAAAGGGATCGGCGCCCATATTTTAGTTTGAATTTTTTTTGATTCAATATGCTTTCTAAAATCTGTAAAAATATCTGGCATATTATGAGGTTCGAAAGGAAGTTCTGATAAATCGATCATTGTGGACTGCCAAAATGTTTCAACAGGAATCCCTAGATTTCGTATTAGGCTTTCTTCTTCTAGCTCTTCAGGCGCTATAATTTTTTCGAAGAAAATTTTTGTAGCCCCAATAGCATCTGCTATTTTTTTTATCTGATCAAACACATTGCCTTGAATTTCAATAAGATCTGAATTAAGCGACTTAAGACTTTTTTTTAATTCATTCAATGCTTGTTTTAAAAAAACCTGTCTATGAATTCCAACTCTTTTTACGCTCTTATAAATCAAGTCATTATTCGGATGGCAAAATAAAGGTAATAAAATATCGCTTTCAGTTGAGGCTTTTAGAAAGGCTGGGTTATCTAATAAGCGTAGGTCATTTCTAAACCAGTAAATAGTGATATTTGGCATCTAAAAATTAATAAGATTTAATTAATGCTGATACTCTAGTTGAAAATAGTTAACTTGAATAGGAATGGGTTATAGATTTTCAACTACAAATAAATTTATAAGGAGATTAAATTTTGGAAGATAAAAGATGCTGTGGAAGAGGGGTTTGTATTATTAATGCCCAAGGTATTTGTTGGTGTGGTCAAAAGTGGGATGGTGAAAGAATGATTTCAGCAAAGCCAGATAAAAGCAAAAAGATAGAATCAGAGAAAAAACAGTTATCAAAAAAATAAGAAGTTAGTCTATTCGTTCTAGACACTTAAATTTAGGGGTTAGCAAAAGCAAGTTATCAAATATCTTGATTTCAGAGATTTTTTGATTGAACTCGCGAGATTGATTCAACTCTCTAACATCATCATGATTAAAAAAACAACTCACCATAAAGCCGAAAATTTTTCTGATTACTTCGCACTCGCTTGCACTAAATTTCTTCGTTTTTTTGCAGATACCTTTTTTGCTGGGCGTTATGGGCATAGAGCTGTAGTTTTAGAAACAGTGGCAGGGGTGCCAGGCATGGTAGGCGGCACCCTTCAACACCTTAAATCTTTAAGGCGAATGCAAAATGATGATGGTTGGATTAGGACATTACTTGATGAAGCTGAGAATGAGCGTATGCATCTAATGACATTTATTGAAATCGCTAAACCTAACGCTTTCGAAAGATTTTTAATAATTTTGGCTCAAGGCATTTTTTATAACTTATTCTTTTTGCTTTACTTAATATCGTCCAGAACAGCTCACCGTTTAGTGGGTTATTTTGAAGAAGAGGCAGTTTATAGTTATACAGAATATTTACGCGGTGTCGAAATCGGTAAGTATGAGAATACGCCAGCTCCTAAAATAGCCATCGACTATTGGCATCTAAAAAAGAATGCAAGATTGAGTGATGTCATTTTAGCTGTGAGAAAAGATGAAATGAATCACAGGGATGTAAATCACTATTTTTCAAATCAACTCGACTAATTCTTGGAACTAATAAATTTATATCGAATCCTAAAAGCATTAACCATAAGTTAATAACTTTAAGAACCCAAAAGGTGTAAATATGACTCAAAAAGAAGATAAAAACAAAGAGCAAAAAGTTAAAGATGTAGCCACAGAGGCGGCTATTAAAGCTTTAATTCCCTCCGAACAATTTCCTTGTAAAACTGAAGACAAAGCTTGTACTAAAAGATGGCTTGAATCACAGTCTGACTGTGCTTAATTAACATGGCTATTGAGACTGTATATTTGGCGGGTGGATGCTATTGGGGATTAGAAGAGCTTTTAAGCAAAATATCGGGCGTTGTTGATACATCAGTAGGTTTCTCGGGTGGGCATGTTAAAAATGTATGCTATCGAGAAGTTACAACTGGAACAACAGGGCATGCAGAGACAGTGAAAGTTGTTTTTGATTCCGATATTTTAAGTTTTAAAGAGTTGCTTCTATTCTTTTTTAAAATGCATGATCCTACTACACTCAATCAACAAGGTCATGATACGGGAACTCAATACCGATCAGCTATTTTTGCAACAAACAATGAGCAAATCTTGTTAGCTGAAGATTTGATTAAAAAGATTGATGCATCAGGCGTGCTTGCAGGAAAGATTACGACAGAAGTAAATACATTTAACTCATTTTTTTCAGCTGAAGAAAATCACCAAAAATACTTAAAGAAACATCCTGATGGCTATTCATGCCATTTTTTGCGAGATATCAATTGGGCGGTTTAAATAATTTTACTTAAATAGAAGTTAAAGATTTAAAAGTATTTAATAAAACTCTTTTTTCTCTATTTTTTCTAAAAATCAACACTATAAACATTCATATTTATTTCCATGATTAGTTTATGGTTAATCATTATTGTCAATAAAATCAATAAAATAAAAAAAAACATAACAACCTAATTATTAGGGAGTAAACTTTAACCACGATAATTTTATTAAAGTTACACTTAATTATCTAAACTTTAGAAGTTAAAGTTTTTTTTCAATCAACAGGAGGTTCTTATGTTTCAAGGTTTTTTAAAATCCCTAAGAAATAAGTGCTTATTAGGATTGTCTTTATTTGGTTTATCAACATCGGTTTTTGCAACATCAGGTCAAGTGCTTCAATCTAGCGATTTTGTTGGTATTACTTTTTGGTTAATCTCAATGGCTCTAGTTGCTTCAACTGCTTTCTTCTTTCTTGAGAGAGATCGCGTAGCAGGTAAGTGGAAAACATCTCTCACTGTGTCCGGACTCGTTACATTAGTAGCGGCTGTTCACTATTTCTATATGCGTGACGTGTGGGTCGCAACTGGATCAACACCAACAGTTTATAGATATATTGATTGGCTCATTACAGTGCCATTATTAATGATTGAGTTTTA
>JACCDQ011954789.1_pt1 | contig 11720 bp, 9 predicted proteins | sample 7446031 | NCBI WGS metagenome assembly JACCDQ01 (sample SAMN15323442, study PRJNA562643) | freshwater metagenome | isolation source: river surface water | place: USA:Blue River Watershed | collected 2017-08-17
ACGAATCCGTCGTAGTTCTTGTCGGTCACCGGGCCCACGTCCTGGACACGCGCCGGGCCGTTGGTGGAGGTGAACACGTCGCCCTTGCGGTCCGGGTCGAACACCAGGCCCCACGGCACCAGGCGGGCCATCAGCTCGTTGGTGATGCCGGCGCGGTGTTCGTCTTCGAACGAACCCGAGACATCCATGCCGAGGGCGACGTCCAGCTTGGGCGGGGTCACGATGCCGGCTTTTTCCAGGCTCAGCACCAGGGATTTGGCGGACTTTTCGAGGTTGAGGGACAGGGCCATCACATTTTCCTTTGAAGGAGTTGAACGATTTCGTCCAGCTTTTCCTTGGCGATGAATCGCTGGGTGTCGCTGGGTTTGGAGGGGAGTCCAGCCATCTGGCTGTACACGGCGGGCAGCTTCAGCAGCACACCGTCTTGCACAAGAGCGGTCAGCTCTTGCACTTGGGTCTTGTCGAGCTCGAGCGTCTGGATTTGGCCCAGAACAAGAGCTTGGGAGGTCTTCAGTGCCGCGATGCGGCCGACCAGCAGAGAGCCCGGTTGGGCGTCCAGCAGGTCAAGCACATATTCAGCAGCCAGGGCATGAGCTTGCAGGTTGACGTCCACTGCGCTGCACTCGCCGCTCAGCTCGTCGAACTTGCCGATGAGTGCCATCAGCTGGTGCTGCAAGGGGTTCAACAGGCCTTCCAGGGCGCGGACTTCCGCTTCCACTTCCGACCAGGCCTTCTGCACCGACCGGCGCATGAAGCCGCCATTCAGTGCGTCGAGAACCTCGTCAAGCAGCGCCAGCAACCGGGTGAGGTGCTGGGTTGCCGCTCGGGTTGCGGAGGCTTCCATCAGGCTGAGCCGAGACTTCACCAGCTCAGAGGCTTCCTCTTGTGCGGAGGTGCCGAAAGCCAGCCATGCGCTGCTGCTCATGGTTTGAAGACTGAGCCCCGCCAGTACCCCTTGGACCTGCGGCTTGATGTCTGCGGCGAGGCCTGGAAACCGGCTTGTCAACTCAGCCAGTGAAACTTCCACCGGCTTGCGTTGAGTTCCCGGTAGGGCCGATGCTTGCACCGGTGCACTGTGAGGTGGCAAAGCCACCCCTGCGGGCATCGCGGTAGGCTTCGGGGCCTGGGCCGGGGCGGCGGGGGGAGCCACCGGGGCGGCCCCAAGTTTGGTCGGACCCAGGGTCGTAGGCTGGATAGGCGTCGAAGTGGTCGCGGGCCGCAGCGTCGACGTGGCTCCGTCAAGGCGCGTCGGAGCAACCACCCCCTTGGGGGTGGAGCCGATGACGGTGGCCTTGGGAGTCATGGTCGACGCCGGCGGAGGTGCTTAGGAGAAGTGGCCCAGGACTTCGTTGAAGTCCGAGTTGAAGCCCACGCCGATGCCGACGAACGAGGCGCCCGAGGCGTCAATCATGATGGCGCCCATCTGCACGCCGATGAACTCGCCGAACTGGTTGGACAGCGCGACGTTCAGCAGCTCTTGGCCGGCGGCGTTCTCGACGATGACGCGAGCGTTCTTCACGTCACGGAAGGCGCGGCCGGTGTTCTGCGGGTGAATCATGGCCACCAGCGGGATTTCGATGGCGCCCACGGACGGAGGCGTCAGACGGTCGGGCTGAACGGAAATCCACTCGTCGTCGCCTTCACGGGCGCCATCCGTGGCGTCCGGGCTGTGCACCACGGCGCCGCCGTGCACCGAGAAGGTCTTGTCCGCGTTCAGCGACAGGATGCCGGCGGACTGGCCACGGATGACGCGCTGGACGTTGTAGGGCGACAGGATGTCTTCGAGGGCGCCCACCTTGGCGCCGGCGCCGCTGTTCACGGCCACCAGGGCGTGCAGGTCCAGGTCGGTGTTTCCGTCCCAGGACAGGCGCACCTTGAAGCGCTCGCCCTTGCTCAGGTTCAGGGACAGTTTGGGGGCGGCGTCGCCGGGCTTGGTCAGGTTCAGTTGCAGAGAGGGCATGGTTGCTCCTTGGTGGGTTGAGGTCAGTAGGTTTGGGCGGCGACGGTCGCGCCCGGATTCAGCTTCACGCCCAGGGCCAGGAGGTCCTGGCGAACTGCGGCCATGGTGGTTCTGGCTTCGGTGAACTTGGTCTTGTTGGCCTCACGGGCGGCTTCGACGATGCCTTGCAGAGCCTTGGTGTCGTCCACGACGCGCTTGAGGTTGTTGGCCTGCTGAACGCGGTTGTCGCCCGGGGCATTCGCCGCCGTGGCCACGACCGTGCCCATCAGCTTGGCGCGGGCTTCCTGGAGCTGGTTGTCCAGGTTCGCGTTCGCCTGCCCCAGGCGCTGAACACCGCGCACCAGGTTCGCGCCATGGATGCCCAGCAGCGTCATGCGGATGCTGGCAAAGCGGTCGCCCATCGTGATGGACAGTTCCTGCAGGGTCGAGACACCGGCGTTCTGCAGCTGGCGGATGATGAGCTGCTCCGCCGGCATGCGGGTCATCATCGCCTCGCGGCTCAGGGCCACCGATTCGAGGTTCTGCAGCTTGTCCTGGAGCTCTTGCTGACGGATGACGTCCTGTCCGGTCGCAGCCAGGAGAGCCGGCATCTGGGCTTGCGCCTTGGCCAGGGCGTTGTGCAGGAAGACGACCTCTTCAGCGAAGCTCACGAAGGCCTTGCGGTACTCGCCCTTGAGCGAATCCATCGTGACCAGTTCGTCCTGGAGCTTGTTCATCTCGAGCTGAAGCGTGCGCTCCATGCCGACGACGACGTCCGACAGCGTCCTGGACTTGGCGCGGGCCACACGGCCCACCTTCTCGTAGGCGCGGTCCATGCCGCGCTGCAGCGCCTTCTTGCTGAAGAAGCCAACGAAGCGGTCCCACAGGCCAGGCTTGGCCGACAGGATTTGCTCGGCCAGCTCGCCGATGTTTTCCTTGGCCACTTCCTCGGACAGGGCGTCGACCAGCTTGAAGAGCTGCGGGCTCTCGGCCTTGTTGATGCGGTCCAGAAAGCCGTCGAGCGCACGGTTCAGTGCGACGGTCGGTTCTTGACCCAGCAGCGCGACATGCTGCGCAGGGATGGTGGCGAAGTCGAACTTCTCCACTCGGGCCACCAGTGCATTGGTTTGCTGCGACTCGAGGTTGACGGGGAAGTTTTGCGGCAGAGCCAGGGCCGTGGGGGTGGGAGCGGCCGCCACAGCGATGGCGCTGGAGCTGTGACCGACACCCACTCCGAGGCCGCCCAGGGCGGTCGGCTTCAGAGAGGTGGGTTGCATACGGGTTCGTCCTTCAGTGGAGCGTGGTCGCTTAGGCCGCTTCCGGGCTCATGCGCTTCTTGATGTGACCTTCGGCGTAGACCGCGAAGATGACGGCCACGAAGCCAGCAATCTTGTGGGCCAGGTGAGTGAAGTCACCGAAGGTGCCGTGAGCCGCTTCGATGTAGCCCTTCAGCAGCGGGTCGCTGATGACCATCTCGGCGCCAACCCAGCCCAGCAGACCAGCACCCAGCCAGACGATGATGGGGTACTTCTTCATCAGACCCATCAGGCCGCTGGCGCCGAAGACGATGACCGGAATCGACAGGATGATTCCGACGATGGCGTAAATCGTGCTGTGAGCGCCGGCGCTTTCTGCAGCGGCAGTCACGGCCAGGACGTTGTCCAAGCTCATCATGAAGTCGGCGACGATGATGGTCTTGATGGCCGTCAGCACGCGGTCTGCGGCGGGCACGTCATGTTCGCCGTCGTTCTCGGTCAGCAGCTTGTAGCCCAGGAACAGCAGGTAGGCACCGGCCACCAGCTTGATGTACGGGATGCCCATTAGCATGCCGGCGAAGACCAGCAGGATGGCGCGCAGGCCGACGGCGCCGACCGTGCCCCAGAAGACGGCTTTGCCGCGGACTTCCTTGGGCAGCGCTGCGCAGGCCAGGGCGATGACGATGGCGTTGTCGACGCCGAGCATGATGTCGATGCCGATGATTTTGAGCACGGCGGCCCAGTCGATGAAAGCGAGGAATTCCATGGTATACCTGTCGTTCGGTGGTTCGAGGGTTGTTGATGCGAGAATCGACAGTGTATGCCACTTTATCGCATTTGTCAACTAACGCCTGACGGCAAGGGTGTTTTATGGTTCGTATAGTCCCAATTGCACTCTACGCAGCTCGTTCTGCGCTTTCTCGAATCCGGCGGGCGTGTGGCGCCGTGAGGCGTTGTGCCTGGTCGCGGCAGGTCGCTTGTAGGCCCCGCGAGGCACGGTCTGCGGGTGGCCCGCCAGCAAGGGCGGCGCCTCGGCCGGATTCGTGCGTTCCAACGGCGGCACCGCCGTTGGCGTATGCGTCAACCGGTGGCTTCAGCCTTCGGCGACAGGGGTTCCGGGCGGCCCAGCAGGTAACCTTGGACGTGGGTCACTTCCAGCTGGCGGAGCGTCCTGAGCTGGTTGTCGGTCTCGACTCCCTCGGCCACCACAGCGCTGCCAGTTTCCTGCGCGAAGTGGACAATTGCCGCTGCCAGGGCCCGGTGTCCATCCGACGACACCAGGCCGTGGCAGATGGACTTGTCCAGCTTGATGATGTCGGGCTTGAGCAGCAAGATGTGACGGAAGCTCGCATAGCCCGCACCAGCGTCGTCGACCGCGAGGCGCAGCCCGCGCCGGCGTAGTGGGTTCATGGCGCCAGCGATGGCGCTGTAGTCGTGGACGGAGTCGTGTTCCGTCAGCTCCAGGACGAGCCGGTCCAGGGGGAGTCCCTCCAGCATGTGGTGCAGCTCCACCGAGAACAGCGCAGCGGCCGACACGTTAACCGACAGGTAGACGTCCTCCGGGAGGCCGACGAGTCCTTCTTCGAGGGCGCGGGCCATGGCAGCCAGTTCCAGCTCGGTCTGCAAGCCGGCCAGCAGCGCTTTGCGGAACCACTTGTCGGGCGATTGAAGCGGCTTGACCGTGAACCGCGCCAAGGCTTCGTAGCCCACAACTGTCTGGTTGCCCCGGATGTCGACGATGGGCTGGTACACCATGTTGAATCGCCGGGCGTCCAATATGTCCTGGATTTCGGCGATGGCGCCCGCCTGCGCACGCCGGGCGGTCTCCAGGGGCTCCAGAATCTGTGCTGCGAACTTTGCGAACAAGCGCAAAACCGTGACGTCGCGCTCGCTCAGGTTGGGCCGGGGGGTGTAGCTGAAGCAGCACATGGTCCCGAACACGCTGCCGTCACTGAACCGGATGGGCACACTCAGGTGGGCCCCCACGGGGAGCGCCAGCGTGACGCCGAGCGTCAACGCCTCCGCGTTTTGGCGCGCGTCCTGCAGGAGTTCAGGCAGCCTGCCATCAGCGACTCGTGCGCAATAGCTCTCTTCCAGCGGGTCCGAGCCGTCAACCTCCACAGGGCAGTGGATGGCGGGGTTGGAGGACACGAAGCGAAAAAAGCGCCGCCCTTCCTTGAACTCAGAGATGAACCCAACCTCCACCCCAAGCGCATCGCGCACCTCGGCCAGCAGTGCAGAAACAGTGTCGTTAACTTGAGTCTGGCTGTCCAGCATTTTCCTAGACGGTAGTAACGTGGGTAACGTAGGCAGGCTACCAGTTCATCTTCATTGAAAACGTATCAACAAGCAACAGATTTGCGGGTGCCCCTTCTCGCAACTCAGGCGGCATCCCTAAAACTGAGGAAGACCTTTTTTTAATTGAACTTTTTCGAAGATGAATACTCGCGCGTGAGCTCCCTTGTGTTTCGAGACGGCGGCCTCCGTACACCTACAGCACCTTAGATGTCGTCTTCGTCGTTGAAGGTGATGGGCGGCGAGGCTGAGGTGGCCTGCGGCGCTGGCGCCGCAGCTCGAGCTGCCCCCAACGTGGCCTGGAAGCTGACCGACACGGCCTTGTCGGGCAGTGCCGTTCCTGCGCGAGCCCGCTTGCCCCGATGGGCGGCGAGGTCCTTGCCTGTGAGGGTCACTTGAGTCAGCTTCTTTCTAGCTGACGGCGTGGTAGTCACCGTCAACTCAGACACCTGTCTCTCGCAAATAGTCGCTGTGGTCAATGCATCTTTCCCACTAAGCGCCATCAATTGCATACCTCGGCCTTTGGCCATGACTTTGATTTCTGTCAATTCGAATATCAATACCTTGCCCGAGCTGGCGCCGACAACGATTTCGCCGCCTTGGTCGAGGGCTGCGCAAGAACTCGGAGGAAGAATGCATTCGCCGGCATCAAGGGTCATGACCGCCTTGCCGGCCTTCTTGCCGGTGACCAGTTCTTGGCCTGGGCACAGAAAGCCATAGCCGCCGCTGTTGGCCAGCAGGTAGTGAGCCTGCGAGTCCAGAACGAAGGCGTGGACCAGCTTGTTGCTGCCCAAGTCGACGAAGGACGACAAGGGCGCACCGTCGCCTCGTCCGGTGGGGAACACCGACGCCGACACGTTGTGCGCGCGCCCTGTGCTGTCCAGGAAAGCCACCGTCTGGGTGCTGCGCGTCTCGAAGACGGCCAGGGCTTCGTCGCCGGCCTTCCAGGTCAACGCGCTAAGGTCGACCTTGTGCCCTGAACGAGCCCGCAGCCATCCCAGCTTGGACACGATGAGCGTGATGGGGTCGTCGCTGGCCGCCACCACGGAGGACGTTGTGATGCGCGAAGCAGATTCGATGAGCGTGCGGCGCGCATCGCCGTACTTCTTGCGGTCGTCGCCCATCTCCTGCAAGATTTGCTTGGTCATGGCCTTGCGGTCATCCAGCAAGCCTTGCAGGAACGCCTGCTCCTTCTTCAGCTCCGCCAGTTCGCCTTCAATCTTGAGTCGCTCGAGGTTGGCCAGCTGGCGCAGACGGATTTCCAGGATGTCGGTGGCTTGGATGTCGGACAAGCCGAAGCGCTCCATGAGGGCCGCCTTCGGGTCCTCGGCACCGCGGATGATGCGGATGACCTCGTCGATGTGGATGAAGATGGTCAGCCGGCCTTCGAGGATGTGCATGCGCGCGTGCACCTGGCCGAGCCGATGCGTGACGCGGCGGGTCACCGTCTCGAAGCGGAAGGCCACCCACTCCGTCAGCACCTGCAGCAGGCCCTTCTGGCCCGGCTTGCCGTCCTGACCGATGGTGACCAGGTTCATCGGGAAGTTGCCTTCAAGACCGGTGTGGGCCAGCAAGACCTGCATGACCTCTTCGGGGCTCTGCCGCGAGCTGCGGGGCTCGATGACCAGGCGCACCGGATGCTCGCCGTCGGAGTCGTCGGAAATCTTGTCGACCACCGACAGCACCAGCGCCTTGAGGTTCGCCTGGTCCTGGGTCAGGGTCTTCTTGCCCGCCTTGACCTGCGGGTTCGTCAGCGCCTCGATTTCGGCCATGACCTTGGCCGTCGACGTGTCCGGCGGCAGCTCCGTCACCGCAATCTGCCACTGGCCCCGCGCCAGCGGCTCCACCGTCCAGCGAGCACGCGTGCGCAGCGACCCGCGGCCGGTGGTGTAGGCCTTGGCGATGTCCTCCGGCGAGGAGATGACCTGCGCGCCGCCGGCGAAATCGGGCCCCGGCAGGATGGCCAGGATGTCGGCCAGTGTGGCATCGGGATGGCGAATCAGGTGCTCGCACGCCAGCGACACCTCGGTGAGGTTGTGGCTCGGGATTTCCGTGGCCATGCCCACCGCAATGCCGCTGGCACCGTTGAGCAGCAGCATCGGCAGCCGGGCGGGCAACAGGGTGGGCTCTTGCTGGGAGCCGTCGTAGTTCGGCACGAAGTCGACCGTGCCCTGGTCCAGCTCGCCCAGCAGCAGCTCGGCAATCGGCGTCAAACGCGCTTCGGTGTAGCGCATCGCGGCCGCCTGGTCACCGTCACGCGAACCGAAGTTGCCCTGGCCATCCACCACGGGATAGCGCAAGGTGAAGTCCTGCGCCATGCGCACCGCCGCGTCGTAGACCGACGAGTCGCCGTGCGGGTGGTACTTGCCGATGATGTCGCCCACGAAGCGCGCGCACTTCACCGGCTTGCTCTTGTCGGTCAAGCCCATGCGATGCATCGCGTAGAGGATGCGGCGCTGAACAGGCTTCTGGCCGTCCGGCAGCATCGGCAGGGCGCGGCCCATCACCACGCTCATGGCGTAGGCCAGGTAGGCGTTCTCGGCGTAGTCGCCCAGGTCAACGTCGTGGCCTTGGCCCAGGTCGACAGCGGTCAGTTCAGTCATCGGGTCTCTCTCACTTTCCCGCCGCAGCGCGGCGAGCAGCCTTCGCTGCGGTCACTGCGGCCTGAGCCGCGGCTTGGTTGCCCAACATGGCCTCGTCGACCTCGCGCTGCGTGGTGCGCGTGAAGCGGCCGACCCATTCCTGCGCGGGGCGTGCCCAGGTGTCGCGCTCGAACGGCCACAGATGGCGGTAGACGACCAAAGGCGTCTTGTCATCGCTGTGCAGCGCACCCGCCACCACCTGGTAGTAGCCGCCGTCCAGGTGACGAAAGAGTTGGCCCGGCTCCAGGCCCGCCAACTCGGGAACAGACTTCAAAAGAGACATGCAGGTCCTTGTGTTGCGCCTAGCCTGGCAATGGCTCCCGGCGTGTCGCCCTGGTTGCCCGCCAGACTTGATGAAAATCAATCGTCTTCGGTGTTGTCGTCGGAGGCCTGGAGCTCGCCGGCCTCGTTGACGGTGACGCCACCCTTCACGTTCTGCCAAGGACGGTGCGGATACAGCGCGCACTTCGGCCCGACCTTGCAGTCCCTCACCCGGAACTTGGTGCCGGGGTCGGCGTCCGCGCCTTCACACGTCCAGCAGAAAGCCTTGATGGCGGCCTTCAGGGAACCCGGCTTGTCCTGCGCTTGCTCCACGGGATTGCGGTAGACCGGCTTCCAGCCTGCCTCGCGCAGTTCGCGCATGCGTTCCTGGCCCTTGGCCAGTTGAGCTTTCAGGGCGGCCTTGCGGGCCTCGTCCGGCAGTGCCGGGGTGGTCGTGTCAGACATGGTGGGTGTTCTTCGATAGTTGGTCAGCGGTTCCCCGCAGGGCACAGCGCACCAGCCGCCAATCGAGACTCCGGGCGCCACGCGCAAGCGCAGCAGCCCGGAGCTGGTTCAGCACCCATGGGTTGGGCACCAGAACATCGGTGGAAGCGATGTGCAATGGTCGGTATAGCCAAGCCGCCAGAAACAGGCCCACCGCCGCAGACCGGGAGGCACCCGCTTCGCAATGGACCATCAAGGGGGTGTGCGCATGGCGACGTCCGAACTCGAGGACAGCGACAGCATCCTCAGCCGACATCGGCGTGAAGCCACCGCCGACCCGGTCCGTGTCGTGAAACCCCAGCCTCAGCACCTCCGCGAAGGCCGACAGCGATGCCGGCGACTGGCGCGGATTCGTGATGGAAATGCAGACCTCCCCCACCAGCGGCGTGCGCCGCTCGGCAGCCAGGCGAGGCTGCACGCGAACCGTATCGGCTCGGTCAAGCGCTGCATCTGTGGACGACGAGGTGAAGGCCATGGTGGACGTGAAGAAACGGCCCACAAGGAGCCGTTGGGAGGGTTAGGCGGGGTAGCCGGCCTTGACCGCTTGTTGCTCAATCCAGCGTCGCGCAGCGTCGGCGGTTTCGACGTAGCGCGCGGCGTAGGTGCGGCCGGTGGCCTTGGTCACCACCACGCAGTGGATGTGGCCCGGTTCCTGGGCCTGTTGTTCGTCGTAGCGCCGATGGTCGACGCCATAGTCGAGGTAGTGCCCCGCGCACGAGGTTTCCCCGCGGCGCGTGCCTTGGGGCCAGTACCAGCCACGGGCCGATGCCGCGCCCTTGGGCTCGTCCCAGACCAGCGTGCCTTGAGGGGCGCGGCTGGCCGAGGTCAGCAGGTCCATCACAGCGCGCTCAGCCTGGATGGCCGGGCTGTCGAGCCTGCCCACCAGGTAGCCGTCGAGCGTGCCCACCTGCTTGGGGTTGGGCATCGACACGACGTTCTTGGGCTGCAGGTTGTTGTCGGCGAGCCAGTCCAGCTCGGCATCCGACATCACCACCACAGCGCCAGACTTCTCCTGCTTGAGCTTGCTGCGCACTTCCGTTTCGTTCATGGGTTCTCTCCGTTGATTGACCTGAACTCCGTATAGGTTCAGACGTCCAGGTCGGCCCGGTCCCCATTCACTTCCAGCCAGGTGCGCCGCGCGCCCGATTCGCCCTTGGCCATCAGCATCTTGAAGATGCGGTTGACGGCGTCGGTGTCGGCCACGCCCACGCGCAGCAGCATCCGGGTGTCCGGACTCAGCACCGTGTCCTTCAGCTGCGCGGGCATCATTTCGCCCAGGCCCTTGAATCGGGAGATGGTGAGTTGCTCGTGGCGGAAGCCGTCGCGCTCGAGCTGCACCACCGTGTCGTCGCGCTCCTGCTCGGTCAGGCAGTACAGCTTCTGGGCCGGCTTGCTCTTGCCCTTGGCCGGCGCATCGACCCGGAACAGCGGCGGCTTGGCGATGTAGACATGACCGCGCTCAATGAGCTTGGGGAAGTGCCGGTAGAAGAGGGTGGTCAACAGCACCTGGATGTGCGAGCCGTCCACGTCCGCGTCCGACAGCACGATGACCTTGCCGTAGCGCAGGTTCTCCAGCACCGAATCCGGTGCCGTCACGTCGTGGGGGTCCACGCCCAGCGCCACCGAGATGTCGTGCACTTCCTGGTTGGCGAAGAGCTCGCCCCGGTCGACCTCCCAGGTGTTGAGCACCTTGCCGCGCAGCGGCAGGATGGCCTGGTAGGTGCGGTCGCGCGCGGTCTTGCAACCGCCGCCGGCGGAGTCGCCCTCCACCAGGAAGAGCTCGTTGCGGGCGATGTCGGTGATTTGGCAGTCGGTGAGCTTGCCGGGCAGGGTGGCCACGCCCGACGACTTGCGCTTCTCGACCACCTTGCCGCTGCGCAGCCGCGCCGTTGCCTGCTTGATGACCAGCTCGGCAATCTTCTTGGCCGAATCCGGGTTGCCCAGCAGCCACTGCATGAAGGGGTCCTTGACCACCGACGACACCACCCGGACCACCTCGCGGCTGGTCAGCTTGTCCTTGGTCTGGCCCTGGAACTGCGTGTGCACGATGTTTGCCGACAGCACGTACTGCGCGCGGCCCCACACGTCCTCAGCCTGCAGCGTCACGCCCCGCGGCAGCAGCGCATGGTGCTCGCAGTAGTCGCGCAGCGCCTCGAACAAACCGGTGCGCAGACCGGCCTCATGCGTGCCGCCCAGCGGCGTCGGGATGAGGTTGACGTAGCTCTCGCCCTTGCCGGCCTCCACCGTCCAGACCACCGCCCAGGAGGCGCCATCGCCGGCGACCACACCATCCGAGTCCGTCTGCTTCAGGTGACCCGAGCCGGTGAAGGCCTCGCCCACCAGCTCCAGGCCTTCCAGGCGCTCCTTCAGGTAGGCCTGCAGGCCGTCCTCGTAGCACCAGGTCTGCTCGGCGCCGGTGACTTCGTTGGTGTAGTTCACCGTCAGACCGGGCAGCAGCATGGCCTTGGAGCGCAGCAGGTGCTCCAGTTCGCCCAGCGGCAGGTTGGCGCTGTCGAAGTAGACCGGGTTGGGCCAGAAGCGCACCCGCGTGCCCGTGGTCTTGGCGCCGCACGTGCCCGTGACCTCGACCGGGGAGATGGCCTTGTCGCCGTCGGTGAAGCTCACTTGGTGCACCTTGCCGTCGCGCTTGACCTCCACCATCCGTTGGGTCGACAACGCATTGGTGACCGACACGCCCACGCCATGCAGGCCGCCCGAGCGCGAGTAGCTGTTGCCCTTGCGGAACTTCGCGACGGCATGCAGCTTCGTGAAGGCCAGCACCACCCCCGGGATGTTCTGCTTAGGATGCAGGCCCACCGGGAT
>JACCDQ010478288.1_pt1 | contig 11718 bp, 10 predicted proteins | sample 7446031 | NCBI WGS metagenome assembly JACCDQ01 (sample SAMN15323442, study PRJNA562643) | freshwater metagenome | isolation source: river surface water | place: USA:Blue River Watershed | collected 2017-08-17
CCTTGATCGAGCTGATGATCGTGGTCTCGATCGTCGGCATACTGGCCTCGATTGCCCTGCCCGCCTACCAGTCCTATATTTACCGTGCCAAGGCGGCTGAAGTGATTGTCCAGTTGGACAAGATCAAAACCGTGCTCGCAGGCCTCCAGGCTGATTCCGGGGCAAGCCTGGGGTCCGCCATTCAGTTGGCGGGAGGCGCAAGCGGTTCGCAAGACATGTCCGCGCCCGCGCTGAACTACTGCCTGATCGCTAATTGCAAGAACACTTTTACCCCCGTTCCAGGTCTGAGCAAGGGGGAAATGGTATTCAAGCATCTGGGGATTCAGTTGACCTTGAGTTCAGGCTGGGTGAATGCGGCGGCCCCCGGGCAATACAAGGTTTCCGTGTCGGAGGACACCGCGATCACCCGTGACAACCCGGCTTTAAAGAACACGGCAAGGCAGGTCATGCTGGCCGTGCACCACGTGATGCAGCCTTACACCTACCGCGCCACGATCGGCAGCAGCGATGTCTATCTGTATTTCAATATCAACGGGAAATGACCATGAGTGACTCCGAGACCAAGCCCGACCTGAACCAGTTGATCCAGAATGCGCATCAAGGCGTTGTAGAGCAACAGGCCGCCACGGCCGCCATCGCCAAGCAGCTTCCGCGTCAATCCAACACCAAGAACATGCTAGCTTGTGTGCTTTTGCTCGGGTTGATCGTTGTTGCGTTCTTGCAGTACCCGCGCATCCATGCGCCCTATGTGTGGCCAGATGCAGCTTCGAGTCCGATGGCGGCAGAGGCTGACATGGAAGCGGTGATGGGTGTCATCGAGGCTTACCGCTGGTCCCGGGGCAGTTTCCCTGCCAATTTGGGTCAGGTTCAATTCCCGGCTGGTTTGGCGCCGATGCTGGATGGCTCCAAGCTGGATTATTCACCGAGCGACAAAGCTTATTCGTTGACGTGGATGCGCCCAAACTGGATCGCCACTTACAGCGGCGAAACCGGAAAGATCAGTGTTCAACCACAAGCCAAATGATGGAGGCCTTGCCAACGTGCCCCAGCATCAGGCCATCGCTTCATTTCACAATCAGCAGACTCTCGTCCCATTTGACGTGTTTCTCAAGACCGGCCAGGTTGGCAACGGTGGCTGCGATGTTGGACAAGCCCGCTGTGGCGGTCTGTTTCAAGCCCAGCTTGCCACCGGTCACTTTGTCAAACAGGATCAACGGTACCGGATTCAGCGTGTGGGCTGTTTTGGCCTTGCAGGAACCGTCCGCATTCAGCGACGGCTGTTTGGTTTTTTTGTCCAGCTCGTACATCTCATCTGCGTTGCCGTGGTCGGCGGTGATCAGGGCCACGCCGCCAGCCGCCTCAATGGCCGGCAGCAGGCGCGCCAGCGCCAGGTCGACGGCTTCCACGGCCATGGTGGCAGCGCGGAAATTGCCAGTGTGGCCGACCATGTCGCCGTTGGCAAAATTGCAGCGCAGCAGCTTGTACTGGCCACTCTGAATGGCTGCGATCATGGCATCAGCAATTTCGGCCGACTTCATCCAAGGGCGCTGCTCGAACGGCACCACGTCGCTGGGAACTTCCTGCCAGCTCTCGCCTTCGAACTTGTTCGAGCGGTTGCCGTTCCAGAAGTAGGTGACGTGGCCGAACTTTTGCGTCTCTGAGCAGGCGAACTGGGCCAGGCCTGACTTGCTGAACCATTCGCCCGAGGTGTCCCTGATGGCCGGAGGCGTGACCAGAAAACGCTTGGGCAGCTGCAGGTCACCGTCGTACTGCAGCATGCCGGCAAAAGTCACTTGGGGGGTGTGGATCCGGTCGAACCGGTTGAACTCTGCCTCGACAAAGGCGCGGGTGATCTCGATGGCGCGGTCACCACGGAAATTGAAAAAAACCACCGAATCGCCATCCTCGATGGTGCCGATGGGCTGGCCATCCTGCGCAACCACAAACTCAGGCAAGTCCTGATCAATGGTGCCGGGGTGGCTGGCACGCAGGCCATTCACGGCGGCAGTGGCGTTGGCAAAATGCGGCCCCTGTCCCAGCACATGGGTCTTCCAGCCCTTTTCAACCATCGGCCAATTGGCGTCGTAACGGTCCATGGTGATGTTCTGGCGGCCACCACCCGAGGCGATGCGAGCATCAAAAGTGGCGTTGCTGAGCTCTGCCAGAAAGGCCTCGAAAGGCACCACATACTCCAGCGCGCTGGTCTCGGGCACGTCGCGGCCGTCGAGCAGGGCGTGGATGCGAACGGTCTTGATGCCTTCGCCCTTGGCCTGAAGGACCATGGCCTTCAGGTGATCAAGGTGGCTGTGCACGTTGCCGTCAGAAAACAGGCCGATGAAATGGATCACGCCACGTCCCGCCTTGGCCCCGGCCACAATTTCCTGCCAGGCGTGACCCTGCCAGATCGAGCCGTCGGCAATGGCATTGGCCACCAGTGCCGCGCCCTGGCTGTAGACCTGGCCGGCGCCAATCGCGTTGTGGCCGACCTCGGAGTTGCCCATGTCGTCATCCGACGGCATGCCCACCGCGGTGCCGTGGGCGCGCAGGCTGACGTGCGGGAATTCGGCAAACAGGCGGTCCAGCGTGGGTTTGCGGGCGGCGGCAATGGCGCTGCCTACGTCGAGTTTGGGCAAACCGTAGCCGTCCATGACGATGACAACAACCGGGCCGGGCACGCCGGAAAAGACAGAGGATTTTTGAAGCATGTTGGGTTTTGGGGCCAAAATAAAAGGAACTCCCCGATTTTCCGACACATCAGGCCCCAAGCCTGCACCTGGCCGCCAGCGGGTCAAAAAAAATTAAAAAGGTAAGGCCAGCAAAGGAAAAGAAAAACCGGCGCTTGGTCAAAGTGCTTTCTCAATGGCAGACACCAGCTTGGTGTCGTCGGGCTTGACCATGCTGCCAAAACTGGCCAGCACCTTGCCGTTGCGGTCAATCAGGTATTTGTGAAAGTTCCACTGGGGGGATTGCCCGGTAGCCTTGGCCAGCGCCTGGTAGAACGGGGTGGCCTGTTTTCCCTTGACCATGCTTTTGGAAAACATTGGAAATTTGACGCCATAGGTGTTGAAGCAGAGGTCGGCAATTTCCTTGCTGACACCGGGCTCCTGCTGACCGAAATCGTTGGACGGGAAACCCAGAACCACGAGCCCCCTGGCCTGGTATTTGGCGTGTATTGCCTCCAGTCCCTCGTATTGGGGCGTGAAACCGCAGTAGCTGGCCGTGTTCACCACCAGCAGCACCTTGCCGGCGTACTGGCACAGCTTTTGTGGTGTTTCGTCCTGGAGGCGGTTAAAGCTGTGCTGCAGGATGGCCGGGCAGGCGGCGGATGGTGCGCTGGTTTGCGCCATGGCCAGCGGTGTGCCCAGCATCAGGCTGACAAAAGCGGCAGCAAGCATGGCAGTTCCACGCAAAAGGGCATCATTAAAAAATTTCATCCGAGGGCTCCGGTCATTGAATGGCGCATGCAGTTTACGGGTTTGCAGATATCTTCGCTGCCGGTGTTGCCAAGGGCAGGCGTACGGTGGTGTCGAGTCCGTCGATCTGTTCCTGCGGGCCTCGGTTGACCAGTTCGATCTGCCCGCTCAGCGTGTGGGTGATTTCCTGGCAAATGGCCAGCCCGAGGCCGCTGCCGCTGTGGGCCTGGCCGGCAGAAAATGGCTGGAACAGGCGTTTGCGCAACTCGCTGTTGATGCCTGGTCCGCTGTCGCTGATGACCAGCGTGGCGTGGCTGGCATTGGTTCCCAGGCGCACATGCAGCTTGCCCTGCACGGGGCTGTAACGAATGGCGTTGTGCAGCAGGTTGCGCGATAACTCGCTCAACATCCAGGCGTGGGTCTGGATGGGTGCGGGCAGGGTGTCAATCTCAAAGTCAAGCGCCTTGTCGGCGATCAGCGGTGATAAATCAAGCGCCACTTCGCGCAAGATGACGGCCCAGTTCACCGGCTCGGTGGCATTTTCCTGAGCCAATTGGGCGACCTTGGCCAGCGACAGCATCTGGTTGGCCAGCTGGGTGGCGCGCTCGACAGTGTGGTTGATTTCATGCAGGCCCTGCATCGCCTCGACGTCGCCGCGCAGGGCAGATTGCACCTGCACCTTGAGCACCGCCAGCGGCGTGCGCAACTGGTGGGCGGTATCGCGCACAAAACGCTTCTGGTTGTCGAGCAGATGGCGCAGTCGGCGCATGGTGGTGTTGGTGGCATCGAGCAGCGGGCGCAGTTCATGGGGCGCGTCGTTGAGGGTCAACGGTGTCAGGTCGTCGGCACGGCGCTGCTGTATTTGCTGGCTTAAGGCGCGCACCGGCCGAGTCGCGCGTTGCACCACCACAAAGACCACCAGCGCAATCACCGACACCAGCGCCAGTTGGCGCCACAAGGTGTCCATCAATATTTTTCGTGCCAGGGTGCGGCGCAGTTCCAGCGTTTCGGCCACCTGCACCACCGCCATGGCGCGTGCGCGCTGCATGGCCACCGGTTGCAGCAGCACGGCCACGCGCACCGGGTCACCGCGGTACACATCGTCATAAAAATCGACCAGTGCGGCATAGGGGCCCAGCGCGGGCACCTTGCCATGCCACAAGGCAAGATCGTCATAACCGTCAACCAGCTTGCCATGGGTGTCCGAGATGCGATAAATCATGCGACTGCGGTTATCGGCCTCAAACACCTCCAGCGCGGCGTAGGGCACCACCGCCTGAAGTTCGGCTGCGTCGGCAACACCAACGGCGTGAATGTGTTCACCAATCGATTTGGCCGAGGCCAGCAGGGTACGGTCATAGGCGGTGTTGATAGCATCCAGCGCCTGGCGGTAAATCACCACCGAATCGACCAGAATGAAAAGCGCCACGGGCAACACGATGCCCAGCATGAGGTAGCTGCGCAGCGACAGATGGCGCAGGGCAAGTCTCATGGTGCAAGTTTCAGCAGGTAACCCAGGCCGCGCAGCGTAGTCAGCGTGGCGCCGGTGCCCTGCAGTTTCTTGCGCAGACGGTAGGCCACCACCTCAATCGCTTCAAACTGCACCTCAGCCTGTCCCGGAAACACCAGTTCAAACAGCCGCTCCTTGGTGACGGCTTGGCCGGTTCGGGCCAGCAAGGCGCGCAACATGGCAAGCTCACGGCTGCTGAGGTCCAGCACCTGGCCCGCATGGTAGATCGCCTGGCTTTCCGGGTCGTAACTGAGGACCTTGCCATCACGCGGACTGGCTCGGGTTTGTTCGGGTTCCGGATGCCGACGGTGCAGGGCGCGCACTCGGGCTTCGAGTTCGTCAAGGTCGAAGGGTTTTGGCAAATAATCGTCGGCACCTGCGTTGAGGCCCTGTACCCGGTCGCCCACGGTGCCGCGCGCGGTCAGGATCAACACCGGTGTGCGCAGGCCTTCGTCGCGTGCCTGGGCCAGCACCGCCAGTCCATCGCGTCCGGGCAGGGTCAGGTCCAGCAGCACCACATCGGGGCGGCTGGCACGCCAGCGGGCCAGGGCGGCTCGGCCGTCCACACACACCTCGACCTGCCAGCCGAGCCGGCTCAGCGACCGGCTCAAAGCGGTGTGCAAGTCGGTGTCGTCTTCAATCAGCAGCAAGTTCATGGCTTTGGCCTGCATCCGGGGCAGGCTTTTGTGCGGCCAGGCGCCACAAGGAAGTGACCTCCCTGGCGCGGGCCTGGTGCAGCGCGTCGCTCACATCGCCGGTTTTGGGGTGTTGCGGCCGGGCGTCAATACGGCTCACCACACGCAGGCCGTTCAGCGCAAAGGCAGCCAACAATTCGTCACGGGTGCGCAGGCCCAGCCATTCGGCCAGGTCTGACAGGATCAGCCAACCCTCGCCGCCGGGGGCCAGGTGGGCGGTAAGCCCCGTCAAAAAACACGTGAGCATGTGGCCGCCTTCGTCGTAAACGGCACGTTCCAGCGGTGAACCCGGCCGCGCTGGCAGCCAGGGCGGGTTGCAGACAATCAATGAGGCCAGACCCGGCGGGAACATGTCGGTTTGCAGCACCGTGATCTGGCTCTGCAGCCCGAGGCGCGCCACGTTGTCCTGGGCGCAAGCCAGCGCGCGCGACTCAAGTTCGGTGGCAACCACCTGGTTCACGCCCCGGTGCACCAGCAGCGCCGCCAGCACGCCGGTGCCTGTGCCGATGTCAAACGCGGTGATGCCTGCCAGTCCCTGGGGGGCTTTGGGCAGGTGGGCCGAGGCCACCAGGCCCAGGTATTCACCACGTACCGGCGAGAACACGCCATAGTGCGGGTGGATGCGGTTGCCGGGCGCTGCGCCGAGCGCCGCAATTTCCACGCCCACACGGCGCCACTCACAGGCGCTGGTGACACCCTGCAGCTCGCGCAGGGAGACCACCGAGGTGGTGGGATATGGTTCGGCATCGGCAATGGCGTCGGCACTGTGCCAGGCTTCGCTGCAGGCGACATGCACATCCGGTGCGCGCCGCAGGTCAATCCGGTAGTTGGCGTCGAGTTCGATCAACAACATGCCCAGCGTGCGGGCACGTTGGGCCTGGGCCTGGCGGTGCAGGTTGAAGGCGTCGGTGATTGGCACCGGCCGGGCGGCTTTGGCGCGTTTGCGTTTGGGCACATGGTCCATGCGCCGCGCCATCGCCTGCAGCAATTGGCGGGCGTTTTGATAGTCGCCGCGCCACAACATGCCGGTACCGGCACAGGCCAGCTGGTAGGCGTTGTCGGCGCTCAAAGTGTCGTCAGCCAGTACCACGCGTTTGGGTGCCGCGCCACCGCGCTCGCTGCGCCACAGGGCCGAGCACGCCCGATCGCCCTCGGTCCAGTGAATGCGAGGTCGCAGGGAGGGGGCGTTGGTGGTGGGCGTGGCCGGGTTGTGGGGCATGGAGACAGTCGTGAGTGGAGTGGAGGTTTTTAACAGATTGGCTAAGGCCTGTTTGTATTGGTATTTTCCCTAGTGTGTCCGGACAGCCGAATGACAGCTTCGGCAAGCATCATCACAGCGTGATCATTAACCGAGGAGACTTTGATGCGTCGTGATACTTTTCTGAAATCCATGGCTGCGCTGGCAGTCAGCGGTGGCGTGCCCCTGTCCGCACTGGCTGCCACCAACATCAAGATGATGATTCCCGCCAATCCGGGAGGCGGCTGGGACGGCACCGGTCGTGCCTTGGGCAAGGCCCTGATGGATGCCAAGGTGGCCGACACCGTGACCTACGACAACAAGGGCGGTGCCGCGGGTGTTTTGGGTTTGGCGCAGTTCGTCAACGCCAGCAAGGGCGACCCCAATGCGCTGATGGTCATGGGCGCGGTCATGCTGGGCGGCATCATCACCGGCAAACCGCCGGTTTCCATCACCGCGGCCACGCCGATTGCGCGCCTGACCAGCGAGTACAACGTGTTTGTGCTGCCAGCCAATTCGCCATTCAAGAGCATGGCCGATGTGGTGGCCCAGCTCAAAAAGGACCCCGGCAGCGTCAAGTGGGGCGGCGGTTCGCGTGGCTCCACCGAGCACATTGCTGCAGCCATGATTGCCCGCGCGGTGGGTGTTGACCCGGCCAAGATCAATTACGTGGCATTCCGTGGCGGCGGTGAGGCGACCGCAGCCATTCTGGGTGGCAATGTGACGATTGGTGGCAGCGGCTACAGCGAGTTTGCCGAGTACATCAAATCCGGCAAGATGGTGGCAGTCGGGGTGACCTCAGGCGCCCGCCTCAAAGGCATCAACGTGCCCACGCTCAAGGAGCAGGGCATCCCGGTCGAAATCGGCAACTGGCGTGGTGTTTACGGCGCACCGGGCATTACTCCGGCCCAGCGCAAGGCCTTGACCGACAAAGTGATCAAGGCCACCCAATCCAAGTCATGGAAAGAAGATCTCGAAAAAAACAACTGGACGCCAGCCGTGCTCAGCGGCGATGCGTTCGAGAAGTTTGTGGATGACGACTTTGCCTCGCTGCGTGCGACCATGGTCAAGTCCGGCATGATCTAAAGACCGAAGGAGTTTTCCGATGCCTCAGCGTGCCCCGGCAACCCATTCGCAAAATTTACAAGCTTTGGTGGGGGTCGGTGTACTGCTGTTGGCGATTGGCATGGCGATCGGTGCCATGTTCATTCCCGCGAACGCTGGTTATGCTGGCGTTGGCCCCAATTTCTTGCCTTGGGTGGTGTCTGCGGCCTTGGGCCTGTGTGGCCTCACGCTGATCCGCAAAGCACGCCGTGGCGGCTTTCGCCATATGGAGGACCATGGTGGCGAGCATCCCTATTGGGCAGGTTTCGCCTGGATGTCTACGGGCATGTTGCTGAACGCCGCCTTGATCACCCAGATTGGCTTTATCCTGAGTTGTGTGCTGTGTTTTGTCATGGCCGCGCGTGGCTTGCGCACTGCGCAGGCCCGTCCGTCCCTGGGGGTCGGGAGCTGGCTCACGGATATCTTCGTGGCGTTCATGATTGCAGCGCCGGTGTACTGGATGTTCACCAAGTTCCTGGGCATCAACTTGCCTGGTTTGACCGAAAGCGGGTGGCTTTGATGGATTTGATGGAGACCTGGAACCTGCTGTTGCAAGGTTTTGCCACGGCTGGCACGCCGGTGAACCTGTTGTGGGCTTTGGTGGGTTGTGCCCTGGGCACGGCTGTGGGTGTGTTGCCCGGCATTGGCCCGGCGACCGCGGTGGCCATGCTGTTGCCGATCACTACCCAGGTGGAAGCCACGGCGTCGATGATATTTTTCGCCGGCATTTATTACGGTGCCATGTACGGCGGCTCAACCACGTCGATCCTGCTCAACACACCTGGCGAAACCGCGACCATGGTGACTGCCATGGAAGGCAACAAAATGGCCAAGAGCGGGCGTGCTGGCGCAGCGCTGGCGACCTCGGCCATTGGCTCATTTGTGGCAGGCACGATTGCCACGGTGATCGTCACCCTGTTTGCGCCCGTGGTGGCTGACTTTGCCGTCAAGCTCGGCCCACCTGAATATTTCATGCTCATGCTGCTGGCGTTTACCACGGTGAGCGCCGTGTTGGGGCAAAGCACGGTGCGCGGTCTGACTGCCCTGTTCATCGGCTTGGCCGCTGGCCTGGTGGGTATGGACCAGATCACCGGTCAGGTGCGCTACACCGGTGGTGTGCCTGAATTCATGGATGGCGTCGAGATCGTGCTGGTGGCCGTGGGCTTGTTTGCGGTAGCCGAGGCAATGCATGCCGTGTTGTTCGAGGGCAAGACGGTGGAAACCGAGAACCGGATGAGCCGTGTCACCATGACGCTCAGCGACTGGCGGCGCTCCATTCCGGCCTGGCTGCGTGGCACTGCCATCGGCACGCCTTTTGGTTGCATTCCGGCGGGTGGCACCGAAATCCCGACCTTTCTGAGTTACGCACTGGAAAAAAAGCTCGCCAAAGGAGAAAACAAAGCCGAATTTGGTGCCAAGGGCGCGATTGAAGGCGTGGCCGGCCCCGAAGCCGCCAACAATGCCACGGTCACGGCAGCGCTGATCCCGCTGCTGACGCTGGGCATTCCCACTTCCAACACCACAGCCATCATTTTGGGTGCATTCCAGAACTACGGGATCCAGCCAGGGCCCCAGTTGTTCACCACCTCGGCCGCCCTGGTGTGGGCGCTGATTGCCTCGCTCTACATTGGCAATGTGATGTTGCTGGTGTTGAACCTGCCGATGGTTGGTTTGTGGGTGAAGTTGCTCAAGGTGCCCAAGCCGCAGCTCTATGCAGGTATCCTGATATTTGCCACCGTGGGTGCTTACGGCATGCGTCAGAGCGCGTTTGACTTGTTTCTGCTCTACGGCATCGGCCTGCTGGGCCTTGTGATGCGGCGCTTCAACTTTCCAACCGCACCGGTGCTGGTCGGCATGATTCTGGGGCCCTTGGCCGAAGCCCAAATGCGCAACGCCATCTCGATTGGCGAGGGCAGCCCGATGATTTTCCTGCAGCGCCCGATGTCGCTGGCGCTACTGATCGTCATTGTGATGATCATGGTGCTGCCGCGGGTGCTGAAAAAGCGCAAGCTCGCCCAGCGTTAAATCTGCCAGTCTTATTGTTTTGCTCCGAGTGCCAACGCAGCCGCCCGGGAGGCTGCCAGGGCATCGGCATTCTGAGCACGGTGGGTGGGCCAGCCCTGCAGGTGCTGCTGGGTGATTTCGCACAAGGCGGTGATCCAGGCCGGGTCATCATTGAGGCAGGGAATGTAATGAAACTCCTTGCCACCCGCATGCAGGAAGGCCTCGCGCGCTTCCATGTTGATTTCTTCCAGGGTTTCCAGACAGTCGCTGGTGAAGGCCGGGCACACCACATCGACCCGTTTGACACCGGCTTGGCCCATGGCAATCAGTGTCGGCTCGGTGTAGGGCTGCAGCCATTTGGCTCGGCCCAGGCGCGACTGAAAACTCACCTTGTACTGTTCCTTTGACAAGCCCAGTTCCTCGGCCAGCAATCGCGCTGTCTTGAAACATTCGCAGTGGTAGGGGTCACCCAGGTGCAGGGTGCGCTCGGGCACGCCGTGAAAACTCATCAGCAGCACATCCGGACGGCCGTTGTCCTGCCACTGGCGGCGCACACGCGTCGCCAGTGCGCCGATGTAACCGGCGTCGTCATGGTAGTGGTTGACAAAGCGTAATTCCGGCAGGTTGCGCACCTTGCCAGCCCAGGCATAGACCGCATCAAACAGGCTGGCCGTGGTGGTGGCCGAGTATTGCGGGTAAGCCGGCAAAATCAAGACGCGCGTGGTGCCTGCGGCCTTGAGCTGGTCGAGCTGCGACGCGATTGAAGTGCTGCCGTAACGCATGGCATAACGCACCTGCACGTCGTGGCCGCGCTGTGCCAGCCAGCCCTGCAGCAGCTTGGCCTGTTTTTCGGTCCAGATCTTCAATGGTGAACCCTCGGGCAACCAGATGCTGGCGTACTTGGCGCCGGATTTCGCCGGCCGAAAGCGCAGGATGATGCCGTGCAGGATCAGCAGCCAGAGCAGCCGCGGCACCTCGACCACCCTTGGGTCGCCCAGAAACTCACTCAAAAACCGTCGCACATCGGGTGTGCTGGGTGAATCGGGGGTGCCGAGGTTGCAATACAGCACGGCGGTGCGCTGGGGCTGGCCATGCTGAAACGGTGGTTCTTTGGCGAAGGGGGAGGTGAATAGATTCATTGGGCTATTTTCGTTGACTTGTTCATCACAGCAAGGCCACCGCAGCACGAGCACTGCGCACCGCACCTTCGAGCGTGGCGGGGTACGGACCGGCCACATAGTCGCCGCAGGCCAGCAGGCCCGGGGCGATGAAGGACGCAGGGCGCTGCAGGCCCGGCGTGCAGGCAAAAGTGGCACGTTTCTCCACCACGGTTTGCACGGCTTGCAGGCTCAGACCCAGTTGTGCCTGTGCTTGCACCAGCACCTGGGCTTGCAGCGTGGCGCGCTCGCCCTGCGCGGCGCTGACCACAAAGGCCAGCAAGCCTGCCGGACCACCCAACTGGCCCCGGTCAAAAACAAACTGGGCCGGGCATTGCGCGCTGCTGCGCAAGGCCAGCATAGCCTGGGGCAGGGTGGCCTGCGGTGCCCAGGGATACACCGTGGCGATGGCTTCATGGTGCAGGGCATGACCGCAGTCCATCCAGCGCTGAAGCTTTTCTGCAATCGGCGGCGGCGCTTCTTTGGCGTAAACACGCAAGGCTTGCGCGGCATGGGTGGCTGGGGTCGCCAGGATCACCGCGTCAAAGCATTCTTCCTGCACTCGCCATTGCCGACCCTGGGTCTGGACCGCCTCGAC
>JACCDQ011328663.1_pt1 | contig 11718 bp, 12 predicted proteins | sample 7446031 | NCBI WGS metagenome assembly JACCDQ01 (sample SAMN15323442, study PRJNA562643) | freshwater metagenome | isolation source: river surface water | place: USA:Blue River Watershed | collected 2017-08-17
ATTTTAAAAACAAATACTATGCAATTTAATAAATCAGAGACTAAAATAAATTCTCCTGATTTATTATCTAATAATTTAATATTTGATGATGATATATATATTGTAAATAATACAAATATAAACACTAAAATACCAGAAGAAAATAAAATCCAAAATGTTAATAATACTAATGAAAATTTTCAAAATAAAAATAAAAATGAAAATTTTCAAAATAATGACAATAGTAAAAATGCATTACAATATATAAATGAAATATTTGATTTACCTGATAAATCATTAGAAACAAAATATGAAAATAATATAACAAATAATATAAATAATAATATAGTAAATAATAAATCATTAAGAGAAAATAATAGATATAATAGAAAATTAAATAATATACCTACAGAAAATGAATTAGAAAACATAAGATATTATAATATTCAAGAAAATATAAATAATGAAAATGAAAATGAAAATAATTTAATAAATAATAATATATATAAAACAATAAAAAAAAATCATAATATAGATTCTAAATTATATAATAAATCAAATAGATTACAAAAATTATATAAAGATTCAAAAACTATAGCAAGTCGTTTTAATAAAAATTCTATAATAAATGATTATAAATCAGAATTAGATTATTATGAAAAGATAAAAACTCCATGGTGGTCAGAAAATATAGATTAATATTATATTTTATTTGATTTACAATAAGGGCAAATTTTAATTGAACTTTCCATTATATTTTTTTCATTAATATTTTTTTGTAAAAATGATTTTAATTTAACTTGATAATATATTAATTCTTTAAAATTATCTTTTATTATTTTAGATATACCTTTTAAATTAATATTTATAATATAATATTCATAATTAGTATCAAAGGAATCAGGAGAAATTAAATAATTAAATAATATTTTATTTATTAATTGCTTAGTAATATAATTACCTTTTCTAGTTTTTAAAAATAAATCCCATGGTTTTGATAATTCAATTAATGGATTGTTTGGTTTATTTAATAAATAAGAATAATCCCAATAAATTTGATATATACAATTATAACATATAGAATGGTCACAAGTATATATATAAATCATAATATTATGAATATTTTCAGATAAACATATGGGACAAACTAAATTATTTTTATTTTTTTTAAAATTTAAAATTTTATTAAAATTTAAAAAACAATTAATACAAAATTTACAATTTTTTCCTTTAGATAAATTAATATATTTTTTACATAATTTAAAATTAATACATTTTTTAATATCATCAGAATCGGATTTTGATTCTTCATAATAATTACTAATTAAATCAGAATTTATATCGAAAAAATATAATTCATTTTCATTATCGTCAATAGTATCGGATTCATCAGATAAAAAATATTCCATTATATGATTATAATATATTTTTATGAAGAAATTATATTATAATCAATATTAATATATCCAGATAAAATTGAAATAGAATTACCTACAGAAAATTCATAAGTATTTAATTGAATATTTTTTTTAATTAGTAATGAATCAAATACAATTATTTTTGGTTTTGATATATCAAATTTTTTCCCTGAATCTAAAATTGGTAAATTTTTAGTCAAATATGAATCCATATGTAATGTTTTATTTGTATTTAAAATTTTATAACTTTTTAAGTTTTCATCATATATAGCTATATTTGTTTTAAATCCTTCATATATACATTGTTTAATTTTAATAATTTCTTGTATAGCTTCAATAAATAATTTATCATTAGTATTATATGTATTTATTAATTCAGACAAATTAATCTCTGAATTGTACATTGGATTAATATTCATATTAAATGTTAAATCTTTAATAATTTCATCTCTAATTTCTATAAGATTCATTAATGTAGAATAATTAACTTTATTTAAAATACAGAATTCTTTAATTTTATCATTATTATTTTTATGTAATATTATTATTTCTTGAAATTTATAAAAGAATAATAAAAAATCTATATATTCACAACTTATAAATAAACGTGTTTTTAATCTATTATAATTATATTCATCAATTTTTTCTTGAGAATCTAATTTATTAAATTGAGTATTAAATGATTTAAAATTAGATAATATTAATTTTTGTTTACCAACAGTATTATATGATGCAATTGTAATTAAATCTAATATATTACATTCATTATGATAACCAGATAAAATCATTATGGCATTTTCTATAGATAAATTTCTGATTTTATTTACTAATAAACCTAATTTTGTAGGATATCCATTAGAATATATTAATCCATATAAATATAATTTATGTAAAGCATTATTTATAGATATGTTAGATGGATTATCTAATAAATCTATTTTATATATATCTATATTTTTTAAAAATTTTATATTTATATAATTTTTATGATCATTTATTACATTATCAAATAAATCTTCTGAATCCATATAAGAATTAATAGTTTCTTGATAATTTAAAATTATTATATTTAATATTACTTTTGTAATATCTGTTGTATGTATTTCAGGATATTGAATATTTTGCATATAATCAAATACTTCTTTTGTATATATTGGATAAAAAATACCTTTTTGTTTTCTTCCAACACGACCTTTTCTTTGTAAAGCCATTGATTTAGTTACTGGTTTAATTATTAAAGTATTTGAATTATAAATTGGATTATATTCTAATTGATTTACTAAACCCGTATCAATACAATATTTTAATGATTCTATTGTAATACCAGTTTCAGCAATATTAGTTGATATTATTACTTTACGTGTTGGTTTATTACCATCTATTTCTAAATCTTCTAAATTTGAAAATAAAGAAATATAATCTTTACCAGATTCTTTATAAGTTTCACTATCTAATCCGATTGGATATATTTTATTTTTTAATTCTTTATTCATTTCTAATAATTTATTTTTTATTTTCTTAATATATGATAAACTAGGAATAAAAATTATAATATCTGATTTATTTAATTCATCATTTTTATTTTTTATATGAATTGTTTTTATAGTTTCTATAATATTATTATATATTTGACTACTATCATATGTTAAATAATTAGTCTCTATAGGAAAACTTGTTCCTGTTATTTCAAATATTGTTGATGTATTATAATATTTTGCATATTTTTTAACATCCATAGTTGCACTTGTTAAAATTAAAAATGGACATTCTTCTAAATTTTCAGGAGTGTATAATTTTTTTAAATGATATAATATTAAATCTAAATTTGTTGATCTTTCATGTGCCTCATCTATTATTATATATCCAAATCTTTTAAAAAATAGTTCTTTTGGCATATTTTTTAGAAATTGTAATAATATTCCAATTGTACAAAATAATATCCCTCTTTCTAAAGGTTTTCGAATATATTCTTTTGTTTGATATCCTATATTTTTATATAATACTATTCCATTACCATCTGTTCTATTTTTTTCTTGATTAGTTTTAACATCTGCTATTGCTTTTGGTATTGTAATAGTTGTTAAAATTCTTGGTTGTGTTACTAATATATTTTTTTTCATTATTTTATTAAATCTAAAATATAATTCAGTTGGCAATACTGTTGATTTTCCAGAACCTGTTGCTGATTTAATAATTACTATTTTATCAGATATTGTATTATATTCTTTAGAATTATATATTCTATGTGCAAACCAATTCATTATATAATCTATACCTTTTATATTTTTTAAATCTTCTTTATTCTCACCCATATGGGGTATAATTACATTTTCTTTTAATAAAGTAGGTAGACTCATTTTTTTATAATATATTCCAACTAATTTTATTATTTATAATATATTATATATTAAACTATTTTTTATTAATATTATAATTTTCTTATTTTATCTTTTTATCATCTAATTTATAAAATGAAAAGTATTACTATTTTAGGTGCTAATGATAAAGAATTAACTCTCATTACTAATAATAAAATCGATAATATTATTGATGATTTATTTATTATTTATAATCTATACAAAAATAAATATTTTAATTCATCTGTATTAAATAAAAATGATATACAACATGTTGTTACTCAATTAATTAAACTTTTTTATAAATATGATAATAATATTTCTTATTCTAATAATGTTAATAATTTTATTTCTTTCTTATTTCATTTTAATAATTTTAATTCTATTATTGATTATATGTTTATGTTTTTTGATAATCATAATATTTTAGATAATTATTATATATCAATGTCTAAAATTAATTATAAACTTAATACTACATTTAGTAATTTAACACAATTAATTTTTTATATTAAATCTATTTTTAATCATGATATTATTAAAAATATTGAATTACATATGACATTAATTGAAAATGATTTACAAAAAAAAAATATTATTGTATTAAAAAAAATGAATTTAAATAATTTACATAAAATGAATATATATTCTATAGATTTTTTAAATCTTTTAATTTCAAATTTAGATATTATCATTTTAAATATTAAATCTATTAAAATAAATATATTAAATATTGATTCGAATATTAATATAATTACTGAACTTTTATATAAACTTTATTTATTACTTCCCAATAATAAATAAATATTTTTATTAATTATGGCATCTCCTGGTATTTTTAATTTATTAATTACTGATGATACCGAACAAGATAGTTATCTAATAGCTCAAAATAAATTATCGGAAAGAATTAAAAAAATTAAAACACAAAAATTAACTAATCTTAATAATATTTTAATTGATTTAAATACTAAATTAAATAATGCTAAATCTGATATTATATGTATTGTTGATATTAATGAAAGAACAAAAAAACAAGATTATATTAATTCATTAATTCAAGAAATTAATTATTATACTAATAATCAATCGGATTTAATTAAACCCACTGTTAATGATATTGATAAAACACATTTTTTATTTATTAATTATCAATACAAACCATTTGTTGAATTTGGATTTAATTATATTAAAACTTCTGTTAATTCTAAACCTAATTATGGTAATCAAATAGAATTTACTGTACAAAATAATGGTGATTTTATTGCTGATATGTTAATTCATATTAGATTATCTGAATTAAAAGCTTTTGATAATAATGATCGTGTTAGATATGCTGATTTTATTGGTCATAAAATTATTAAAAAATGTGAATTTATTGTTAGTAATAATGTTTTAGATGAATATGATAGAGAATTATATAATATCTTTTATAATATGCATGTTCCTGAAGGTAAAAAAATATCTTGGTTAAAATGTATGGGTCAAGAATTACCTATTACTGGTACTTTAATATCAGACCCTGTTAATGACCAATATAAAGAAATTAGAACTTTTGCTAATGGATTTCAAACTTTAAAAAAAAATCATCCTAAATTAGATTTATTTATTCCTTTATTATTTTGGTTTAATAGAGATATTCGTTTAGCTTTCCCAAATCATATTCAACCTTTAGGTCAAGTTAAAGTTAGAATTGAATTAGAACAGTCTGAAGCTTTAATGAATTCTATTGATGTTATTAATGATGAATATAATCAACAATATGTTACTCCTGAAATTGAAAGGTGTACTTTATATACTAAACATATTTATATTAATTCTGATATTCAAGATATTTTTATTTCTAAATTAGGTATTAATCTTATTAGAATTTTTAAAAAAGTTGAAAAAGAATTATCTATTAATTCTGATAGAATTTCAATTCAAGAATTAAAATTTCCTATTGAATCATTATATTTATTCTTTAGACCTACTATTAATGAAACTGGATTAGATAATTTTCAAACTTGGCATCTTAATTCACTTTTAGAATTATCATATATTAAAACTCCAATTATTTATAAAATTAATGGTATTGATACATTAGGTATTAATAATGTTAAATATTATAATGAAGTGCCCATTGTTAATAGTTTAAGATTTGAAAATAATGATTCCTCTATGTATGGTACTCAATCTAAAACATTTTATGATGGATATTTACCATATATTAGTGGTAATCAAATCATGTCTAATAATAATAATATTTATTATTTTCCATTTACTTTTCAGCCCAATCAAAATCAACCATGCGGTTATATTAATCTTTCTAAAACTAGAGAAATTTATTTAGAATATGATTCTAATGTTATTGAATCTAATAAACCAATTAAATTATATTTATATGCTACTGCATTAAATTTCTTATTACTTACTAAAAATTCAGCAACGCTTAAATATTTAACTTAAAAAAATAAAATTTAGATTAAATAATATATTATTTCTTCTAAGGTTCACTTTCAAATTCATTATAACTATTAAATTTTTCATTACATACTTTTGTTAATTCATCTAATAAATTATTTAATCTATAATCATACTGTAATGTTAAATCCATTCTATGAAATTTGATTTTTACTAATTCATTTTTTAATTGAATTTTATTTTTTAATTTCTTATTATTTGTTATTTTTTTCTTTTCTAATTTATATTCTTCTTCTACTGTTTTTTTAAATGTTTTAAATAACTGTACTGGGTTAGCATTATATTCACGTTTAATTATATTATATTCTTTAAACTTTTTATTAATCTTAGAATTATTTAATTTTTGATATCTTCAATATTATCATTAAGATTATCTATATCTCTATTTAAATCGGAAATATCTTCTTTGAGATCATCAATATTATCATTTAATTTTTCATTTTGTACTTTAGTATTTCTACCAAATTTAAGTAATTCTTTAATTTGATTTTTCATTTCTTTATTATTATTTAATAGTTCATCAATTTTAGTATCTTTACCTGATAACAATATTTCTTTATACATTAATTGATATTCTTGATAATTGATTAAAACTTTTTCTAATAATAAATAGTATTTTCTACTAGATATAATCTAGTTAATGCTTTTTTTACATCTTTACTTGAATCAATAATTTTTAATATGCCAAATTCAAATAATTTAACATGATTTATAATTTATTCATTTTCATGGTTACATAATTCTAAAAAATACTTCATAAATGAAATATCTAAATTAGAATAGAATTGATCATGAATTTTATTAAAATATTCAACAATAGTTAAATTAGTTGTATAATTAGATAAATAATATTAAATTCATTAATAGTATTAAATTGACTCATTATGAATGATTCTTAAATATATATATGTTAAATATTTAAATATGATTCAATTTTAAATTTAATGGGTTATTAAATTTAAATATAAATAATCATTTAGAACTAAAATAATATAAAATAATATAATTAATTAATGAAAAAATATGAATAAAGGAATTATAATATCTGCCGAAAAATTAAAAAAAAATTATCCAAAAAAAAAGATAATATCAGATATAATTAATGATTTATCATATAAAATTAATTCAGCAATTGATATAGCATATAAAAATAATGAAAGTGAAATATATTATAATTTGCCTATATCATTTAATATTCCAAATACTATAAATCATAAAGAATTTCAATTAGAAGTATATTATAATTTAATAGGAATATTAGAATCAAAGGGTTATACAATAAATATAAAAATATTAAAAAATGAATGTGTATTAAAAATAAATTGGTCATATGAAAGTCATGAAGGAATAGAAACAATGAAAAAAAAAATAAAATCAATAATGTTTTAATAACCGCAATTATTGAATTTCTTCAACAGTTGGTACTTTTTTAGTATCTTCTTCTTTCTTTTTTTCCTTTTCAACTTCTTGTTCTAATACTTTGGTAAAATGTTGATATACAGCATAGATTTGACCAAAACTATCAATGGCAGTAGGTACTCTTTGTGAACCTTCTTTAAAAATTTGAATAATAAAAGCAAGTTCGGGCATAGTAAAAGGAGAAAAATCTTTATTTTTTTCATATCCCTCTTTAATTTCAGTTAGTCTATCAGTAATAGTTGCAACATCTTTATATTCATTAATTTTAAAAACACCTTTTTTAGAATAGAAATCAATGAGTTCAATAACAGCAGTAACTAAAGTAACATTAAGAGTGACTTCTTCGGATTCACTCATTTTTAAATTTATATCGAATTTAAATATAATAAAAATATATTAGTATATATTATTAATCTTTAATTCAAAATTTAAATATTAATATTCTAATAGAATAGATTAATTAATAATTCATAAATAATATGTCAATCTTGCTGCCTTCCAAACCGCAGCAAATATCTGGCGTTGTCACTAATATAAATAATAATACAAATACAGTAACTACAGATGATTCTGGCTTATATATCTTTGACGATAATACACCACAATCAAATATTACTTTAAAAACAAATGGAATTACAGCATTACATATTAGTGATACTCAACGTATAGGAATTAATATGAAAGCTTCACAATCGCATAGATTAATAATAAATGATGATTTAGGTAAATCTATTCGCTTAGTATATAATAAAGATAATGAAAATCAATATGCAGATTTTGATATAGAATCAGATGGTTCATTAACATTAAAAACTTATAATAATTCATATATAAATTTTTTAAATAATTCAGATAATAATATTACTAATATTAAAATAAATAATGAAATATTATATACTAATGCAACTCAATTAAATTATAATTATATTTCATTACCCGGTCATGCAGAACCATTAAAATCTGTGATTTTAGATAATGATAAAAGTATTATTGGTATTAATAAATTATCAGTTTCTGAATTTGAATTATTAAATACTTTAGCATTAGATATTAATTCATTAAATTATGGAATGCATATTACTAATGGTACAGGTTTATGTTTAAAACTACAAAATAATAATAATTTTGCAATTTTTAATGTACCTATGACTGGTGTTTTAAATATTTATAATAATAATAATATTATAGAATTTTTAAGTGATAGTAACAATAATTTAATTTATCCTATTCATCTAACAACAGAAAATAATTTAAATAATACGGGCATTGGTATTAAATTTAATACATATAATAATAATAATATAAAAAAAAATATGGCAAGTATTGAGACTATTATTACTAATAACCAAAATAATAATGAAAATTCGATTATTAAATTTAATAATATGAATAATGGAAATTTAACAAATACAGTAACTATTAGAAATGATGGATATATATTATGTAATACAATTATGGAATTATCTGATAAGAGAGTAAAAAAAATAATAAATAAATCTAATTATTTAGAGTCATTAGAAAAAATACTTTCTATTAAAACTTATAATTATATTTATAAGAATGATTCTAAAAAAAAAATTCATAAAGGAATTATGGCACAAGAATTACATGATATTATACCATCAGCAGTTAATATTGAACAAACTGATGAATTTAATGATTTATATACAGTGTCAAATAAAGAATTAATAGGATATTTATTAGATTGTATTAAAGCTTTAAATTATAAAATAGAAAAATTATCATAAATCTAATTTATAGATATAGGAGGTTGTTTATCAAAACGATTATATTTTAATATATAAATATAATTTATTAAATTACTTATTTTCATTTTTTGATAAAAAACAAATACTATTGCAAATATTAATAATACATATAATATAAATATATGTGATGATGATTGTTGTAATTCATATGACTTCTGTCGTAAAGTATATTGGCATTTTTTTAAATTTGAATATATATTTTGACATAATTTATTTTTTTTATCAATAATATCATCTATCATATTATTAGAAGTAGTGTCATTTACTAAATCATTTATATCATTTTCAAAATTTTCAATTTTATCTAATGGCTTTATAGATTCTAAATATGATGTTTCATCATAATATAAATTATCATTTGGAACATAATAATCATATCCATATGAATTCATTTTTAAAAAAATTTATAGATATTTTATATTTAAATTTTTATTATCAATATATTAAATAATAAGATATAATTTTTTAAATTTAATTACTATTAATTATTATAAAATAAATAAATATTTATAATGGATTTTAAACAACCTAATATTTTATTTTTAAAAGGCATTAATATTGAAGATTTAATAGATATTGAAGATATTTATCATAAAGAATTATTAAATAATATTAAATCTAATAATACTGAAATTAATATTATATATGATAAAATTCCCAAACATTTTATTAATATTGATAAATGGAAAAAAAATACAAATTTAAGATGTTGGAATTGCACTTTAAAATTTAAAAGTACTCCTTGGTTTATTATTGAAAATATAAATTATACTACTAATGGTTCTATATATGATATTAAAGGTAATTTTTGTTCAGTAGGATGTTTACAAGCTTTTGTAAATATTCATTATAATAAAAGACAACATTTTGATATTTATAATTCTATTAAAAAATTATATAAAGTCTTTTATAATAAAAATATAAATGATATAATACCATCCCCAGATAAATATAATTTAAAATTTTATGGTGGGAATTTAGATAGTATTGATTATCAAAAAGAAATACAAATTATTAATTCTAAAAATGTTAATAATGGCATTTAAAAAAATTATAAATTTAGATAAATTATTTTTCTAAGGTTCACTTTCAAATTCATTATAACTATTAAATTTTTCATTACATACTTTTGTTAATTCATCTAATAAATTATTTAATGTATAACCATACTGTAATGTTAAATCCATTCTATAAAATTTAATTTTTACTAATTCATTTTTTAATTGAATTTTATTTTCTAATTTATAATCTTCTTCTACTGTTTTTTTAAATGTTTTAAATAACTGTACTGGGTTAGCATTATATTCACGTTTAATTATATTATATTATTTAAACTTTTTATTAATTTTTGAATTCCACGAATAAATTTAAATTCATTGATAAATTTTTTATGTTGTAATAAAATAAATTCATGTTGTTCATTGGTATTTTTAGGATATTAAATTTTGTTTTTTAATAATTATAATATAAGCAAAAATTTGCATAAAACTATCAGCAATATCATCATAATTTTTTTTTTTAATGTTTATAATTTTATGTAACATATTATATTTTTCTAAAAAATATTTAAAATTTTCCTTAGTATGATTTTTATTGGCTAAATAATTATTAGAATATTTTTTTAAAAAATTATAATGTTTTAAATCAGGATGAAAATAAATTAAATTTTTATATAATGGATTCATAACTTTAATAGTATAAATAGAATTATTACTAAATTCATATATAATTTGATTAAATGTTGTTTTAGATTTATCATTAAATGATGGTTGATTTTCAATTAATAACATAATAGATTGTATTGAAAAATCTAAAATAAATTGATTTAATCTTAAATTTAAATCAATTAAATATTTTTTTAATGCATTACTTCGTTCAATAATATTAGTATTCTTTACTTTTTTATTAGGTAAAAGATCAATAACTTCGCAAATATGATATTGTATATTATCTTTAAAAGATTTATTTAATTTATTTAAAGATAAAATAAAAGATTTAATATTATTAGAATTAATACTATCTAATTTATTAATTTTAGTTTTAGTATATTTTAAAAAACTAATTGCTAGTGATTTATTTGCGACATCTATTGATAAAAAATACATTATTCAATTATATTATTTATTATTATATAAAATTTAAATATATATTATATTTTAAATATAGAATCAGATACTAAAATAATTTTATATTTAAATAATGGATGATAATACAAGTGATGTAAGTAATATTATTGGAATGTCTGGATTATTAAACAATTCAGAAATAGATAATTCTATAAAACCAAAAAATATAGAAAAGAGTTTAATACAA
>JACCDQ010485285.1_pt1 | contig 11717 bp, 13 predicted proteins | sample 7446031 | NCBI WGS metagenome assembly JACCDQ01 (sample SAMN15323442, study PRJNA562643) | freshwater metagenome | isolation source: river surface water | place: USA:Blue River Watershed | collected 2017-08-17
CAGCTCGTCCCAGGCGTCGGCATCGCTCGTGCGGCTCCATGCGCCGGTCGAGGCGATGTAGATGCCGTTTTGGTGAGCCGTGGTCTGGTCCTTGACCAGCACCCGGTCGCCGTCAGCAAGCACCACACCGTCGATGGTCTGCAGGCCCAGCAGCGAGAGGTTGCCGGTGGTGGCCGCGCGCACGCTCTGCTTGGGGTCCAGACCCTGAACGGCCAGATCGACGTAGTTCTTGGTCGCGGCGTCCTGGGCGTTGACCGGCTCTGCCACGTTGGTGATGCGGTTGCCCGCCATCGAGACCGGGGCATTGGGCGCGGCCATCTGATCCAGACGGCTGGTGCGAACCTGCGTGTCAAAGTCGCTGACCTTGGCAGCCGTCAGGCTGGGAATGTCGCTGGCGGCCAGGTTGGAGCCGGCGGTCACCCGACCCTTGGAGTCGGTGGTGACTTTGGTGTAGGTGCCGGCGGTGCCGACATCGGCCAGGCTGGTGACCACGCTGCCCACACCAGTGCCGGTGATGTCGCCGGTCAGGGTGATGTTGGTGCCCGCGGCAATCGCGTCGGCGTAAGCCTTGGTGACCGCATGACTGGCATGCGTCGGGGTCGGCACGAAAATCGCGTCGGTGAAGGTCTTTTGGCCACCCACGGACTGGTTGCCCGTGAGCATGAGCACGGCGCCCTTGCCGCCAATGGCTTCGACCGTGGTGGCTGTGCCGCCCGCGCCGCCCGCACCCTTGCCGTAGTAGAGGGTGTCGTCAACCTCGTTGAATGCCAGCTCAGCGTTTGCCAGGCTGCTCGGTGCGCCGATAGCGCCCGAGGCGCGACGCTTGATGCGGATAGTGTTTGCCATTAGAAGTTGCCCCCGTCACTGATCTTGGTTTTGTTTTCGTTGGTCCACCCTGCGCCGTCGAACATGAGCACATCGCCCGGCTGGATGTCGTTGAATTGCGTGGGATAGCCGCCCAGCCCGAGACTGCCGTCATAGCCCCGAGGGCCTTGCGGGCCAGGAGCCACAACTTCGATCACCCGCGTTTGCGTTTGGTGAACGAGGACGTACTCCACCTCATTGATGACGATGCGATCGAGCTCCACGGACATGCTCAGCCCCGGGTCACAGAGCCGACGACCTTGACCTCACCCTCAAGGAACTTGATGGCAAAGTCGTCCGGCGAGACGATGAACAGGTCGTAGATTGCCAAGCCGGTGGGCATCTGGCGCGTCACCGTGCGGGCGATGGTGACCTGCAGCCGACCAACCAGCGGGTCGATCGTGATGGAGCCGTTCTCGGTGCTCAGGTCGGCAAGCACCTTGCCGCCCACCCGGTCGCGCACCTGCATGCGGGCCGTCCAACCTGTCAGGTCGATCGGCACCCCAGCAGGGTCCAGGTAGGCGAACCCCAGCGAGAACGTGGCCCCCTGGTGGATTTCAATGTCGTGGCGTGGCGTATCCATGCGGCAATTCTAATCAGTCAGCTCTGACTTATCAAGCCAATGCCGGCAGGGGCAGCGCGATGCGCAGCTCCGGGGTCACCTGCTCGGCATTCTCGCGCCGATACCACTTGCCGCCAGAGACCGCGAAGTCCGTCACGGGCACGTAGTCGAAGTTGACCTGGCGCGTCCAGGTGTCGATGTTGGCGATCATGAAGCCCATGTGCCACTTCTCGCCCGAGCAGTAGCTGGCGTCGCGCATGTGGCCGCAGCCGAGCTGGTGCCACTCGTAGGCGCCGTACACCGGGCTGAAGTGCGGCCAGCTGATGTGCTTGTGGTGGTGCCCGTTCACCCCGGGCAGGCCCATGTTGCGCCCCTCGGGGAAGTGGTGCACCAGCAGGCAGTCGTAGTAGATGTGGTAGTTGCGGCCCAGCTGCTTTTGGATGTCGCGCTCGCGGTAGGCGGCCAGGTCGGCCTTGGCGATGTAGTTCACCTCAAAGCGGTCCAGGCCCAGCAGCTTGCGCACGGTCATGCCGTGCAGTTCTTCCAGCACGACCTTGAGCGCCGGCGTGGCGTCGCCCAGGTGGCGCAGCAGGCGGTATTCGTGGTTGCCCTCCAGCCAGTCGATCTGCATGTCCGGGCTGACGGTGCGCAGGTCGGCCAGGAAGCCGTGCATGTAGCCGATGCGGCGGGTCGGACCCCACTCGCGCGGATCGACGCTGTACTTGCCAAACTCGGGCAGGTCCAGGCCGTCGCCGCCGATGCAGAAGGCGTCCGGCTGCACCCGGGCGATGGTGTCGAGCAGCACGCGGCGGAAGAAGGGGTCCATCTCCTCGTCGTGCAGGTCGCTGGCGATCACCACCGTCTTGAAGCGGCGGGTGTTGGGGCGCTGGTACAGGGCGGCATAGCCCGCGCGCTCCTCATTGAGGCGGCGGTAGTGATCCACCGAGGCGTGCTTGGCGATGTGACGCTCCAGCGCGTGCTGTTGGCGGCTGAGCTTGAGCTGCGCCTGGCGCTTGAACTCCTCGAAGGTGCCGAAGTAGCGGTTCCAGGTGGACTCGCTGCACTGGGCATGGATGCGGAAGTAGTTGCGGCTCAGCACCCGCTCGGGGTCGATGGCGGCCACGCGGTTGAGTTCAGCAATGCAGTCCTCTGCCGTCCAGTCTTCCTTGAAGCGCGAGGGGTCTTCGCTCATGGGCACGCTGGGGTTCTGGCGGGTGGCGATGAACGGCGCGGCGTCACCCATCTGGGCGGCGAGCTTGCGCAGTTCGTGCACGCGCGAGCGCACCCGGGCGTGGCTCATGTCCAGCGCGGCGGCCACGGCGGCGCTGTTGGCGTAGGTGGTCAGGTCGTTGTAGACCTTGAGAAATGCGTGGTCCTTGTCGGTGAAGCTCATGGGGCCTTGGGTGAGGGCGTCGGATCGACGCATTGGTGAAGCACCCAGTCCACGAGTCCGTTGTGGCGGGCGGCGAGTTCGTGGTACAGGCGCACCACTTCAAGATCGTTCAGGGCGAAGTCGGTGCCAGTAACGGCAGTGGCTCGGCCTTCTTCATCAGCGCTGGGGGCGGCACTGCCGTCTTGCGCTCCGGGGCGGTTGGTGCGGGCGTCGTTGAGCAGCCGGACAGTGCGGCCATCCAGCACAGCGCGACCAAGCAAAGGGCGGCCAGGGTCGCCATGCGCCGCTGTTTCGGGTTGGGGAAGGGTTCGGGACTCATCGCTGCGTGCATGGCGCGTCTCCAGAGGTTGTTGTTCTTGGGCCTTGAGGTGGGCCGCGAGAGACTGCGAGCGCTTGCGTGCGGTCTCGTTGGCGGCTTCAAGCTGCTCGGTCAGTGCCTGCTCGCGGCGTCGCGCGTCTTCGGTGTTGTGGGCCAGCTCGGCCTGGTAGCGCGCCTGCGCGGCGGCCAGCTCGATGCGGACTTCGGCATCGCGGCGCTCATAGCCGCGGCTTTCGATGTAGTGCAGAGCAAAAAAGGCCACCGCGGTCAGCAGCAGCCAGTTGGGAATCTTCTTGAGCCAGGCGATCACTCGGCGCCCTCCCCTTCTTGGCCCTTGTTCTTGCGCTCGCCGAACCAGAAGCCGATGATCATCGCGTTGGTCGGCCCCACGGCGGTGATGTACTGCATCACCTCCAGCTTGCCGTTGATCAGCGCCACGAGCAGTGCCAGGTTGTAGATGGTCGTGACCAGCGCGGTCAGGAACGGGCGCCCCATGCTGTTCATCCCCTTGGCCCAGCCGTAGAGTTGCTGCGGGTTCATGGGCACCCCTTGCTCATACCGTCGCCGCCGTAAACGCGGCGCTCAAAGCGGTCCTTGGCGTACTCGCCAGCGGCACTCTTGATCTGGTCCGGCAGCCACTGCAGGTTGGAGACCGCATCGAGACCTCCGCACGACAGGGGCACCACGTGGTCGATCGCCCAGCCGGGGCAAGCTCCGCTGTGCATCCCCGTGCTGGGGCAGGCCCAGCGCTTCTGGAACGCCCGCAGCACCGCAGCGCTGCGCTTGATCGAACCCGAAGCATCGCGCACCACCTCGGAGCCAACGCGGTACTCGACCATCGGGTCGAGCTCGTTGGCATTTGCGGCGCAGGCGGCGACGAAAGCGAGGCAGGCGAGCAGGCGCTTCATGCGGGCAGCCCCTTGCTGTAGACGGCCTTGGTCTTGCCGTTGGGCTGCTTGACGAAGGTGGCGGTCAGCACCTCACCGTCCCGGGCGCTGCCGTCGGGGACGGAGATGTGCACCCAGGTGCCTTCCCAGATCAGCTGGCCGAACTTGATGTTGGACTTGACGATGGCGCGGCAGACCTCCAGCGGGGAGCCGTAGCTCGGGCAGCGAAAGTCCGCGGCCTCGCCGCGCATGTGGTCGCTGCTCTTGGCCCCGCCGATCGCGGCGTTGAGCTCAGGGCCGCGGTAGCCCGAGCTGACCAGGATCGTCTTGTTGCCCAGCAGGGCGCGCACTTGCTCCAGGAGCGCTGCGGTCTTGTAGAGGTTTGCCAGCGCGAAGGTATCGGGCACGTTGTCGATGCCGCGGCGCTCGGCGGTCTCGCTCACCGTGAGCTCGGCGAGCCAGAAGTTCGGGCTGAGCTTGACGTTGCCCGCAGGCTTGATCGTCACCTTGCCCATCAGGCTGTCCACAGCTTGGCGGCGACGGTCAGGCCGCCGGCGGTGACGGTGGCCCACAGACCGCGGATCATCCAGATCACGGTCTGAAAGCGCGCCTTGTCACGCTCGCGCTCGATGTGCAGCTCGCGGAAGCCCATGTCGATCAGGTTCAGACGGTCGGCACTGGCCTGGCTCAGCGCCCGGGCAATGTCGGCCTCTTGCTGCTTGGACTCCATGCGTGCCATGCGCTCGTCGAGCTTTTGCAAGGCGAGCGTGACGCTCTGCTGGCGTTCGTCCAGCAGGCTGATGCGGCTGATCGCATCGACCATCTTGGACATCAGCGTCTTCATTTCGCCGATGTCGCGGTTCAGGGCTCGAAACTCCTGGTACGAGATGACTTGTTTTTCTTCTTGTGCGCTCATGTGACCTTCCTGATGCGGCCACAGCGGCCACTATAAGTCAGCGATGACTTATTATGGCCGCCGAGTTTATCAGGATGCGAGCGGCGCGGTATAAGAACTGAAGTTATGCGACTGCGCCAAGACGAGTCCCTGTTGCCAGCCAGGTGATGTTTGAATTTCCCGCAACAGCAGACCCCGCGGCACCGCCCGCCTTGCCCCCGTTTGCTGCGCCGCTCAGGTTCCCTCCGTTTGACCCGGCAGATCCAAGGCCACCCCCTGCGCCCCCGTTACCGCCCGTGACGCACCCATAGTCGTTACAGCCCGTTCCTTGAGACGCTCCGCCGTTGCCGGCCGCGGTCAAAGATCCTGGGAATCCCGCACCCTGTGAGGTGCTTGTGCTGCGATTCCAGCCTGCACCTCCGGTTGAGCCGCCACGGCCGCCGCCGCCGCCGCCCCCCTGGGAGTCCACAGGAACCATAGTGGTTGAATCAGGGGGGAGACCAGCATAGCCACCACCGCCACCACCGCCACCACCGCCACCGATTGTTCCGTTATTTGTGATCGAGACGGGGACCGATACGGTCAGGGCATTTCCACCCGCTGTTCCGACGCTTGATGGAGAAGACGATGTGATTCCGCCACCCATGCCGCCGTTGCCGCCACGACCAGCTATGATGCCGTTGTTGATCAGCGAGACCCCTCCCGGGAATGATCCGTTCACGGTCAGCGCCGGCGTGGCTGTCGATGTCGAATAAACGTAGACCCCACTGGCGATCGTTGCGGTGACTGCAGAGGTTCCATTCCACCCGGCGTTTACGGCGAGCGTTCGCAAGTTGGCGTCGGCTACGTTTGCGGAGATGGTAAACGCGAATGCGTTGGACTTTCCGTAGCCATCAGAAATCGCAATTTGCCCACTTGCCTTTCCAAAAAGCGAGCGAACTCCCGAATCGTTCATCGAAACTTGCGCCGCTGAAGCAGCGCCCAGCTCGGTGTTGACTTGAGACAGTGAAATTTGGCCAGAAGCGGGAAGAGGCATTATTTCTCCAGGATAGAGAGGAACTCTTCTGCCGTCTTCGCAAGAACGGCAGCGGTCTTCTTTTGAATGTAGCGTTCGTGACACGCTTTCGAGTGCTCAGATGCTGACACCTGAATCTCGATCATCTCTTCCGCACTGTTGATTTCGTATTCGGAGTTGTCCGCCAGAATCCACTTGTTGGAATAGGCCTGTTTCTTTGCCATCGCATTTTGCGCAAGCGCACACTCCATCTGAATGCGGGCGAGACTTGCCTGGTCAGAATCGAACAAGAAGCCACGATGCAAAAATCCTGAAGACTCTTCGACCTTGCGGCGCATCTTCAAGTCAGCAATGACGGACTCGCGCGCAAGGTTTGCGTCAAAGTCCCACGATTGACCGTCTTGATTCCAGCGCGACCAGCGCCCGCCAGTTCCCACATGCCGAAGTCCGCCTTCAACTTTTCTCCAGCTGGTGCAAATTTCACCAAAGTCTGCAGGAAGGCTGCCCTCGATCAGCATCTCGTCCTCAAGCAGCGTGGCTTCAAATTCTGGCTCGAAGGTTGTGACGCCGATCGGATTTCCGTCTTTGTCGAATTTAAGAATGTGTTTCATCATACGTCAATGAATGCAAAGTTCATGATCGGCGCCCAGATGGGAAAGTTAGGATCTCCAGGTCCAATTTCCCCCATCAGGTCGCCCTCCTGCAGCGTCATCGAATTGTCACTGGACCAGACAATGCCGGTGCCGCGCCAGTTCTGGTACTGAGCTCCAGTCTCCGCAATTCCCGTGAGCCGAAAAGACGATGCCAGCGCGTAACGCTTTCGGTTTGCCCCCGGAGTGAACGGCTGGGTGATCGACAGGCTAGAACCGTATGAGCCCTGTGACATTCGTGTTATTGAAACCGGAAGCATCGCTTTTGCGCCGGAGTCGAATGCGATGGTGCCTGTGGGTGTGAATACGCGAAGTCCGTAGTTCTGTGCCGTCGCGGGAATTTCAAACTGGAACTTTACCCACTCGACTGATCCGGTGTTGACCTTTATAAAGGAGCCTGATGTACCGGATGCGTAGATCAGGGCACCTGCCGAGCTGGGGCGGACGCACAAGAGCTCGCCAGCAGCAACTGTAGGAAGTGCTGTTGAATTTGACACCGCACCGCTGGAAACCAAGTGGTAATTTTTGTAGGTCTCGGAGATGATGACCGTTCCGCTGGCATTTGATACAGAAAGCCCGTTCATTTTTCACCCCCTGAAAATGTCAATTACAACGCCGGCACCGGCGTTGTAGTAGTAGTTTTCGTTGAAGACCGAAATGCTGCCTGCGTTCTCTGTGATCCGAAGGTACGACGTACTGCCGGAACGAATGAAGAAAAACCAAGTTCCGTCGAGGGCGTATCCCGGGACCGAATAGGAGGCGGTTCCGCGAGGGGCGATCGCGGAGAGAGTGACGGTCGAGTTGTAGCGACCAATCCTGTCGGTGATCTCCAGGATGAGCTGCCCAGAAGAATCCCAAACGCGAAGCCCGTGACTCATACCGTCAAATCCCCAATCTGAATGCGCTTGATGCCAGATGCGTCGTAGACCTTGATCGCTCGGGAGTCCATTTCCATCCGCGCTCCGCTGACTGCCGTCTTCACGCTGAAGTTTGAAGTGCCCACAAGTGCCACAGAGCCAATTTGCGCAGACCCGATTGCAGCGTTGGCAATCACCGTGGATGCGTTGTCAGAGGTGATTTGGTCAATGCCAGCCATGGTTGACGGCAGAGGGGTGACTTCAAAATAGTCCACCTCAACAGTGCCTGCCAGGGATTGGTAATTGGCAAGAATGAGCGGGCGCACGTACCGCGTGCCAAAGTACATCTTGGCGGGCGTGGTGATGTTGTTTGCGAGGCCGCCGCCGGCAACGCCGGACAGCGTTTCTCCCTTCACGTAGCCCACATACGTGGTCCATTGCGAGGTGCTGTTGGCGGGCGACGCAGCGGAGGCGGCGACGTAGTGCTGCCCAGAGTGCGTGTTTGAGCCTGTGGAGTTGATCAGCGTCACGCCGTCTGCTGCAACTCCAGCCAGCCCGATGTAAATCGTCCCAGTGCCGGCACGGCGACGCAAGCGGCAGCTCACCCGATAGAGTGTGTTGGAATCAAATGGAATTTTTTGCTTCTTGATCAGCCACGCCTGGTCATCACCTGAGTTGTTGCCGATGTAGAGCGAATTTCCACCAATCCCATCAGGAGCAGAGACCACACTGACCTCTCCCGAGCCTGCATAGTTTTGCCAATCGGCCGCAACGCTGGCATTCGTTGCGGAGACAAAAGTCTCCCGAAATGCGCCGGTCTCAAGTGCCCGCTCAAGACGAACAATGGTCACCTGGTCCTTGTGGGTTCCGTTCACGGTACACGTGACGACGGCAGATTTCGAGGTGCCAAAATCTGCCGGGCTGATGACCTGAATTGCGCTGGTAGAGGCAACCGGGTTCGTCTGAAACCCCGAGAAGGTCCAGACATAAGTCGGGGATTCAATGCCGCTGGTCGATGCTGTTAGCGAGATTGCCGTCTGATCCGGGTCAAGAATTGCATCGGTGGAGATGAATGTCGTCTCGCGGCTGCTAGTGATGGTCACTGCGGGGCCGGGCGCCCCGGTCGGGCCAGTTGCCCCATCGGTCCCGGTCTTGGACTTGGAGAAAGACTGTGCCTTTGAGAGAGAGAAGGAAGCGCCCGAAGAGCTCTTGCCAGAAATCGTGTAAGTGATGCTAGAGAGGTCAGTTCCAGATGCGACGCCGGAGTGCGCCCCGACTGTGGCGAAAGTGCCAGAGTCGGTGATCGTCCCGCGAGTGATGTTGGTGGCAGAACTGGTGAACGTCCAGGTGCCGTTTGCGGTCCCCGCGCCGTCATACACCAAAGCCGTCGCGCCCTCAAAAACCCGGATTTCGGTCCCCGAGCCCACATAGCTGGAGACGACGCCCGTGCTGCTTGCAGGGAATACATGCGCCTCGTTAGAGAGAACGGCAACAATTCCGCCAACACCATCCGCACCAGCCGGCCCAGTGGGTCCGGTCGAGCCCGCGGCGCCCAGTGCGTAGGTCACCGTGGTGTTCCAGGTCACCGTGGAAGTGGTCGAGGTGCCAGTATCGGCGTAGCTGACCGAGCAACCCCACAGCGTCTGTCCGGGCGCTGCAGCGCCCGGGGCGAGAGACCACCCGTTGGAGGTCGTGGGGGCGCTGAATGCCCCCGTGGCCCATGTGTAGGTCGAGGTGCCCGAAGGGAAGCTGGTGGGTGCTGACGCGGCCCACTGATACAGCTCCAGCACGGCGGTGCGCGTGCCGTTGGTGCCCGCGGCTGCCAGCGAACGCGAGCTCGCGGCGGTCCAGGTCACGGCAGAGGTCGCATCGGTGGCGGTGTCGGCATAAGCCTGGCGGACCACCCACAGCGTTTGCCCAGCGACGGGCGCGGGCGGGGTCAGGCTCCAGCCGTTGACTGTTGCCGGTGCGGTGAATTGGCCGGTGGCCCAGGTGTAGGTGGAAGTCCCAGACGGGAAGGTTGTCGGTGCTGCGGCAGACCAGCGGTACATCTCCAGCACCGCGGTGCGGGTGCCGTTGACGCCACTGACACCATCGGCGCCGTCCGCCCCCCTGATGATGTAGATCGACCAAAATGCGTTCGACTCCACAGGGTGTGTTGGTGGCTGGTTTGTCGCGTCCGAGATGTGCGTCTGAAGGCAGCTCCAGCCGTAACCGGATGCGTCGAGGACCAGATCGCCCTGAACGTAAGTCACGCCCATCGCGTGGTCGCCGCGAAACACGTTCCTCGTGGCGCCATCTTGAACCGTGCTGAGCTTCTGCCCCTCGGTAGAACTGATGTCAGATAAGGACTGTGGCTTGCTGGCCAGCTTGGTGTAATCGACCACGCCCGAGCTGATCGTCAGGCTTCCGTCTGGTCCGTAGATGTTGAACGCCGTTCCGTCCCACTCCATCCTGGAACTGCCTGGCGTGCCGGCGCGAAACTTGTAGTAGCCGCCGTCATAACCCATCCAGAATCCATTGCCGGCCGCGTAGCTGGAGGCACCTCCCTTGATGAACCCGGTAGCGTTCAGTGTGAAATTACCCGCCGTCATCGTGCCCATGTTGGCACTGATCGCGGAGAGCTCGTTGACCGACAGCTTCTCTGCAGTGATCGCGCCTGCCAGAATGTGACGCGCAATGATCGCGTCGCTCTTGATGTGGGTCGCGTCAATGGCCTCCGTGGCGATTGCGCTGGAGGTAATGGTCCCGGGCACCACCAGATCGCCGTCCGTGGCAGTGGCGGTCAGAACGCTGATTGGCACCCCTCCCTTATTCAGGAAGACGATGCAGTCGTCTGCCGAGATCGCCGGGTAAGTGTCGCTGACCTGAAAGGTGCCAGGCTGCGCCTTGAGCCAGTAGACGAACTTCTTGTCCGTGCTCGCATTGGCGATAGAGTAGTCAACGCCCTCATAGACGAGGTGCACACCAGACCATGCGATGTGACCGACAGATGGGGAGTTGGAGCTGACTGAAAATGCCATAGTGGCACAATTCTAAGTCAGCCCTGACTGAGTTTCAATACAGGAAGTGCTTTTTCACAGCGAGGTTGCGCGCCTGCACTGCGCCTGCGGCGAGCTTTGTGTAGTCCACTGCTCCAGATGCCAGCTTCTCCGTGGTGACCGACCCATTCAGGATACGCGAGGTGCTGACCCACTCCGACCCATTCCATCCGTACAGGCCGCGCGTCTCGGTGTCTGGAACGTCCAGAAACACAGCAAGTTCGCCGCCCACGTCTTCGGGGCTCAATGGCAGGGATTCGACCGTCAGCACTCCACCTGTCGCTGTCGGAACTGCCATCACTTCAGATGACAGAATCAGCCCTGTCGTTCCAAATGCGTCGTAAAACGCGGCGCGGAAGTAGTGCGGCAATCCAGGCTGAAGTCCAGTCTTCATGAAGGCGTTGTCGGTGCCCTGATAGACCTTGGTAAGCTCTCCGGGCGTGAAACCTGGAGAGGTGGACATCCAGACGATCATGCCCTGCAGGTCTTCGTCCGACGGACGGATCGCAAGCACGCCGACCTGGCCCGGCCCCGCCTCAAGCTGCAGCCCAAGGGGCGCGGCGGGCGCTGGGTTTGAAAATGTCGCAGACTGCCAGTTTGCGCTCGTGCCGGCCAGCGTCTTGGCGCTGACGCGAACGGTCAGCTCGCGGCGAGGCCCGGACACCCCGCCGTCATGCAGGTTCTTGGTGTAGGTGTAGGTGTAGAAGTTCTCCGAAACCCGCTCCTGACGAAGCAGCTCGGCACCAGAGCGAATTTCGACCGTGTACTCGTAGGCGCCTGCCACCGCGTCCCAGATGACGGGCATGTCCCTGCCCGAAAAGTTCGGGGACAGACGGATGTTCTGGACATCAGGCGCGACACCGGACGAAGACACCTCGTGCGTGATGACCACCTGTTGGCCGGAAATGCCGAGGTTGTTCTTTGCCGCAACCTTGATGGTATAGGTGCCAGCCGGCACGTTCTCGATGTCCAGACCGGGTATTCGCGTCTCCTGAATGCGCTCGTTCTCCTGCTCCCGCCGCCATGTCACCACGTAAGAAACTGCCGTTTCCGGGGCGGTCCAGCTCAGTGCGATTTTCGTCGAGAAGGACACGTCATTGAGACGGTAGACCTCGTTTGAGGCGTTCAGGTTCGTGACCGGGCCGGGCCGAGAGCGAATTGCGCTCGTGGGCGAGGCTTCAAGCGTAATGCCCTGCTCGACCGAAGCGAACTTTCCGGGGTTGTAGTACAGCGC
>JACCDQ010794012.1_pt1 | contig 11716 bp, 10 predicted proteins | sample 7446031 | NCBI WGS metagenome assembly JACCDQ01 (sample SAMN15323442, study PRJNA562643) | freshwater metagenome | isolation source: river surface water | place: USA:Blue River Watershed | collected 2017-08-17
TCCTGACCTAGAGACTCCCCCTATGAAGGGGCAGGGAAACGCTGTACGAAAATCGATAAAGCGCGGGAAGGGTGAAACAACTCCCAGTTGAGTTGAAAGGGGCCCGAATTGTACCCCGGCCGTCTTTCGCGGGTGATTTGTCGCGCTCGCAAAGGCCCCGTGTCAGTTGGTGCGCAGGTGGGGACACTAAAATCCTGGGACTTGACTATGCCCAAATCTTCCCCTTCCCAACCGCCCGTGGGCGCCCCCCCGCCAGACCAAAACCTGCCCAGCTCGTACGAAGCTGCCTTGCAGGAGTTGGACACCTTGGTGAACCGTCTGGACAGCGGCCAGTTGCCGCTGGATGAGCTGCTGACGCAATACCAGCGTGGTGCGGCGTTGCTGGCGTTTTGTCGCAGCAAACTGCAGGCGGTCGAGCAACAGATACAGGTGCTGGAAAACGACGAACTCAAACCTTGGACGGGTGGCGCATGAGCTGGGATTTTTCGGCGTGGAGCGAACAAGGCCTGCGTGCGGTAGAAGCGGCCTTGTCGGCTTGGGTGCCGGGCGATGCCCCGGCCGGGCTGGGCGTGTCCATGCGGTACGCTGTGCTGGACGGCGGCAAGCGCTTGCGCCCTTTGTTGGCACTCGCGGCGGCCGAAGCGGTGCTGCCCGTTGGGACGTCTGCTCCCATGGGCGCCCTGCGGGCCGCTTGTGCGGTGGAGCTGATACACGCCTATTCCTTGGTGCATGATGACATGCCCTGCATGGATGACGATGTGCTTCGGCGTGGCAAACCCACGGTGCATGTGAAATTTGGCCAGGCCCAGGCCCTGCTGGCCGGTGATGCCTTGCAGGCGCTGGCCTTTGAGGTGTTGATACCGGCTGCGGGTGAGGGTGTATCACCGCAGTTGACGGTGGAGCTGTGCCGGCAACTGGCGCGGGCCGCCGGTTGTGCGGGCATGGCCGGTGGCCAGGCGATTGATCTGGCGGGCGTGGGACAACGTCTCGGCCAGGCCGAATTGGAGGAAATGCACCGGCTGAAAACCGGCGCATTGCTGCTGGCCAGCGTGAGCATGGGGGCTGTGTCGGCCGGTGCAACGCCACAACAGCTGCAGGCGCTGACCCGTTATGGTCAAGCCCTGGGCTTGGCATTTCAGGTGGTAGACGATGTGCTGGATGTGACGGCCGATACCGCCACCTTGGGCAAAACACCGGGCAAAGACGCTGCCGCCGACAAACCCACCTTTGTGTCCCTGCTGGGGTTGCAGGCCGCGCAAGATTACGCCGATCGGCTGTTGAACGATGCCTTGGCGGCGCTTGGGCAAGCACCCTTTACCCAAACCGATGCCTTGCGGGCGATTGCGTTGTGGGTCGTGCGACGCAACCATTGAGGTCGGTGGGCCCGATAAGAACCGAAAGTAGGGTTGAAATGAACGAATTGTTGTCCACCATCGAGTCGCCTGCCGACGTGCGGCGCCTGGGCCGCCACCAGTTGCAGCAACTGGCCGACGAACTGCGCGAATTTTTGTTGCACAGCGTTGCCCAAACAGGTGGCCATCTCAGTTCCAACCTGGGTACCGTGGAATTGACCGTGGCTTTGCACTACGTGTTCAACACGCCGGAAGACCGCATTGTGTGGGACGTGGGCCACCAAACCTACCCCCACAAAATACTGACCGGCCGCCGCAATCGCATGCACACCTTGCGGCAACAAGGGGGCATCAGCGGTTTTCCGGTGCGCACGGAAAGCGAATACGACACATTTGGCACCGCGCATTCATCCACCAGTATTTCGGCTGCTTTGGGCATGGCGATGGCCGCCAAGCACAAAGGCGAGGGCCGTCAGGCGATTGCTGTCATTGGCGACGGCGCCATGACCGCCGGTATGGCCTTTGAAGCCTTGAACAACGCTGGCGTGCAAGAGGGCAAACTGTTGGTGATATTGAACGACAACGACATGTCGATCAGTCCCCCGGTGGGTGCCTTGAACCGCTACCTGGCGCAGCTGATGAGTGGTCGGTTTTACTCGGCTGCCAAGAGTGTGGGCAAGCAGGTGTTGAGCGTGGCCCCGCCCCTGTTTGAGTTGGCCAAGCGGCTGGAGGAGCAGGCCAAGGGCATGGTGGTGCCCGCCACGTTGTTCGAAAAATTCGGGTTCAACTACATTGGGCCGATCGACGGGCACGATCTGGAGTCTTTGATTCCGACACTGGAGAACATTCGGCACCTGGAGGGACCGCAGTTTTTGCATGTGGTCACCAAAAAGGGGCAAGGCTATCAACTGGCCGAGGCCGACCCCGTGGCATACCATGGCCCGGGAAAATTCGATCCAACAGTGGGTTTGCAAGCCCCCAGCAGCCCGGTCAAGCCCACTTTCAGCCAGGTGTTTGGTCAGTGGTTGTGCGACATGGCCGAACACGACAGCCGTTTGGTGGGCATCACCCCTGCCATGCGCGAAGGGTCGGGCATGGTGGAATTTCACCGGCGCTTCCCGGGGCGCTACTTTGATGTGGGCATTGCCGAACAACACGCAGTTACTTTTGCAGCCGGCTTGGCTTGCGAGGGGCTCAAACCGGTGGTGGCCATTTACTCCACCTTTTTGCAGCGTGCCTACGATCAGCTGATCCATGATGTGGCGTTGCAGAACCTGCCGGTGGTGTTCGCGCTGGACCGTGCAGGCCTGGTGGGTGCCGACGGCGCCACCCACGCCGGGGCGTACGACATACCTTTTCTGCGTTGTATTCCCAACATGGCCATTGCTTGCCCGGCCGACGAGCCGGAATGTCGCCAATTGTTGACCACGGCCTACCACCAGAACCAACCCGTGGCCGTGCGTTACCCGCGAGGTGCTGGCACGGGTGCGCCGGTGCCACACACGCTCGACGCCTTGCCCTTGGGCCGGGGCGAGGTGCGCCGCCGGGGGCAGAAGGTGGCCATTCTGGCTTTTGGCACCCTGTTGCAACCCGCATTGGTGGCCGCAGACCGCCTGAATGCCACCGTGGCCAACATGCGTTGGGCCAAGCCTTTGGACGCCGAGTTGCTGAGCCAGCTGGCAGCCGAGCACGATGCTTTGGTAACGCTGGAAGAGGGGGCTGTGGCCGGTGGCGCAGGTGCGGCCGTGCTGGAGGCCTTGCAAGCACAAGGCGTGGTCAAGCCTGTGTTGAATTTGGGTTTGCCCGATCGCTTTATTGAACACGGCGACCACGCCAAGTTGCTCAGCCAGTTGGGTTTGGACGCCGCAGGCATCGAGGCGTCGATCCGTGCGCGTTTTGGGGCGCTGCTGAACGGTTGACGCCCCCAAGTTGTGCATCGACCGGTGGGGTTTGAATCCTCCATTGTGGTGTTGAAAATTTTTCAGCAAACGTTGTACCGGGCTAGGGTTTTCCCAACCAGAAATCGACTTTTGCTTGCCTACAATGGGCGCAGCTTGACCGCTGCTGCCTTTGGGTAGCGGCCATTTGCAGGTCACGCAACAACCACATATTGGAGATAAAGCCTATGGATCGTCGCTCAATCATCAAGCACGCTGGTATTGCAGGTGTGCTGGCAGCCGGTGTGGCCCCCGCAGTGAACGCACAAAACGCCATCCGCTGGCGTTTGGCTTCGAGCTTTCCGAAGGCACTTGACACCATCTTCGGTGCTGCCGACGTGTTCGCTCAGGCGGTCAACAAAATGTCGGGTGGCAGCTTCACGATTTCGGTCCATGCAGGTGGCGAACTCATGCCCGCTTTCGGTGTGGTAGACGGCGTGCAGCAAGGCACGGTCGAAATGGCCCACACCGCTCCGTATTACTTTTTTGGCAAAGACCCGACCTTTGCCATGGACTGTGCCATTCCGTTTGGTCAGAACAGCCGCCAGATGTCTGCCTGGATGTACGAAGGCAACGGCATGAAGCTGTTCCGTGAGTTTTATTCCAATTACAACATCGTCAACTTCCCCATGGGCAACACCGGCGCCCAAATTGGCGGCTGGTTCCGCAAGGAAATCAAGGATGTCAAGGACATCAAGGGCCTGAAGATGCGCATTGGCGGCTTCGGTGGCAAGATTTTGGAGCGCCTGGGCGGTGTGCCGCAGAACATTCCAGGGGGCGAAATTTACCAAGCCCTGGAAAAAGGCACCATTGACGCCGCTGAATGGGTGGGCCCCTACGACGACATGAAGCTGGGCTTTGTCAAGGTGGCGCCGTTTTACCACTACCCCGGCTGGTGGGAAGGCGGTCCTCAGCTGTCCCTGTACGTCAACAACAAGGCATTTGCGGGTCTTTCCAAAGAGCACCAAGCGATTGTGGAAGCCGCTGCCGCCATGGCGCACTCCGACATGCAGGCCAAGTACGACTACCGCAACCCCGCTGCACTCAAGCAGCTGGTGGCGGGTGGGGCCAAGCTCAAAGCCTTCCCCAAGAGCTTCATGGAAGCCGCCTTCAAAGCCGCCAACGACGTGTACGGTGAACTCAACAACACCAATCCGGCCTGGAAGAAGATTTACGCCGATTATTCGACTTTCCGCCGTGAATCCAATCTGTGGTTCCGCTTCACGGAAGCGAACTTCGACAGCTTCATGCAGCGCGCCAAGCTCTGAGCCATGACGCCCTGACCGCGAGCAAAACCCCGCGTGAGCGGGGTTTTTTGTGATGAAACCTACCTGCACCCACCATGAAACAACTGATGAACTTGTCGAGCGGGATCGATAAACTCAATATCCTGATCGGGCGTTTGGGGTTGTGGCTCATCTTGGCCACCACCCTTATCAGCGCTGGCAACGCCATCGTTCGCAAAATCTTCAACACCAGTTCCAACAGCCTGCTGGAAATCCAGTGGTACCTGTTTGCTGGCGTGTTCCTGTTGTGTGCGGGTTACGTGTTTCAGCGCAATGCGCATGTGCGCATTGATTTTGTGTCGAGCAAGTTTTCGGAGCGCACCCGCAACTGGGTGGACGTGGTGGGCATTGTGGCGGTGCTGTTTCCGTTCTGTTACCTGATGATGGCCCTGAGCTGGCCGGTGTTCATGCAGGCGTATGTGTCGGGCGAAATGTCGTCGAATGCCGGGGGGCTGGTGCGTTGGCCCGCTTACGGCCTGATTCCATTGGGTTTTCTGTTGTTGGCGTTGCAAGGGGTGTCTGAGCTGATCAAGCGGCTGGCGTTCTTGCGCGGCCACGGGCCCGACCCCTTGGCGCACGACGAACCCGGCTCCAAGCCCCACACCACCACCGATTGATCCGGCAAGAAAAGAGGCAAGACATGGTTGAATTTTTGCAGGGCAACTTCGTACCGATGCTGTTCATCGGGTTGCTGGTATTTTTGCTGTCAGGTTTTCCGGTTGCCTTTGCGCTGGCGGCCACCGGTTTGGGGTTCGGTTTTTTTGGCATGGAATTGGGGCTGTTCCCCGAAGCCCTGTTCCAGGCCCTGCCATTGCGGGTGTTCGGCATCATGCAGAACGACACCCTGTTGGCCATACCGTTTTTCACGCTCATGGGCATCATCTTAGAGCGCAGTGGCATGGCCGAGGACTTGCTGGAAACCGTGGGACAGGTTTTTGGACCGGTTCGTGGTGGTCTGGCCGTTGCAGTGATTTTGGTGGGGGCGCTGTTGGCTGCCACCACCGGCGTGGTGGCGGCGGCGGTTATTTCCATGGGGTTGATTTCGCTGCCCATCATGCTTCGCTATGGTTACAACCGGGCGATTGCCACGGGCACCATCACGGCCTCGGGCACCCTGGCGCAGGCCATTCCACCTTCCCTGGTGTTGATCGTGCTGGCCGACCAATTGGGCCGCTCGGTCGGTGACATGTACGCTGGCGGTATTCTGCCCGGCCTGATGCTGGTGGGCCTTTACCTGTTGTTTGTGCTGGGGGTTGCTGTGGTGCGCCCGTCTTGGGTGCCCGCGTTGCCGCCCGAGGCCCGTATTTACAACGAACCCAACGGTGCCAGCGGCCACCGCTCCCTGTTGGTTTTGATGGTCGTGTGTGTGCTGGCGGGCGTGGCTTGGTCGCAGGTGCACGAAAGTGTGTTCAACCAGTGGTTGGAGCGCACCGCTCCTGCGCCGGGTGACGAAACGCTGATCATGTCGATCACGGTGGTTTCGGTGCTGGCCTTGTTGTTGGCTTCGGTGAACCGCATTTTCAAACTGGGGCTGTTGTCACGTTTGAGCGAACGGGTCACGTTTGTGCTGATTCCACCGCTGGTTCTGATTTTTCTGGTGCTGGGCACGATTTTTCTGGGGGTGGCCACCCCCACCGAAGGGGGTGCCATGGGGGCGCTGGGGGCTTTCGTCATGGCCATGTCCCGGCGTCAGCTCACCTGGGGCCTGCTGCGCGAAGCGCTGGAAAGCTCCATGCGCCTGTCGGTGTTCGTGTTGTTCATTCTGATCGGCTCCACCGTGTTCAGCTTCACTTTCAACGCGGCCGATGGTCACGTGTGGGTGGAACACCTGTTCACTGACCTGCCTGGTGGTCAGTTGGGCTTTTTGATTTTGGTCAACGTGCTGGTGTTCGTGCTGGGCATGTTCATCGATTTCTTTGAGATCGCCTTTATCGTGATCCCCATGTTGGCGCCGGTGGCCGAGAAAATGGGGATAGATCTGGTGTGGTTTGGCGTGATCCTGGCGATGAACCTGCAAACCTCGTTCCTGACACCGCCCTTTGGTTTTGCCCTGTTTTACCTGCGCAGCGTGGCCCCCAGGGCCGATTACGACGACGCAGTGACTGGCAAACGCATACCGGCCGTGACCACCACCCAGATTTACCAAGGATCGATTGCGTTTATCTTCCTGCAGTTGATCATGGTGGCCGTGGTGATCGGTTTCCCGCAGTTGGTCACTGGCAACATCGAAAAAGCCGTGGTGGTGGACGATGCGCAAGTGGAAATGATGATGAATGCCGATTTCCTCAACGACGAAGAGCCTGCCGAGCCTGTTGACGGTGCCGAGGCCGCTGACTCGACTGACGAGCCAGCAGGCCAGGACGAGGAAGAAGACCCCGCTGCCGCATTGATGCGGGACATCAAAAAGAAATGAGATTGCTCGAATGAAGTTGGATGTGAAAATTTTGGATGCCCGGCTGGCCGATCAGCTGCCGGCGTATGCCACCCCGGGCAGTGCGGGTCTGGACCTGCGGGCTTGCCTGGACCAGCCCTTGACGCTGGCACCGAATGCATGGCAACTGGTGCCCACCGGCATGGCCATCCACCTGGCCGATGCGGGCTACGCCGCGCTCATACTGCCGCGATCGGGGCTCGGGCACAAACACGGCATCGTGTTGGGCAACCTGGTGGGTTTGATCGACAGCGATTACCAGGGCCAGTTGATGGTAAGCGCCTGGAATCGCAGCGATGTGCCCTTCACCATCGAACCCATGGAACGCATCGCTCAACTGGTGATCGTGCCGGTGGTGCAAGCACAGTTCAATCTGGTGGATGCATTTGAAGCCCCCACCGAACGCGGTGCGGGGGGGTACGGGTCCACCGGCCGGGGCTGACCCGAGATCAGTGCAGGTGTGGCGGGCTGGCTTGCAAGTCGGCCGGGCCTGTGGCGTCCAGTTTAAAAAAGCCTGTACCCAGTGTGCCTGCTCCTACCTCGTCTTGCGTGGCAGCGCGCACGGCGTGCACTTTGATCTTGATGCGCAGGGCAATGCCTGCCAGGGGGTGGTTGGCATCCATCACCACGTGCTCGGGGTAAATTTCACTCACGAAATACAGCTTGTCGGTGGGGGCAGACGGTGTGCAGCCCGGAGGCAAGCCTTCAAACGCCATGCCTTCTTCCAGTTCTGCCGGAAAGCAGGTGCGCGGCTCCAGGAACAACAACTGGTCGTCGAAGTCGCCAAAGGCATCCTCTGGCTCCAGATGCAGCTCCAAGGTGTCTCCCACAGATTGACCCTGCAGACGTTCTTCAATCTTGGCCAGCAAATCTTGGCCTCCGAGCAGAAATTCGGTGGGTTCGTCCAGTTCGTCCAGCACGTCACCCAAGGTGTCTTTCAGTGTCCATGTGAGCGACACCACGCATTGTTCAGAGATTTTCATCAGACAATTGTCCCATGACCGATCTTCCTTTTGCACCCCTCGCGCCGATTGACCAACCGCTTGCCTTGTTGGGCGGAATCACGCCGGCCCAGTTTATGCGTCAGTACTGGCAAAAAAAACCGCTTTTGGTTCGCCAGGCAATGGCCGGTTTCACGCCGTTGCTCAGCCGTCCTGATTTGTTTGGTTTGTCGCAGCGTGAAGGTGTCGAGTCCCGCCTGATCGTGCAACGCCCCGATCAGAGCTGGACCTTGAAGCACGGCCCGTTTGCGCGCGGCGGTTTTCCCCCGTTCAAGCAAAAGGCGTGGACCCTGTTGGTGCAGGGTGTTGACCTGCATGTGCAGGCTGTGCATCGGCTGATGCAGCGGTTTCGCTTTGTGCCCGATGCCCGGCTCGACGACCTGATGATTTCCTGGGCCAGTGAGGGCGGCGGCGTGGGTCCGCACTTTGACAGCTACGATGTGTTTTTGTTGCAGGCGGCGGGCAAGCGGCGGTGGCGCATTGGACGCCAGAAGGATTTGACCCTGCAACCCGATGTACCGCTGAAAATATTGCAAAACTTTGAGCCAGAAGAAGATTGGGTGCTGGAGCCCGGTGACATGCTGTACCTGCCGCCGCGGTGGGCCCACGATGGTGTGGCGGTGGAGGGTGAGTGCATGACTTATTCGGTGGGGTTTCGGGTGCCCAACCGGGGAGGACTGGCCGGGGAGCTGGCGCAACGTCTGGCCGATGACCACGACGACGAGGTGCTGTACCGAGACCCGAAGCAGCCTGCCACTTCCACGCCTGCCCGCGTGCCAGAGGGCCTGTTGGCGTTCGCACAGGACGGACTGGCTCGTTTGATGGCCGATCCGCAGGCCCTGGCTTGTTCGTTGGGCGAGGTGATGACCGAGCCCAAGCCGCAAGTGTGGTTTGAAGAGCCCCAGCAAGCGTGGACCCCGGCTGCGGTGTTTCTGGACCGCCGCACCCGCATGATGTACGACGCCCAGCATATTTTTATCAACGGCGAGGCTTTTCGTGCTGCGGGCCGCGATGCCGCATTGATGCAACAGTTGGCTGACCACCGGCAGCTGGCCGAACCCATGGTCAAACGTGCGAGTGCTGCTGCTCAGGGCCTGTTGGAGGAGTGGTTTTTGTCGGGCTGGTTGCACAAAGTTCCCACTCCATAAGAAACTTTTTGTAAACCAAGGGTTTTCCCGGGTTTTATCGATTATGATGCGGGCCGAACTGCTGCAGTGGTGTTGAAAGCACTGTGTCAGTTAAACAGGTTATCGCACGTCGGGACGGTGATGCTTGTTTGTAATCTGTCCCGGATTTTTAACTGTTTTAAATCATGAACAAGACCCTCGCCCTGGCTGCTCTGTTGGCTGCTGTTGCTCTGTCCGCTTGCGGCAAAAAAGAAGAAGCCGCTGCTCCTGCAGCCCCCGCCGCTGCTCCTGCTGCTGAAGCCGCTCCTGCTGCTGCTCCCGCAGCCGCTCCGGCCGCTGACGCTGCTGCTCCTGCTGCAGCCCCCGCAGCCGCTCCTGCTGCTGAAGAAAAGAAGTGATCTGACTTCTTGGTCAACAAAAAAGCCGCCCATCGAGGCGGCTTTTTTGTGCGCCATAAACGGGCTGCGTCACTGGCGGTGACACAGCCTTGGGCCGGTTTACTTCAAGTCGGAGGCTATCAAAGCCAGGATCTGTTGGGCCGACCCTGTGGCTTCGGTTTCGCCCTGGGCGTTCAGTACCCCCACCAAGCTTTGTGAGCCTTGGCGTTTGACGGTAATTTGGTACCGGACCGGGGCAATTTCGGTGGTTTTTTTGCTGTTGCCGAACCAGCGTGCAAAGAAACCTTCCTTGGGTTTGTCTTCTGACGCTGCCACTTGTGTCGGTACGTAGCGCACGAAATAACGGCCCTCTGCCCGGTTGCGGTCTTCTACCGTGAAGCCTGTGCGGTCAAGCGCCAGACCCACACGCCGCCAAGCTTGGTCAAAACCTTCGTTCAAGGTCAGGCTGGCAGCGCCGCTTGTCGCCCCCACAGGCATTGGCTTGTTTTCCGGGGCAGGCGTGCTCAAGGCCAGGGCCTGCGTGGCAGGTGCCCCCAGTTTGAGCATCAAGCGGCGCAGAAATTCCGATTCCAGTCCGGCATCACTGGCCCGGCTTTGCCAGGTGGTTTTGTCTTTGGCTTCGCTGGTATAAACCTCTTCCAGCCCGCGGTGGGTGATGTAGATTTCGGTGTTCCCATCGGCTGTTCGTTCCAGCCGGGTGCGGAATTTGTCGCGTTCTCCGGTGGAGTACAGACCGTCAAACAGGCGTCCAATGGTGGAACGGATGAAGTCCTGGGGCAATTTGGAGCGGTTTTCGGCCCATTCGGTTTCCAGAAGGCCCAGGGCTTCTTGCTCCGTGGCCAATTCAAAACCGGTGTCCTTCCAGAATTCACGCACAGGGTTCCAGAGCGCTTCTGGCGGGCGATTGACCACCAACCAGCGCAGCTGGCCGGAACGTTCTATGCGGACATCGCCCGCGCTGGACAGGGCGGTGCTGGGTGTGGCGGTGGGTGCGCCGGTTGCCGTGGATGTGCTGGTGGCTGATACGCTGGCACTGGGCAGGGCGTAGCGGTTGTCGCGTGCCAGCTGGGTGAGGTCAGGGGGGACGTCGAGCGTGCTGACACGCTTGGCGTTGCGGTACTCGACTTTTTGCTCTTCCAGAGCACCACAAGCCGACAGCAAGCCTGTGCATGCCAAAGCGACCCAGGTGAGTTTGTGGACACGGGTTGCAAAAGGCGGGGGGGGGGTGCGAGGTTGCATGGCCGTTGGTGCGTTCGTGCTGCGATACATGTCAGAGCAAGCCGGCTTTGCGCAAAGCAGACTCCACCACAGGGTGGTTGGACGGGGTGAGCGGCGTCATGGGCAAGCGCATGGTGCCCGCGCACAGGCCCATGCGTTCCATGGCCCATTTCACCGGAATGGGGTTGGCTTCTACGAACAGGTGCTTGTGCACCGGCAGCAGGCGCATTTGGATGTCCATGGCGGTTTTGACGTCGCCCGCCATGGCCGCCACGCACAATTCGTGCATCAGGCGCGGGGCCACGTTGGCGGTCACGCTCACGTTGCCTTGCCCGCCGCACAACATCAAGGCCACAGCGGTGGGGTCGTCACCGGAATACACCGCGAACGGTTCGGGGGTTTCTTTGATCAGCCATTGGGCACGTTCGATGTTGCCGGTGGCTTCCTTGATGCCGACGATGCCGGGCACCTGCGCCAGACGAACCACGGTGTCGTGTGCCAGATCGGCCACGCTGCGGCCAGGCACGTTGTAAAGCACCACGGGCAGGTCGCCGGTGGCTTCTGCAATGGCCTTGAAGTGCTGGTACTGGCCTTCTTGGGTGGGTTTGTTGTAGTAGGGCACCACCTGCAACTGGCAGTCGGCCCCTACTTTGCGGGCGAATTTGGCCAGTTCAATGGCTTCTGCGGTGGAGTTGGCACCGCACCCGGCCATGATGGGGGTGCGCCCCGCAGACTGTTCCACCGCCACGCGAATGATTTCGCAGTGCTCGTCCACCGTCACGGTGGGGGATTCGCCGGTGGTGCCTACCACGCCGATGCAATCGGTGCCTTCGGCGATGTGCCAGTCGATCAGTTTGCGCAGGGCCGGGTAATCCACGCTGCCATCTGCGTGCATGGGTGTGACCAAGGCCACAATGCTGCCGGTGATCGGGTTCATAAGTCGTTGCTGGGGGTAGTTGGGTAAAA
>JACCDQ010598316.1_pt1 | contig 11713 bp, 9 predicted proteins | sample 7446031 | NCBI WGS metagenome assembly JACCDQ01 (sample SAMN15323442, study PRJNA562643) | freshwater metagenome | isolation source: river surface water | place: USA:Blue River Watershed | collected 2017-08-17
GATGAGGTACAGGCACAGCACCGGTCCCGCGGCCAGCGCCTGGTTCAGCGCGGCGTGGTCCTGCAACCGCAGGTCGCGCTTGAACCAGACCACGCCATAACTCATGCGCTCAAAACGCCATGGGCCATGCGCTGGCCAAGAAGAGACACCGTGGCCAGACACAGGCAGGCCACGGCGCTCAACTGCAGACGCAGCGGCAGGTACCAGGCCGGCAGGGGTAACAGTTTGGCCAGCCGCAGGTCTTGCCGGTAGTGCACCAAAAAGCCGGCGATCAGCAAGGTGGCGCCCAACTGCGGTGCCACCAGCAAAGCCAACCAGCCCAGCAGCGAGGGCATCACGCTCCAGGCATACAAACCGTTCAGGGGGCGGCCCGCCGCGGCCGGGTGCACCATGGCAAATGCCCAGTGCAGCGCGCCGACAAAGCTCAAAATCACGGCGCCATACGCCAGCAGCACCTCAAGCCACAGGCCGCGGTGGCTCGGGTCCAGCCAGCACAGCAGCGCGGTGCCCGCGAACGGCAGCAATCCGCCATAACCAAGCCAGGCGACGACCGTGGGTCGGGAGTTTTCGGAAGCAGTCATGAGGTTTTTTTGGGTGGGTTCGGTGCAGCGGGTGGATTGTGTGCCATGCAGGCACACCTCGCCGCTGGCGATTTGCCAAACACCCGCGCGGGTGGTGGTCTTTTTTGACGCCTCAGGGCACCAGCACCGCCGCACCGTCGATCAAGCCGACGCGTAGCGCGGCAAGGGCCTGGTTGGCCTGCGCCAGGGAGAAGGGTGTGACATGCGTGACGACCGGATGACGTGTCATCAGTGAAAAGAAGGCCGTGCCATCGGCGCGGGTCAGGTTGGCCACCGAACGCAGGCTGCGTTCGCCCCACAGCAAGGCGTAGGGAAACGAAGGAATGTCGCTCATGTGGATGCCCGCGCAGACCACCGCCCCACCCTTGCGTGTGGCACGCAGCGCGGCAGGCACGAGTGCACCGTTTGGCGCGAAGATCAGCGCGGCATCGAGTTCGACGTCAGGCCGCTCATCCGAGGCCCCCGACCAGCAGGCCCCGAGGCGCAGGGCAAAACGCTGGCTTTGCAGGTCGCCCGGACGCACAAAGGCAAAAACCTGCAGCCCCTGGGCCACGGCAAGCTGGCAAATGATGTGAGCCGCCGCGCCAAAGCCATAAAGCCCCAGCCGCATGCCGTCCGTCGCGCACGATAAGCGGTAGGCACGGTAGCCGATCAGGCCGGCGCACAGCAAGGGTGCGACGTGAATATCGTCATAAGACTCAGGCACGGAAAAACAGAAGCGGGCATCAGCGACCGTGTATTGCGCAAAACCCCCATTGCGGTCATAGCCGGTAAACACCGGGGTGTCGCACAGGTTCTCGCGGCCACTGGCGCAATAGGCGCAGTGACCACAACTGCCGCCGAGCCAGGGCACACCGACCCGGCTGCCAAGCCCGAAACCACTCACCCGCGTACCTCTGGCCACCACACGCCCCACCACCTCATGGCCGGGCACGATGCCCGCCTGCCGCGCTGGCAGCTCGCCATCAACGATGTGGAGGTCGGTACGGCAGACGCCACAGGCCAGCACCTGCAGCAAGACCTCGTGGGCCTGTGGCTGCGGTATAGGCAGATCGCTCATGACAAGCGGCTGGCCAGGTGCAGGCAGGGTCATGGCCAGCATGATCAGGCTTCGGCGGGTGAATTCAGGCGGCTCGGCGCGGTATCGCTGGCATCAAGACGCGTGAGGTCCAGGGCCAGCGCACGAATGGCGGCCTCCTCAAGGGTTTCTTTTTCGAGCAGGGCACGTGCGCCGCGCTCCAGCACCGCGCGGTTGACCTGCAGGAGGTCGGCCGCGTGGTCAAAGCCCGCCATGACAATGCCGCGGATCGCGTCGTCGATGCGCTGCTGGGTGTGCTCCGACACCGGACTGCCCTGCGGCAACACACCGGCCGGCAGCTCCAGCATCTGCTGTCGTTTGGGCTCCAAGGCGACATATCCCAGGCCCTCGTCCATGCCGTAACGGGTCACCATGTCACGCGCCATGTCGGTGGCTTTGGCCAGGTCGTCAGCCGCACCGGTGGACAACATGCCAAACACCAGTTTCTCGGCAGCGCGTCCGCCCAGCAACACCGCGATCTTCTGCTCCAGCTCGACCCGTGTCATCAGGTAGCGGTCCTCGGTGGGGCGCTGGATGGTGTAGCCCAAGGCACCAATGCCGCGGGGAATGATCGACACCTTGTGCACCGGGTCGGTGCCAGGCTGGGCCAGCGCCACCAGCGCATGACCCATCTCATGGCAAGCCACGGCTTCACGCTCCTTCGGGTTGAGCACCCGGTTCCTGCGCTCGAGGCCGGCCACAATGCGTTCCACCGCGGCCGTGAAGTCCGGCAGGGTGACCTGGTCCGCCTTGCGCCGGGTGGCCACCAGCGTGGCTTCGTTGACCAGATTGGCCAGGTCGGCACCACTGAAACCGGGGGTTAGCGCCGCCACGTCTTCGATGTTGAGTGCAGTATCCAGCCTGACCTTGCGCACATGGACCTTGAGGATGTCGGTGCGGCCCTTGCGGTCGGGTCGGTCCACCAGCACCTGGCGGTCAAAACGACCGGCGCGCAGCAGCGCCGGATCCAGAATTTCCGGCCGGTTGGTGGCCGACAGGATGATCAGGCCGACTGACGAATCAAAACCATCCATTTCCGCCAGCAGCTGGTTCAGCGTCTGTTCCTTTTCATCGTGCCCGCCGAATCCGGGAAAAGCGCCACGGGCACGGCCCAGCGCGTCAAGCTCGTCAATGAAGATGATGGCCGGCGCCAGCTTGCGCGCCTGCTCGAACAAGTCACGCACCCGGGCCGCGCCGACACCGACAAACATCTCGACAAACTCGCTGCCCGAAATCGAAAAGAAGGGTACACCGGCCTCACCCGCCACGGCTTTGGCCAGCAGGGTCTTGCCAGTGCCGGGCGGCCCGACCAGCAACACACCTTTGGGAATGTGAGCGCCCAGGCGGCCGTATTCCTGCGGATGTTTGAGAAAGTCGACCACCTCTTCAAGCTCGTGGCGCGCCTCGTCGACCCCGGCCACGTCGGCAAAGGTGACGCCGGTGTTGGTTTGCACATAAATCTTGGCCCGGCTTTTGCCGATCGACAAAAAACCGCCCATGCCCTGCTTGTCGGCAAAACTGCGGAACAGGAAGAACCAGAGTCCGAAGAACACCAGCGATGGCACGATCCAAGAGGCCAGGTTCCTCAGCCAGGTGCTTTCCACCAAACGCCTGTAGGGCACCTTGTAGCGGTCCAGGCGCTCGGCCAGATCAGGCTCGACGCGCGCCGTCACCAGCACCGTCTTTTGGCCGTCGGCAGCCTTCAGGCGGCCGGTCAGGGTGAGGTCGTTGACGATCACTTCCTCAATGCGCCCTTCACTGAGCGCCTCCTCGAACGCGCTGTAGGGAACGATCTCGGACTGGTTGGCGTTCTGCCAGATGGCCTGCAGCCATAACAACAGCACGGAGGCCAGCAGCCAATAGCCAAGGTTCCAGGTTTGTTTCTTGTCCAATTTGCACCCCTCAGACGGCGCCATCTGAAGTCGCCAGACTACACGCATCACCCGGGAGCCCAATGACAATTCGCAAGCAGAATGACGCTGAAAGTTTTAGCATCGCGTGCCTAGCCTTCATGCAGGAGTGATCATGAACCCACATCCAGTGATTCTGGCGCTGATTGCTTTGGAGCGGACCTGATGGACACCCGTGCTGCCCCGTCAGACGCCGCACACCCGGGCTTCAGCCAGTACCTGACCGGTCTGGCACCGGTGTCAGACATTCCCCTGCGCCTGTCGCTCTGGAACGGTTTGCAGCATGACCTGGGGCCGCAGCCCAGGGTCACCGTCAATATCCTGAGTCCGGGTGCGCTCAAGTATTTTGTGCCGCCCAGCCTGGACAACCTGGCCGAAGGGTATGTCAACGGCCATTTCGATGTGCAGGGATCCGCGGCCGATGTGGTGGACGTCGCCACCCGGCTGGCGCAACATGGGGTGTCGATGAAGGGCAAGTTCGGCCGCCTGTTCAGCGCCCTGCACCACGACCGCAAGCAGGACGCGCACGCCATCGCGCACCACTACGATGTCTCCAACGACTTCTATCGCCAGTGGCTCGACAAGTCCATGGTGTATTCCTGCGCATATTTCCCGAACCAGACCGAGTCGCTGGAAGCGGCCCAAATCGCCAAGCTTGATCACACGCTGGGCAAACTCATGCTCCAGCCCGGCGAGCGCCTGCTCGACATCGGTTGTGGCTGGGGCGCCCTGGCGATACGCGCGGCGCAAAACTACGGTGCCCGGGTGCTGGGCGTGACGCTGTCCAGAAGACAGCACGCGCTGGCCAGTGAACGGGTGGAACAAGCCGGCCTGGCGGCTCAGGTTGAAATCCGCTTGCAGGACTACCGGGACCTCGACCCCATTGACGGCCAGTTTGACAAGATCACCTCGATCGGCATGTTCGAACATGTGGGACTCAAGCACCTGGAGGCCTATTTCGCCAAAATCCATGCCTTGCTGAAAGACGGCGGCCTGGTGCTAAACCACGGCATCACCTCGACCGATCCGGGCAGCGGTGTCGCGCCGCTGGGAGCTGCGAGTTTCATCGAAAAATACGTGTTCCCGAATGGTGAACTGCCGCATATCAGCCTGGTGCTCAAGGACATGCAAAGCGCGGGCCTGGAGGCGCTCGATGTGGAAGGCCTGCGCCGCCATTACGCTCGCACCCTGGCCTGCTGGTCGGACAACTACGAGCGCCAGCAGGCGAGCATTCGTGCCTTGGTCGACGAAACCACCTTTCGGGTCTGGCGCATTTACCTCGCCGGCTGCGCCCATGCGTTTTCACAAGACTGGGTGTCGATTTACCAGGTGCTGGCCTGCAAGGCCGGTACCCGCGAGGCGCTGAATCCAACGCCCTGGTCACGCGCCTACATGTACACCTGAGGCTTCACCTGGCACTTTCTCCAGCACCTGCAGTTGCTCGAACAGCGCGCGCTGCGCGGCGGTGAGTTGCTCGGGGATGTGCACACCGAGACGAACATACAGGTCGCCATGTTCTCCTCTGCCAAAACCCGGCAGCCCTTTGTTCCTGAGCCGCAGGACGGCATCCGGTTGCGTGCCGGGCAGAACCGTCACTCGGACCGAACCCTCCAGCGTGGGCACGGTCAGTGTGGTGCCCAGCACGGCCTCGGTGATGGAAATGCTTTCGAGGCGCAGCAGGTCAGCGCCCACACGCTCGAAGCGCGGATCAGGTTGGGTGCGCACCACAGTGAACAGATCACCGGCGATGCCGCCAGCCTCGGGACTGGGCATGCCTTTGCCAGGAATGCGCAGCACCATGCCTTCTTCCACACCAACGGGAATCTTCACCGCCAGCGACTCCTCTTGCACCACCTCACCACGGCCCTGACAGGCGCTGCAAGGATTCAGCCTCTTGAAGCCTCGGCCCGCGCAATCGGCGCAGCTTGTGACGTGCTGGATCAGGATATTTTCCTTGTCATCACGCCGACTGTGGGTGATGCGCCCGGTGCCCTGGCAGGCCGTGCACCGGGGCGTCTCGGCTCCGCCCGCTTCGCCGGTGCCGCGGCAGGACGTACAACTGGTGGGACGGGTCAAATGCACCTGCACCTCGCCACCGCTCGCTACCTGAACCAACGGCACATTCACCTCGACTTCGATATTGGCACCGTGGGCTGGCCCGGAACGACGACGATGGAAAAAACCTGCAAACGGGCGAGCGCCACCAAAATCAAAATTCAGGCCACCAAAAATATCCTCGAAATTGATGCCGCCAAAGAGGTCTTCGCGGCTGAAGCCGGACACGCCGGCAAAGCCGCGGGCGTCATAGTCGGCACGTTTTTTAGGGTCGGACAAGATCGCATAGGCCTCGGCAATTTCCTTGAAGCGCGCTTCGGCATCAGACGCCTTGTTGCGGTCCGGGTGATAACGCAGCGCCAGTTCGCGAAAGGCATTCTTGATCGCCTTGGCATCCGCGTCCCGCACGACACCGAGCACCTCGTAGTAGTCGCGTTGGTGAGCAGCCACGATCTCACTTGCTCCGTTTGTTCTTTTTGTATTCTTCCGAAGGTTTGGCGAACACCTTGCGCAGAGCACCAAGCTCGGCCACCCGCTGTGCCACCCTGCCATTGATGCTGCCCAAAGGATACTGGCCACCTGCGTCGGCCGCGCCAGCGGGAACTCCTGTCAACAGCGCCATGGCTTCATCCACATGGGCGATCGCATGGATATGAAACTGACCGGCGCGCGCAGCGGCCACTACATCCTGGCGCAGCATCAGGTGCTTGACGTTGGCCTGTGGCACCAGCACACCCTGCCCACCGCTGAGACCACGCGCCAGGCAAATGTCGAAGAAGCCCTCGATCTTTTCATTGACGGCACCAATGGCCTGCACCTGCCCAAGCTGGTTGACCGAGCCTGTGACCGCCAGAGATTGCAGCAGGGGTACATTGGCCAGGTGCGACAAGAGTGCGCACAACTCGGCAAGTGAGGCGCTGTCGCCATCGACCTGGCCATAGGATTGCTCGAACACCAGGCTCGCCGAGAGGGCCAACGGCTGGTTGCGCGCAAAACGTGCAGCCAGGAAAGACGAAAGAATCAGGATACCCTTGGAATGGATGGCGCCCGAGAGTTTGACCTCACGCTCGATGTTGACCATCTCCCCGGTGCCCAGCCGGGTGGTGGCCGTGATGCGGGTCGGTTGGGCAAAAGCAAAATCGCCTAGCTGCAACACCGACAGCCCATTGATCTGCCCCAGCACCGCACCCTGGGTGTCGATCAACAAGGTCTCGCGCAGGATGGCTTCATGCAACTGGGCGCGCAACCGGTCCTGGCGATGGATCTGGGCATTGATCGCCTGCTGCACATTGTTTTCAGTGATGGCCTCCAGGCCCGCCTCGCGTGCCCAGTAGTCAGCCTCCTGAAGCAGGTCTGCCACACCGCGCATGTGGGTCGACAGGCGCTCGGCATCACCCACCAGACGCGCACTGTGCTCGATCACCCGTGCCACCGCCGTGCGATCCAATGGCAGCAGTTTCTCTTTGGCGCACAGCGTGGCCATCAAGCGGGCATACAGCTGGTGCGTCTCTGCGCTTCGCTCGATGCGGTCTTCAAAATCGGCAGCCACCTTGAACAGCTCGGAAAAATCCGGATCGTATTGCTGCAGCAAGTAATAAAACAGCCGGTCACCAAACAGCACGATCTTGACATCCAGCGGCATCGGTTCAGGCTCCAGCGACACGGTGCTCACCAGGCTGTACATCTGGCCCAGCGACTCGATGCGGATCTCGCGCGTTTGCAGGGCACGCTTGAGGGCATCCCAGGCAAAAGGCTGCATCAGCACCTTACGCACATCGAGCAACAAGTAACCACCATTGGCGCGGTGCAAGGCGCCGGGCTTGATCAGGGTGAAATCGGTCACCAGGGCACCGAGCTGGGCAATGTGCTCGACACGCCCGATCAGGTTGCTGTAGGTCGGGTTGTCCTCGCTCACAATGGGTGCACCGGCATGTTCGCCGTTGCTCACGAGCACGTTGACCTGGTAGCGGTGAAAAGTCTTGCGCGTCACGACGGTCAGACCCGAAAGATTGGCGGTCTCCTCCTCATGCCGAAAATCATCGGCGTTCTCGATCATGTCCTGCTGTAGTTGGTCGAGGTAACTACGGGTTTGAGGCAGGTCGTGGAAGCGCTTGCGCAGCGCGTCCACCCCCTGGGTCACGACCGCGCCCGTGGTTTCGCGATTGAGCTGCTTGAGTTGATCACCCCGCTCATTCATCCACTGCGGAATATGGGCCAGAATTTTTTCGAGCTGTTTCTGCAATTCGACAATGGCGTCGGCAATGCGCTTTTTCTCGTCGTCGGGCAGCTTGTTGTAATCCTCGGGCGCCAGCACTTCGTCGGCGCGGGTGGGTGCAAATGCAAAACCGCTGGGCGTACGCAGCAGCACGATGTGTTGCTTGCCGGCCGCTTCGCCGAGCTCCTTGAACGCGACTTCCTGGCGCGTGCTGAAGGCCTGCTGGATGGCCTCTGCCTTGGCCCGGTAGTCTTCGCTTTCGAACAGCGCCGGAATGGCAGTGCGCAAATAGGCCACGTGCTGGGCCAGCTGTTGCTGCAAATCGATGCCACGTCCCGAGGGCAGTCGCATCACCTGCGGCTTGTGGGGATGCTCAAAATTGTTCGCATAACACCAGTCATCCGAGGCAGGCTCTGCGCTTGCCCTCTGGCCCAGCAACTGGCTCACCATGCTGCGCTTGCCAACCCCCGATGGACCCAGCACGAAGATGTTGTAACCCTCATGGCGGATGCCGGCGCCAAAACGCACTGCATCAAAAGCACGGGTCTGGCCAATCAACTCCCCCAGAGATTCCAGTTCTGCCGTGGTCTGAAAACCGAACTGCGCCGGGTCACACGCATGGTAGAGCTGCTGCGGCAACAGCTTCAGGGCAGGCAACAGTGAAGGACGGGCGTTCATTTTTATTTGGTGTCACGGTACTCGGCGTCCACCACCCGGGCGCCCGCAGCCGTGGGACCAGCCTGACTGGTGGCCCCCGCATGAGGCGTCGCCGTGGGACCCTGCCAGCGGGTCTCGGCATAAGGGCCCTGCTTGGGCGCCTGCTCCGACTGGGTGTAAAGCGTGGCGCCGGCTTCCTTGAGCACCTTTTTCAGCGTCTCGGCCCGCTCCGTGGCCAGCGTGACCTCTTTTCTTGAAAAAGCCTCCTTGGTCTCGCATGCCGCCGACTCGATGCGCCTCTTAAGATCGTCGGTGAGCTTGTCACCAAAGTTGGCGAGCATTTTTTCGGCCTCGTAACAGGCGGCATCGACGGCGTTGAGTTTTTCTGCGTCCTCGCGCCGCTTTTTGTCGGCGTCGGCAAAACGTTCGGCATCTTCCACCATGCGTTTTTTCTCGCTCTCCGACAAACGCGTGGAGGAGCTGATGCTGATCGACTGAGACTTGCCACTGGCCACGTCTTTCGCTGCCACGTTGAGAATGCCGTTAGAGTCGATGTCAAAGGTCACTTCGATCTTGGGCACGCCGCGCGGCGCGGGCGGCAACCCCTCAAGCGCGAATTCACCCAGGCTGGTGTTGTCGGACGCCATGGGGCGTTCGCCCTGGAACACCTGAATGGTCACATTGGTCTGCATGTCGGCCGCCGTGGTGAACACTTCGGTGCGTTTGACCGGGATCGGTGTGTTGCGACTGATCAGCGACGTAGCGATGCCACCCAGGGTTTCCACCCCGAGGCTCAAAGGTGTCACATCCACCAGCACGATGCCGCCCACTTCACCCGCGAGCACACCGGCCTGAATGGCAGAGCCAGCGGCCACACACTCCATCGGGTCCACGCCCATTTCGGCCTTATGCCCGAACATGTCCTCAAAAAAGGCGCGCACTGCTGGCATGCGCGTGGGGCCACCCACAAAAACCACGCGGTCGATGGCCTTGGGCAGGATGCCGGCATCTCGCAGTGCCTGCTCCACAGGTGCCCGGCAGCGCTCGATCACCGGGCGCACCAGGCGCTCCAATTCGGTGCGGTTGAGGTCGATCTCCAAGTGACGCGGTTCTCCCGCAATGGCGGCCAAATAGGGCAAGCTGACATGGGTGCTGACACCGGTGGTGAGGTCAATCTTGGCCGCCTCCGCCGCCTCCATCAGTCGCGCACTGGCCTTGATGTCAGCGCGCACGTCAACGCCGGTGCTCATCTGGAATCGCTCGGCCAGGTGAGTGAAGATGAGCTGGTTCATGTCGGTGCCGCCCAGTTGCGTGTCGCCGCTGGTGGACTTCACTTCGAAAACGCCTTTGCCGAATTCCATGATGGTGACATCCAGCGTGCCACCGCCCAGGTCAATCACCGCAATGCGCAGTTCCTCGGCAAGCCGGTCCAGGCCGTAGGCGAGCGCGGCGGCGGTCGGTTCGTTGACCAAACGCACGACCTCCAGCCCCGCGATGCGGCAGGCGTCCTTGGTGGCAGAACGCTGGTTGTCGTCAAAATAGGCCGGCACCGTCACCACCGCCTTCTGCACCGGCTCGCCAAGAAAAGCCTCGGCGTCGCGCTTGATCTTCTGCAGCAGAAAGGCCGACAGTTGTTCAGGCGAATAGTTTTGCCCGCGCAGCGTGATGTTTTCACGCCGCCCCATCTTGCGCTTGAAGGCCGAGGCCGTGCCTTCCGGATTGGCAGCCGCTTGGCGCCGAGCCGGTTCACCCACCAGCATCTGGCCATCGGCAGTGAAGGCGACATAACTTGGAAACGCTTTGCCGCCAATGCTCAAGCCTTCGGCGCTCGGGATGATGACGGGGCGGCCACCGCGCAACACGGCAGCGGCCGAATTGGAAGTACCAAGGTCAATGCCGATGATGCTCATGACAACTCCTTTGACGCTTTGCGGGTCAGACCACTCGTTCAGCGATTTGCTCTGACCCCAACTCCTCTGATACCTTGCGGGTCAGACCACTCGCGCAGCGACGTGCTCTGACCCCAACTGATTAAGACACCGCAATCGACTTGCCCTTGTCACCCCCCTCCTTGGGTAGCCGGATGGTCAACACACCATTCCTGAAACTGGCTTGGGCCTGGTCGATGTTCACGTTGCGAGGCAAAGGAATGCTGCGCTGGAAAGCCCCGTAAGCCCGCTCCATGACATGGTAGGTACTCTCGTCGGTGTCACGCTCAAACCGCTTTTCACCACTCAGGTACAACACATTGCCTTCGATGCGGATCTGGCAATCCTCCTTGTCCAGGCCAGGCAGCTCGACCCGCACCACGATGTCCCTGGCGGTCTCCTCGAGTTCTCCGGCCAGCAGGCTCCAGCTCGGAAACCGGGTCAACATGCCGCCGCTGTCCGTCGTGTCGCCCTTGTTGCGCTTGAAGTGTGTCAGGGCATTGCTGCTGCGGCTCAGCAGTTCGTGCCAGCCCTCCGACAGCGACTCCCAGGCGCGGCTGATCTCGCGGCCGATTTGCTGGCTGGTTTGTTTCAAGGACTTCAGCATGGTCATGGTGTTTGAATGGTGAAAAGGGATAACACCACTCTAAAACGTAGCCAAAGACAGCGATTGATATTTCGCATGGAAGGCGTCGCCAATGGCGCCCGCGCGAAATACCGATGTCAGCGGTACTGGCGAAGCAGCTGATAACGCGACGTCTGGACCCCGGTTGATACCACCATGGCAAAGCCACGAGCTCGCCAAGCTATGGGTATGCATTCCCGTGGCAAGACAGAAGCCTCGGCATGGCGCGCAAGCGTGAGATGGGGAACATAGGACCGGGCATCAGGCACAAAATCAAACTCGCGCAGCGCCTGTCCGAGCCGCTCCTGCAGGCGTGTCAAAGGCGCGGGCACTCTGGATGCGCACAGCACCGCCAGGCCATGGGGCCAGAGCCTGGGTTGGTCGAGCACCAGTTCAAACGGCTCGAATGGCACGGCGGCGGCGGATACCATTGCATCCACCTTGTCGAGCGCCACGTTTCCGATGAATTGGAGTGTGACGTGCCAGTCGGTGGCTGCGTAAGGCTTGGAAGCGTCTGGCCAGACCCATTGGGCAGCATGGTCGGTCAGTTGCTTGCGCACACCGTCGTCCGGCCACAAGGCCAGGAACAGGCGCCTGGTTTGAAGGGAAGTGGTTTTCACAAAAACAACAGTTGTCGCATCAACGGCCACCTACTCTACCAGCC
>JACCDQ011077688.1_pt1 | contig 11713 bp, 14 predicted proteins | sample 7446031 | NCBI WGS metagenome assembly JACCDQ01 (sample SAMN15323442, study PRJNA562643) | freshwater metagenome | isolation source: river surface water | place: USA:Blue River Watershed | collected 2017-08-17
CGCACCCCCTGTGGCTCGAGGATCACGACTGGTGGCGGCAGGCCAGGTGCCGTCTTGCGCTCCATCTCCTCCTTCGTCACGCCGTACCGCACCCCGTTGTACGTGATGAGCTCGGCGAACAGATCGTACTGTTCCTTCAGCTTGCTCTGCTCGGTGGTGATGAAGTAGTAGTGCACGCCTTCGACTTCGCCGGCTCGCGGAGCACGGTCCGTTGTGCTCACCAGTCGGTTGAAGCCGTTCTGGAACAGCACCTCAGCGAAGTAGTTCTTGCCAGCGCAGGTAGGGGCAGTGATGGAGACGAGGGTTGGTCGCTTGAACATGGGTGTCCTTGTTACTGAGGTCATTGTACCTTAGCGCAGAAACGACAGGCACTCGATGAGGGGATAGGGTTCAGCACTGCGGAACCGCTTCCACGCCTGCGGGTGCTGCACCTTCCAGTGCCCGAGTCGCTGGTGCTTCTTGACCCAGGCATCTGCGTTTCCGCCGAGCGCAATGACCTGCGCCTCAGTGTCCAGGACTTCATACCCAGTTGGATTGCCCTTGTGGTCGTACGCATTCACCCAGAACAGCTTCTCTTCCGGAATGCAAGCATCGTGCAGCTGCAGGTTCAACCACAAGGACGAGTGCTTCAAGGCACCGAATGGTGTGTAGTGGAAGGTGATGTCATCTGGCGCGTCTGGAGCAGGACGGTCACCAACGAGGAGCACTGAGCCCTTCGTTGGAATTTCCTTCGCAACAAAACGCGCTTGGCGAAAAGCCACGCGCAAAATAAGCGCGGCGCGCGTGAGCGCATCGAGGCGATCGAAGGCGGTCATTCGTCGAGGTGTCCCTTGATCCAGGCCTTGAGCTGCGTAAGGGTTGGTGGCAGTTCCGATGAGAACACGTCAAGCATCATCTCGACCAGCTCCGGATTCTGCACCAGCTCTGGCCAGTCGGTGTGGTACTCAAGCACGACTTCGATCGGGTCCTTGCGGCTCGCAATGAGCCCATCATCGATCGCCTGCAGCACAGCCTCCTTCTTGACTTCAGCGTCGCTGAAGTTGTAGTGGTCGTTGTACCCGTACAGCTTGTCGCCGATGTAGTACCCCCACCAGGAGTCATGATCGATCTTCGTGATCGTGATGGTTGGTGTCATAGGACCTCCACCAGTGAACGGCAGAACTCATCAGACACGAAGTTCTGTGCAGCAGCCCCTGACTCCAGCAGCTCGTGCCGCAGTGTCCAGTCGCCCTTCACTTCACGCAGTCGCTCGACAAGCTCCGCTTGAGTGGCAACGTACAGGTACTCGTGCGCCAGCGTGCCCTTCGGATAGATGCGACGAGCCTTGTCCATGTTCGCGTCGACGAACACCACGTTCCCAGCAGCGATGTTCTCCATGGTACGCTGTGGAATGATGTCGAGCTCTTCGTACGACCCGTCGCCAGTGACGAGATGCGCCAGCCCCGTGTTCATCTTCGGCAGGACCTGGTCGTACTTGACCTTGCCAGTGAATTCAGGCGCACGACCGTCTTTGAGGAACAGCGGCGCCATGCCGACCTTCGGGTGCTTGAGGAAGTCATCGGTGTCGATGGACCCAAAGATCTCAACGCTGATGTCCTTAGGCAGGTTCCAGTACCACTTGTACAGGTTCGGAATCCGACGGCCACCACGTGGTGTGCCACCGTACAGCAGATCGACCTTCGGCTCTTCCATCGGCTTCAGCCACTCGTTCAGCAGCGGGAAGCGCTCCATTGGGAAGTGGAAGAACTCGGCGACCTCGACCGCCTTCTTCGGCCAGTGCTCCTTCATGGCCGCCAGATCGTACGGTTGCGACAGGACCCGAATGTCCTTACGCACGATGTTCAGATCGCGTTCACGGTACGACGTGCCCCATGGCTTCTTCGACACGTTCGGCCAGATCTGCATCAGTGGCAGTTCAGGGTCGCACATGATGTACACGACCTTGCCGGGGAAGTTGTTGATGATCGAGTAGTTCAGGATCTGCTCACGATCCTCAGCGCCACCGAAGAAGTTCACGTTTCCGTTGATCACGACGAGGGTGTCGAGGCCGTCCAGATCAGCTTGATCAGCTTCAGCGATGTTGTGCCACGTCAAGCTCGGGTGCAGCGTGTCCTTCGCAAGGATCTTGGTGAACACATGCACCTCAGCCCCGCCTCGCGACAGGGCCTTGCAGATCGACACCGCTTCACCAGGAGCGACGGCACCATCCGTATTCCAGGTGATGCGTCCACCCAGCTTGATCACTGCAATCTTCATTTGTTGTCCCAGAAGTTCTGAATGAGGATGACTACCACCATGATAGCCAACGGAAGCAGCGCCAGCATCCACCACCAACCAGGGTCAGCGGCAAAGGCCAGCGCTACAGCTTGCTCGAGCTCACGAAGCGGGTTCACTTGGACCGCCAGGCAGCTGCACCTTCCTTCACGCCGAGCCCCATGGCCTCAACGATGTAGTCACCCACGAAGGGGCAGTGCGCTGCGAATGCAGCATCACCAGCGTCGGCGCACTGCTTCACCGCGGTGGCAAGCTGTGTCTCGAGCTCAGCAATGCGATTGTACAGCTTCTGCACCCGCTCGCCCTCGACAATCGTGTTCGCGGGCCAGTCCCACTGGTCCTTGATCCGATTGGCTGCCGAAGCTGCTCCAGCGCTGTCCCAGTCCGTGCCACCAAAGGTGGTGATGAACGTCTCTCGCCCATCCCAGCCGAAGATGATGACCTGTCGAAGGGTTCGCTTTTCAGCGATGTCAGCTGCGTCTGAGATGGGGATCATGGTGGCTCCTTAGAACTTAGCCTTGAGGATCTTGGAGGCGACGGCACCATCGTAGGTGCCAGCGTGGTGCTGCTTCAGGAGCTTCATCACGTCGCCGACATTGTTCGCGCCATGTGTCACAACGAGCATGTCGATCAGCGACGCCGTTTCAGCTTCCGTGAGCTGCTTCGGCAGGAACTGCTCGTACAGGGCACGCTCTGTGGTCAGCGCTTCAGACGGTGCGACCTTCGCGGTCTCGTCGATGTTCTTGATGAACTTCTTCACGACGGTGACGACCACCGCGTCGGTGAGCTCACCCTTGCCGCTCTTGGCGAGGTTCTCGATCTCGCCGATGAGGGTGCTGAGGGATGCAACAGCGGCCGCGTCGTGCGCCTTGCGGAGTTCGAGGTACTTGGCGCGGAGTTGTTCGAAGAGTGTCATTATGCGTTCCAGTTGCCGAGTCCGGCGATGCAGAAATAGAGACCAAGGCCCAGCTTCCAGGAGCCGGCCCACCAACCGATGAGCGCGCAGCCCATGGCGGCAATGATCCAAGCGGGATTGGTCATGCCAGTTCCCCAATGCTTCGTGCGATGTTGCTCAACGCTCGGTTGATGTGCCTGTCGGTGGTGCGGCTCCAGTTGATGTCGTTCTGCTTGAGCGCCTCCAAGAGCGAGGTGTGTGCCTCTTGCAGCTCGTTCTTGATCATCGCCACCCGCACCGCTGGCGCCGGCGAGATCGACTCAGCGAGTCTCAGCGCCAGCACTGCATCTTGAACACCTTCAGCGGCCAGCTTCTGCAGCGTTGCTCGGAAAAGTTGTTCCGTGTTCATGCCAGCACCTCATCGAGGATCCACTCGGGACGCTTGAAACCGCCAGTGCCTGGATCAGTGACACAGACGATGCGCTTGTCGCTGATCTGCGACTGCTTGTACGCCATCAGGAAGTACTCTTGTTCGAGCTTGCGCTTCGAGACGTCGAACGAATCGCCGTCGTCGATGAAGTGCTCGGCGATCTCGAAGTCCTCGATGAGCAGCACCAGTCGAGTGTCGTGCACCTCGCGCATGAAGGCGAACTCCATGTCGAACACATACTCACCAGGGTAGCCGCGATAGAGCGGGGCGTACACACACTCACCCAGATGCGCGCGGTTCGCGATCAGGTGCGAGTACCGAGCATCGCGGAACATGGAGAACATGTTCCGAAAGCTCGCTTCCTGATAGCGACGAAGGGCTTCACGCCGATCGGCCGCTGGATCGTTCTCGTCCTTGGGGTGGTAGCACTCGAGCACGTGTGGCTTCGAGAAGTGCAGCACCTGATGGTACCCGAGTCGGTGCTGAATGCCAGCGATGAGAGTATCCTTGCCGAGGCGGTCAAGGCCCTCAATCATGAACTTGGTCGGAGTCATACGTCAATCTCCACAAAGTGCTGCCCAACCGAGCGAGTCACTGTTCCATTCGAGTCGATGATGTCGACTACCATGTCGACATTGATGGCGGCGTGCTCGAGAAAATCGTCGCCCATCAGATCGTTGATCTTATTCATCAGGGTGTACGCGGCGTCCCGATATGGGGAAATGCCCTTCCCAAGCCGCGTGCACCACAAGTACGCGCCGATCAGCTCCAGCTCGGCGATGGACAGCGAGTCGATCGCGAGGCCGGTGCTCTCCTCACCGGGACGAGAGGAGATGATCTTGCTCATCAGAAGAACCCCACTCGGCGGGTTGCTTGGGTCTCACCGTTCGGCTGCACGTTGAACAGCTCGGCGAGCGTGAAGGAGTCACCATCAGGCAGGTCACGATCTGCACCGATTTCGTCCAGCACGTTCTGGGCCTCGGCACGCGTCAGCGAGCGGAACTCGACGATCGCGTAACAGCGGCCAGGACGGAGCAGCGCCGTGTCGATGTCGTGGATGTTCGGCAGGTTCGTGCTGAACACCAGCTTCTTGCCTTCGGCGCTGATGAGACCATCAGACACGTTCAGGAAGCGGTGCATCATCGTGTTCCCGTCTTCACGAGCACCGAGGAACGCATCGGCATCTTCCATGATCAGGAAGCGCTCTTCGCTCTCGATGAAGTTCGCGAACAGTGAGTCGCTGTTCATGATCTTTTCGTCGTACGTGACCTTGGCATCACCACCCGAGCGATGGATGAGGTTCTTGATGAACGTCGTCTTGCCAGTGCCAGGTGGGCCGATGAGAATGATGACGCTGGCCTTGCTGTCGAGGTAGTCGTCGATGAACTCGAGCACCGGCTTGTCGAGCCAAGGGTACGCGGCCTGGATGGCCGGACGGTAGTTCAGTGGTACGCTGGTGCTTTCACCGTGCGCGCCGTACACCCACTCGATCAGGTTCTCGGCGCGCTTGAGCTGGCCATCGAGCTTCTTCACCAGTGCCATCACGTCGGTCGGTTCGCCGTTCAGCTCGAAGTGCAGCTTGCCACGGGACACGGTGCATTCACCGACACCCCATGGCCAGAACACCAGCGCTCGCTTGTCGCTCATGAAGTTGAAGCGGCTCGTGATGCTGAGCACGAACTCGTGCAGTGTCCAGTTCGCCGGGGTGATCCAAGTCCCCTCGATGATGAGGGTGTTCTTGCCCTGCTCCATGGCTGAACGAAGGAACGTGCTGGTGGCCCACTCATCGGGACCATAGGTGCCAAAGATCACACCATCAGATGGGGTGTTCAGCGGGTTCAGGAGGTCAGGATCATCCATATGGCAGTCCAGTGAAGTTTCAAAGTGTTTGCAGTCAGATGCCCAACGACGGGAGCGCCGCTCCCGAGCTGCTTCGCGTTTCACAGCCCGAAGGATGTCGCTTGCAATGCGTTTTGGGTGTACTCGTCTGGTCATAGCTGCATTCTATCCGAAAAGGGCTGTGCCGTAACACAGCCCTGGGTTCAATCATCACCAGTCCCGAGGAAGGAAGTGAAGGAGGTCTGGAACTCATCGGCCCACTCCATGTTCTTCGCCGTCCAGAGCCGCTGGATGTTGCTGTCCAGCATGTACGTGACCGCCCAGTCCTCAGGGCCACGCACCGAGCGCCCTGCGCCTTGAACCAGCTTCATGGTACAGAGCAGTGAGTAGATGTCCGGCCAGTTCGCCAGGATCTTCTTCATGCGGGCTTCACCAAGGGATCCAAACGGCGCCTTCACGATCACCTGGTACCGCGACAGATCACCGGCCAGATCGAGTCCTTCGAACCCAGACGGCGTTAGCAGCACTGCTGGGCCACCCTTGTACCGAGTGAAGCGGCCAATGACCTCAGCCAGCTTCTCGCCGCGTCGATGCTCGAACAGCTGGGCCTTCACCCCGGCACCGTCAAGGGCTTGTGCGATCCCTTCGGTGATTGCGAATGACGGGGCCAGCACGATGCCACGTTCACCCTTCGCCGTGTGATGCGCCACGATCTCGTAGCACGTCGCTTGCAGCTGCTTCACGACCTTCGGGTCCTTCATCGTGTCGAACGACAGCTTCTGCGGCTTGAAGAACACAACCTTCTTGTTCTCACGCGGGAAGGTCGGCGCCAGTCGAATGTGCGTGCTGTTCTCGAGGGTCAGGGTCCGTTCCGCGTACTGCTTCGAGAACGTGGCACTCATCAGCAGGTTGAACTCCGCGTTGATGAGCTTGTCGAACATGTCACCCACAAAGATGGGCTTGACGCTGATCTCGTTCTCGTGTTGGTTGTACTTCGGGTTCCGCTCCTTGAACTCGAACGCGTGCGGGTAGCCGTACTCGAGCAGATCGCCGATCTTGCAACCGAGTCCGTGGTACTTCTTCGCCAGCTTCGACAGCTTCAGGTACTTCTTCTGGTCGTGGATGGCACGCTCAGCCTGATTGTTCGCCGCCTCGCAGATCTGACCGTACGCATCCGCAAGCTTCACCAACGAGTCCATGTAGTTCCCGTCGTTGATCTCACCCTGCATCAGATCACCGCACACCTCCTGAAGGAGCTTGAAGACCGAAGGATCTACAAGAGAAAGGGTCTCGTTGATCTCCTCGATCATTTTCTTGAGGCGCGAATCAGAAAAGTAGATCGCGTTGTGCTCGGTAAACAAATCATTGATCAGGTGCGCTTCATCGAACACGCACACGGTGCGCTGTGCCATGAGCTCCATGTACATGCGATCGATGAAGTAGTAGCTGTAGTTGCAGATCAGGTGCCTGGCACGGTCACGCATCTTGCGCTGCAGCGAGAACAAGCAACTGTCGCAGTGCTCCTGAATCACGGAGAACATGCTCTCCTTCTGGAAGATCCGGACTGCGCACGACTCAGCGGTCTGCTGTTCAGTGGGAGTGCTCAGGGCCGAGCATTCGAAGTTCCCGGCGCCCTTAATGAGGCGGAACTTCGTGTCCAACGGGTCAGGCGACGCGAATGACTTCTGGTACTGCTCCTGAAGCACGATGGTCGGAGTCAGCAGGAAGGACGCCCCCGCCTGCATATCAGGATGCTTGATTGCGTGGATCGCCTCAGCGACCACAGCGCCGATGATGGACTTGCCAGTGCCAGTCGGCGCTGACAGCACCACCGTCTTGAAGCCATCATCCAGGAACGCCCGCATGATCTTGTCGATGTCCTCGACCTGACGCCCGCGCGGTTCGAACCCGAGGCGCTTGAACGCCTCGAGGATTTGTTGTTCGTATCTCATGGGAGCTTTTCGTAGTCTTCAAGATCGTACCACATGCCGCACTGCGGGCAGACGTAGTTGCACCAGGCTTCATCCCCGTCCTCGTTCATGATGGCGTAGTCTGCGTGCATCTCATCAACGGTGCACTCACAGCTGCAGCTTGGGCACTTGTATTTCGGTTCAGTCATTTTCGCTCCTTGATGACCATGATCTCTGGGACGTCGGAAGGGCCCCAGATTTCCCAGTACGCGACGTACTTTACACCGTCGAGCTCATAGCGCTCCTCAGAAACGTGGAGCGAGCTGCTGCTGTCGTAGGGTTGAAGCAACTTGAGCTTCTCCCAGAGCGCGTCACGTTCATCAGAGTCAAGGGGATCGTAGTACTCCTTTGGGATCGATGCCACCAGCTTCCTGTAAATCTCCGCGTCGATCTCGTCAGCCAGCCTCTTGGCAGCCTCCGCAACTGCCTTGTCATAGGTCTCGTGATCGATCTGCATTCCAGCGGCCTCCATGGCCGCCAGAATCTGTTCAGGCGTGAGGGTGAACTTCTTCATCAGTGCTCCTCGACACCGAAGACCTTGTGCATCGCTTCTTCGTCCTCGGCGAAGCACATCAACACGAGGTTCTTCCAGTACGGAGTGAGCAAGCTCCAGGCACCGACCTTGGTGAAGTCGAAATCCACTGGAGCACCAGCCGCCTGCCAGGCCGCTTCGACCCCAACCAGCCCGGTTAGAATCAGATCGTTGCACTGGTCCATCGGAACCATCGACATCTCGAGGGCACGCTCGTCGGCAATGATCTTCTCAGCCATCGCGAAGTGCCGGTCGTAGATGTGCATCGATCCGGCGTTGTGGTAGTAGCAGCCGAGCTCGAGCTTCGGGTACGTTGCGCGGAGCTGAACGGCCATCATCTCCTGCAGCATCGTGAACTGGAACACGTCGTTCGTGAAGCCCAGGATCACGTCGTTGCTGCGCATGTTCACGATCAGATGCAGCTTGTCCTCGCGAATGAACCAGTGCAGCGTCAGCGTGCAAGGCACGTCTTTGTTGCCTTCGTGCCGGTCAGACGGCACGTGGATGTTCATGATCGCCTGGCGAGTGTCCTTGTCGCGCTGCAGCAGCTCGACCGTTTCCTGCCACTGGTTGATTGGCTGGATGTTTGGTGCTTCCCAGAACGCGCCGGGTGCCGCTTCGTGTCCGAACAGGCGAGTGCCATAGTTCGAGTTCACGGTACCTTGCGGGTACTCGTCGAAGTCGCCGCTGTTTCGAATGCCATCCCAGAACTTGGCGTACGGCAGGATACCGGCTGGATCGGAGTTTCCGCTGATGTACCAGATGAACTCACCGAGCAAGTACTTCAGGTTCGTCTTGCGGTCCGGGAAGTTCACGATGCGGTTCCGTGGGTCGAAGAGGCTGATGTTGTAGTTCAACAGCTCCTTCGTCGTAGTGCCGCGTGGGTGTGCTTCCATCCCAACGGCATCCAATCTGAAGAGACAAGTGCGGAAGTCATTGTTCAGATGGCCGGTTTCGATGTGTTCCATGGTTCGTCTCCTTGAAGATGGTCAATTGTAACGTGTCGTCGTTACATTTCGACCTATGAGAGAGGTTCGGGAACGGTGGTCTAAATACTTCCATTCCTCCCACAGAGCACCAAACATGGCAAAGCTTCTCTCCGGCGCCCTGATCGCATACGGCCCGATTCTTCCAACCGCGGCGGACACAGTCGACGGTTCCCTGTTCTACAAGACGGACAGTCTGATCGGCGGCACGAAGGGGTTGTACGTGTACGGCTTCACCGCCGATACGAACTCACTTGCGTTCGGGCAGCAGGTTGCTCAGGGTTGGACCAAAGCATCGGCTGATGCAGTTGATGCCGACACACTGGACGGGTTCGATTCGACGCACTTCCAGGTTCAGGACCCATCGCTCGATGCGCTGGCTGCGTTGTCAGCCGCCTCGACCGGCATGTACGTCATCACGGGGTCGAGCACAAGTGCTGTTCGCACAATCACCGCCGGCTCCACGAAGATCACGATCACGAACGGCACGGGTGTCAGCGGTAACCCAACCATCGACGTCGCCGAAGCGAATCTGACCCTTAGCAATATGGGCGGTACGCTCGGAGTCACCCACGGTGGCACCGGAGTCACCACGGTTCCAACGGTTGGTGGTGTCTTGTATGGTTCCTCATCCTCAGCCATCGGGTACACCCCGGTGGGCACGGCAACGTCCGGCTCCGGCACTGCCCAGAACTGGCAGGTCCTGACCTCGACCGGCGCCGGTGCTCCAGCTTGGTTGAACGCAACCAGCCTGAACGTGGCGCACGCGACGGCAGCGAACACCGCCACCACCGCGACGACCGCCACCACCGCGACGACCGCCACCAACGTCGCCTGGACTGGTGTCACTGGCAAGCCGACGACACTCGCCGGGTATGGCATCACGGACGACGTACCAACCACTACGTACGTCGATTCCGCTGACTACTTGAACTTCCCGCCGCTTGCTGGCACGCTGAAGGACAACGTTGTTCCAGTTTACGCGAGCTTCGGCTTCTCGCTGGGTGTTTGGAACGATAGCACCTTTGCGGTGGTTGGCAACTCTGGTCGCCAAGCGGTGTTCTACAGCACCACAACACCAATCGGTGATCACCGCGCGTACCGCATGTACCGGTTCTCGGACAATGACTCGTTCGTGTACGACAACACGCCGGTGTCTGCTCCGTTCCTGCTTGGCACGGAGAAGGTAAACTTCATCGTGAACATGGGTACGTTCTTCGCGGTGCTGTACATCAGCACCATCGCGTACCCAGAGACCATGACGCGGGTCGTGATTGTGAAGACTGATGGCTTCACCGACTGGCACAATTGGACATTCGCGTACGATGTGACGTCCTTGTACACCTCCAGGGTGAATTTTGCGCTTGTGCAGACCGGTTCAGGTGATCGTATCCTGCGAACCGTCGTTGCAGCCGGACAGGATCTCGTGACCCTCGAGGTCTATGATCCATCGCTCACGCTCCTTCGGTCACAGTTGCTGTACAACCGCTCAACTGATGTGAAATTCACGGACGTCACTGATATGTCGGCAACCCTTATGGTGGCCGGCACCAAGTACCTGATTTCATCCGTTGGCACAACGAACTTCATGTTGTACGGCGCAACCTCGAATACGGTTGGCACGTCGTTCACAGCGACTGGTCCTGGCACTGGTACTGGAACGGTGTCCCAGCGGATTCTGCAGTCAGGGGTCGGCTCTTTCACACTGACGAACTACAGTGGCAAGGGCACTTGCTACCCATTCACGTGGAACCCGTATCTCGAAACGTTCCACGTAGCATTCTCATCATACTACACGTATTCAACCCCAACTGACTTGTCCACCGGCTTCTCTTGGGGCTTGCATGTCTCATGGGACGTGCCAAAGAGCTGGATCGAGTTTGGTACCGGCACGCCGCAGAACAAGATCCCAGTAAAACCGTCTGGTTATCGCTACGCAGCACAACCAGACAGCACTTGGAACACCGACGATGGTGGCATGGTTAGCACCTGGGCATTTGGCCAGTCGAACTCGTCGATTGTCACTGACGAGTACTCTGGCGACATGTACCTGACCACAAAGGGCAGCTTTACCTCGTCGTCCATTGGCACTGTTCGCCGTCTTTCGTACAAGACAACGTCAGCACCAGGCATGGTTGCTGGCACACAGTACACGATCACCTCCGTTGGTACAACGAACTTCACGCTGTACGGGGCTCCGTCTAACACCGTTGGTACCTCGTTCACCGCCACTGGGCCTGGCGTCGGTACAGGTACCGCCGATGCTCTCGTGCCGTTCGAGTACAAAACATTCGGTTCGAACCTGTCGAACAAGCTGGAGATGACGACTACACAGTCGATTCCAGACGGGTCGCCTTGGTCGAAGACCATTGACTCGTACTGGGGGCATGTCATTGGAAACAACATCCAGTTCCATGCATCGAGCTCTCGATATGGTTCAGTGCTGGTTCAAGCGGTGTTCAGTACCACTACCTTTGCCTCCGTCGCCCAAGGTCAGGTGAACGACACTTTGGAGCTTGATTCACCGACATCCCTGGTGAATGCACACACGACGGCCCCAGCGGTTATTTCCGCGAACATGTATCCGGGCAAGTTCGGTACAACTGTTGTTGCTGGGGTTCCAACGTACTACTTCATCCACCCTGGTGCGCTGTTGTACATCATCACGACTTCTGGCGCCGCTCGGTCGTACACCTCAACAGGTCTCACTGTGCCGGCGATTCCGTCGTCGCTTGGCGCTGAAACTGGGCTGACTGATGCGCGGGTTTCGGCATGGAACGGCAACAG
>JACCDQ011807154.1_pt1 | contig 11711 bp, 20 predicted proteins | sample 7446031 | NCBI WGS metagenome assembly JACCDQ01 (sample SAMN15323442, study PRJNA562643) | freshwater metagenome | isolation source: river surface water | place: USA:Blue River Watershed | collected 2017-08-17
CTGCTAGCACCCCAGAATCGGATGTGGCGGTTTCCTGGACCTGGAGGGTAGGTGATCATGTCCTGGACTCTGTTAAGCCCTACCAGGAGGGCATCATCTGAGCCTAGCACTGAATCGTATAAGGGCTTAACTTTGACTTCTTCTACAAGCTGTATTACTAGAGGTACGTTCCCTTTTTTAGAGAACTCTAGTACCTTCTTCTTTTTAGTTTTAGGGTGGACTCTGCCGGGTAAACTCAGGAGTCGTCCGTGCTGATACAGAGACCCGTCAATCAGGCTAAACTTGTCTTTTAGGAGTTCTTTAGTTTTCAGTTTGTGAGAGTAGGGAAGGTGGATAGAGTGCATCATCTCGTGTGGTAGATAGATATGGTAGCCCTTCCCTCCGCTAGACCATACCTCGTATGAGTGTCCTGCTGCATCAAGTAGTGGTAGGATTTGATCCAGTCCCTCTTTACCGCAGTCAATATCCATGACCAAAAACCGAGACCAAACCTCTAAGAAGTTCAGACCTCGGCTGTGGTTGTTGCGCTTGATCGTCTCCGCATCCTCTTGGCTAAACATATAGAGTGACGAGTAGCCTGGATTCTTCAACTTAAGGAGGTTAGCAAGAGCGGGAAGGCTGACCATTCGGCCTTTCCTAGAGTCAGTATCTGATGCCCATTCTACGTAAAGGTTCATAAACCCTCCCGCTTGCTAAGGTTATCGGCGCTCTAAGAATCGTGTAACTTCAGGGAACAGTTGGATCTCGATGCCTAGTTCAGCGCTGTCTGCAACTGCTGCGTCACGGTCTTGATAGGTTCTCTTGATTACGGACTCACCTTTACGATTTACGATCTGGTAGGACTTGGACTCTGGATTATAAGAGATGTAGTTGTTCTTATAGCCTATCAAAGCAGTCGCTACTTTACCTACTAGAGCTTCTGGGCTAGCAAACAGCTTATTCAGGACGTTCCCGAGATTGTCTACAGAGGCGTTCTCTCCGATACCTTTAACGAATTCTTTAAACTTGTTAGCCATGAGCAGTCTGTGCTCTTTCTTCATCCCTGGTTTCTTGTAGGTTAGGTCCTCTGTAGGAGCCAGTACGAAAGTCGTGATCGAGCGTCCAAGAGCATCACCGAGCTTAATTCTATAGACCAGCCAAGTTGGATCCCCTTTAGATCGACCTTCTGGATTAGCTTCTGACGTGTTGAGCGAGGCTTCAATGATCTGCAGGTCATACTTACCTGGAGAGAAGACTTTCCCTACTTTTACAGGTTCTGCTGCTTTAAACTCTGCTTCTGAGATTGTTGATTTCAAGTTAAACGTTTTAATTTCTTGTGTCATACGTACCTCCTAATTTACTTATCGGTCTTCCCTGAGAAAGCTTTAGTCTTTTCCTCAGATAAGTGATTAATAAGATCTATACTCTCAATCTTGAACTCTTGTCTAGTAAGTTTCTTTCTGTCTAACATCCCACACAACGTCTTAAGAGGACAGAACTTACAAGGGCCCATAAACTCCAGGTAATTGGTAGGTCTCTTTGGATGGGGGAGCCCTTCTTCCAGTACCTCAACAGCCGCCTTAAGGTACTCTTCCTGCTCAGACTTTGTGTACTTGAACTCTACGTTATCTATCAGGATCTTGTCGTTCTTTACCAGGATGTGGAAATCTCGTCCTTCTTTAAACTTGTATTCTGGGTCGTAGAACCCTGTCACTAGTTTAGCTTTCTCGTACCCAGTATGTATCATGTACGACATAACCTGGGCAATATGGGACAGCTTAGGCTTTCCTTTCTTAATAACTGAGCTCTTGAACCCAGAGGACATGCTGGCCTTGGTTTCATGGATCTCGTCGTCGGTGGTTATGAAGTCTATTCGTCCAGAGTACATAACCTTGTTGGTATATGACTTACGAATTGGTAGCTCCCTGTGGAGCATTAAAGATCCTAGTATGGATGCGTGCCTGTCCTCATGTACCAACCCCAAGGTTCCGTACTTAGGGTCAATAGGTAGCCTGGATGCCTCTACAGCTACAGGAAGGTACCGTAGGCAGGCTGAATTGTACTCTACCTCGTATTCCCCGTCCTTCATGAACCCACTGCTAGAAGGGTAGATTTTGTAGATCTTATCGGTTGTCATTGCCAAGGCCCTTCTTCTTGTATTCCAAGAGGAATAGAAGATTACAGGCAGCGTGGGCCAGGTGGTCAAGTCCGGACTCTGGATCCTTGTCCTCCTTGTCCAGGGAGGCAAATACGTGTCTTAGTGTGGCAGCGTACAGTCTCCCCCAGTCCATCCCTTTTGCCCAATTTCTGTCCCCATATTTTTTAGCCCCTACTTCTAGTACCTTAGCTATCTCCTCTATGCCTGCCCTAGGTAAGAGATCCATTCTAGGCTTCTGAGAGTCGTACTTAATTCCGCTCATTCTAGCTCCAATATCTTAAGGTTAGAGTAGTGGATTCTTACGTACCCGTCTGGATTGTCTAGTTCTATCCTGGTCTTACGTATAGGCACTGGAGGTTTCTTAGTCAGGATCTTTACTAAGGTTTCTCCGTTTCCTCGTATTTCGACTACCTCTCCTATCTCGTGTCCGTAGTAGTGTTCGTCTATCATCAGTTCTACAAGAGCCTGTACCTCAGGTTTTCGTACCCTGTGAGCTATTTTATTCTCTTTCTGTACCAGTATTTCTTCCATATGGTATTCTACGGTCGTTTTGAGATAGTCTTCGGGGCTGTAGTTCCCTTTCCTGCCCTTGGTTGCCGTCTTTTCTGATGACTGATTAACTACATCTCGTCGTCTAGCTCTACTTTCTCCAGCCAGAAGTTTCTCAAGTTCCTTAGCCTTGTTAGGGTCCAGTTTAAGGTTGAAGATCTTCATACGGTCCCTTTTATGGGCGTAATTGAAGTCTCTATACCAGTCCCGTTCCTCTTGGGTCATCTTAGAAAGTATTGAAAGTTTCATGATGTTCTCCTATTTACTATATCGGTATTTTAGCATAAAACTTTACTAAAAGATGTATTAATATGTATGGAATATCTAACTGATGAGCAAATTGACGCAGTGTTATTAAAGAATCCTTATCCGGATACCGATGAGCTATTTTGGATACTGGAGGAGTTAGATCGTTTTTCTACGCTTGTTAGATCTTAACCAAAAAGCGTACCTAAGTCCAGAACTTGGCATAATACATAATCCAGGGGCTGGCTAGGAGATCAAGGGTGTCAGAGGGCCCAGGGACAGTGTCTACCACTCACTACCCGATACCTTACCCCAAGATCTTCGAGACATACTAGACGTAGAGATGTGAAGAGACTCCTGTACCGGGCACACAGAGCTGGAGTCAATAAGCTACCTCAAGTCTAGGCTACCAGAGTGTGGATCTAAAGGGCTGGTAGTGCCCCTCTGAGTGGGGTATATCTAAAAGGTGTATTAATAAATATGAAGACCAAACGACGAACATGCAAGTTACTGAGGAAAGAGCTATCGGAGCTAGACTACCTGTCTAAGCTCTCAGACGCTGAAAAAGAGTACCTAATACAGTTTATGTACGAGTACTACCAAGCAGACTTCAACTTCGAAAACCCGATCCATAAATCCAAAGAACACATCAAAGACAGCAGAGACCGAAATAACGCCAGCAAGAGACAGGCTCCGTTGTCTTACTATGGAGTAGGAGGAATCCCTTATGTTAGCGAAGATTAAGAGCCTATTTAGGAAGCCTAAGGCCTATTCCTTACCCGTAGCCGTGGATCAGCTAGATAAGCTAATAGAAGAGTACGAGAACATCCTATTTGCCTTGTCTACGATTAACAAGGAAGTAGAGTTCACCAAGACAGACGCCAAGTACGCTGACGGGGCTATGTTCAATCTCTGCTCCTTCCGAGACGAACTTAAGATTAGATTAAACAACCAAAAGGAGTTAGTACTATGGACCAGAAGGAATTCGCACGTCAACACCTTGAAGCAGTAGAGACTACGTACGCCCTGGTTGACCAATCGACCTGGGTAGGGAATAAGGCAGCAGAAGTAGCCACTTGTTTGACAATACTTAACATACTGAGAACCTTCCTAGAAGGAGTAATAAATGAGCAAGAAGACAGCAAAGACGCCGAAAGCACCAAGTAAGACCTACTACACGATGGAAAAGATCAATATGCAGGCTTACAAGCTCCTAAAGGTGACTGTGGATGAGGACGGATTTGCCACAGAGGAGATGCTGCATAGGAACTCCCCACAGATCGTGTATGCTAAACTTCTTGTCATGATCAAGAACCAAGGGTTTACTGGAGAGTCCAATGGAAGCCCTTAATTCCTTAATCTGGGCCCTTACTGTTCTCTTTATTGCCGATCGGGGCTATAAGATATATACGAATTGGTTAAAGACTAGGACCTCAGATACCGATAAAGTAATAGAGAGGCTAGTAAAACAAGTTAATGAGCTTCAAACCCAGATGAGCAAAATCTCTCTGGAAAAGCTCTACATAAGGGAGTGAGAATGTTATTACCGTTGTTAGCCATTTTAGCCCTAGTCGGAGGCACAGTAGCCTCTACCCCAGCAAAGTCCAACATCGATCTAACCAGGTCAGTAGTAGTTAACGGCCCCATCTTAATTCAAGGTCAAACCAATCCTCACGGAGTAGCTAAAAAGATCTATGCACTGTCCAACCAGGATGTGACTAAACCAATTACAGTATTTATCGATTCTCCGGGTGGGGTCGTATTTACTGGAAGTATGATAGCAGAGGCCATAGACACAGTCCAGAACAACGGAACCCCTGTTCGCTGCATATCTACAGGGTTTACGATGAGTATGGCTGCTACGATCTTCGTAATCTGTGACCTTAAGTACGCATACCCGACCTCTCGGATCTTGTTTCACTACCCTTACCAAATAGGCCCAGCAGGGAAGATTATAGACCCTGAGATGGCACAAAGATACTTAGAATTCGTAGCTACAAAAGTTCCTCTCCCTATCGGTCTCCTTCAAGTAATGATGGAGCAAGAAGCAGTCCTTACGGCTGAAGAGTTTAATCTACTGATTGAGAGAGCCGGCAACACACAGCAAGATAGAGAGACTCCATTCATTGAACTGATAACCCCTACTACAGAACTTCTCGATGCGGAGAATGCCCCATCAACTACTAAGAACTGGGAGAGAGGTAATGTCGGAGAGTAAAGCCCCAATCTACAGGGTATCTCGTAAAGGTAAGCCTAATCGTAACTCGAGTACGGTTCGGCTTTCTTTAGCTTCCATGAAGTTTGACGCGGTAGCAGAATGGGTAGCTGCCTTCAGAGAATTAGAGGACCCAAACCAGAAGTTGGAGAGACTTGAGAAGCTGATGAAGTTTGTATTCCCTACCCTCAAAGAGATCGATACAGAGACAAGTAAGATACTCGACATGGAAGCACTCGAGAGTCAGGTTGAGATGGTTAAGATAGAAGATCACAGTACAGACGAGCTCCTAAAGGCACTGAACGATGGACCCAAGGAAAGCTAAAGAAGAACTCTGGAAAAGAGGAAATCTCACCTGGAAGCTACACAGCGCCCAGAAAGAGATATACGCTAAAATCAGCAGTCTCTCTCCGTCTGTAAGGGAGGCTGTTGTTCTTATTTCCCGTAGATGGGGTAAGTCTTACCTGGGAGTATTGCTAGCTCTAGAGGATTGTTTAAAGAACCCAGGGGCTCAGGTCTTTATCGTAGGCCCTTCCCTTAAGCAGACCCGCAAGATCATAACTCCGCTCATTAAAGAGATCATCCAGGACGCCCCTAGAGGCCTTATTAAGCAACAGAAGACCGATCTATCATGGACAGTAGGTGAGGCTACGCTCCTTATTGGTGCCTTTGATACTGCTCTAGAGGCTTTCCGAGGATTGAGAGCCCATGCCATATACTTAGAAGAGAGCGGTCTGGCAGATATTGAAGAATATGCATATACGCTCAAGTCAGTTCTTAGACCTACTCTTATGCACAGCAGGGGCCGCATATATCATCTTACAACCCCTCCAAAAGAAGAAAACCATCCATTCGTACTAGAGACACTACCTGAAGCTGCCCTAAACAACGCCGTATTTATTAAGACTATTTGGGACAACCCTCTTCTAACTAAAGAGACCATACAGGCAGAAATAGACTCTCTAGGTGGCCCAGATTCTCCTCACTGTAGGCGGGAGTTATTTTGTGAGATAGTGAGAGATGAGGAAAGAGTAATCGTACCCGAGTTCTCTGAGAAGAACTATCTGACTGAGAGACGTCCTACTCACGCATCCTTTATTACCTCTATAGATTTCGGAGGTATAAGAGACAATCACTGCAGTCTTATTGGATATTTTGATTTCTTGAGAGCTAAAGTCTGCATACTTGGGGAGGTGTGGCTCCCTATCAATACCGGAACTGAGGAGATCGTAGAAGCCACTAAACAAAAAGAGGCGGAACTGAAAGTTAAGTGGCTCCGTAGCCCTAAGAGAGTAGTAGACGTACCAGGACAGATATACGTAGATTTAAAGCGCATGGGCCTTGAGTGTACGCTCCCTACTAAAGGAAAAGACTCGGTAGAAGACGGAATACAGGCACTTAGAGTGGCTTTCTCTAGAGGCCAGATAGAGGTCAGTGAGAAGGGCTGCCCTGTACTAATCCAGACCCTTAAATATGGCATGTGGAATAGGCACCGCACAGACTTCATGAGAACCGAGGCCTTAGGGCATTGTGACGCTTTGGCAGCCCTATCTTACCTATATCGACACATAGATACCCACACCAACCCATACCCTGCAGATGAAGGAAAGACCTCAGATAACCATTTTATCGAGCACCGGAAGTCGCAGAAAGAATATGACACAGAAAACGCTATATATTCAGCATTCTACGAATAATAACAGTAATATATGTACACCTTACTTGGAGACCCTATGAAATACTGGGCCTTAGAACAAGATCATAATATCCTCCTAAGCAGTTTTGACGAAAAAAGAAAGAACTATATAGACGACCTTCAAGCTTCTGGACTATCAGGGGTTTACGAGAGAGCGTTTAGAGCATACTACGGAGGAAAGGTTAGCTCAGGTTTCAGAACCTCGCTATTTGACTCTTCTAAGCTTAACCAAGGGGGACGCCAAGGAGAGAAAACTAGACTAAAGGCCAACCATTTCAGGAACCTTATTCGTCATCTTCATCAGCTCACTACTTCCCAAAAGCCTGCTATGACCGCCAGAGCTTCAAATTCTGACTTCCAAAGCCAATCTCAGACGATATTAGCAGACGGACTACTAGACTACTACTGGAGAGAAAAGAACTTAGGTAACGTAGTAAGAGACGCAGCCGAGCTCTCATTAGCAGTGTATGGTGAAGCATTTATCCACAATCCTTGGAATCCAGGGGCCGGAGACATCTTTGAAGTAACGGAAGCCGGTCCCTTATATGAAGGGGAGCAAGAGTACGATATTCTAACTCCTCTTGACGTTATTAGAGACCCTTCGTTAAAGGACTTTAAGAAATCTAACTGGTCCATAGTCCGTCTACAGAAGAATAAGTGGGATCTTATAGCTCAATACCCTTCTCAAGAACAGGAGCTGTTAAAGACTCCAGCTGAGAACCTGAACTCTGAAGACTGGCCTACGTTCCAAGTCAGAGGAGGAAATGACCCTAAGAACGATGATCTCGTAGAGCAGTTCATTTTCTACCATAAAAAGACCAGAGCATTGCCACAAGGACGTCTAGTAATCTACGTAAAGAATGCGGTACTGTTTGACGGACCTATGCCATACAGAGACCTACCAGTGCGTAGACTTGCTGCAGAGAGCTTATATGGAACGATTTACGGATATACAGTAGCTTGGGATCTACTTGGAGTACAGGAAGGGATCGACGAGCTCCACACTATCCTAATGTCCAATAACAAGGCCTTTGGGGTCCAATCCATCCATATTAAAGATACTGACAGTATTCAGGTTAGCCAGTTAGGTCAAGGACTGACACTATTTAAATCTGAAGAGCCACCCACCCCTATACAGCTAACTAAGTCCGCTCCTGAGACCTATGACTACTTGTCTAGACTTGAAGCTACTGGAGAGATCCTTAGCGGCGTGTCCTCAACCATGAGAGGAGCACCAGAATCCAATTTGAAATCCGGTACTGCTCTAGCTATGGTGGTATCTCAGAGTATTCAGTTTGCCTCTAGCCTCGAAGAGTCTATCAATCGGGTAGTTGAAGAGCTAGGTACCGACCTTATTAATAACCTTAAGGATTTCGCCCTTAGCGAGCGCGTAGTGACAGTTGTAGGTAAGTCTAAAAGAAACTTTGTAAAGACTTTTACATCTGACGACATTAACGAGATCTCAAGAGTGGTAGTAGAGCAAGTAAACCCTCTAACTAAATCCACCGCAGGCCGTGCAGAGATAGCTAACAACCTTCTTACCCAAGGCATGATCAAGAGTCCTGAAGACTACATGATGGTCCTATCTACTGGAACTTTGAGCCCAATAAAAGAAGGCGTAGAACTGGAGATGCTCACAATCCAGGCGGAGAACGAAGACCTAAGAGAAGGAAAAGACGTAGTTCCTGTCGTTCTGGAGAATCATGCACTGCATATTCAACATCATAAAGAAGTAATCAGCGACCCAGACTCTAAACGAGACCCTGAACTGGTAGCTAGAGTTCTTCAGCACATACAGGAACATATAGATCTCGCTAAGAATATGGACCCTGCTTTGGCTCAAATCCTGGGACAGATCCCGATGCCTGCAGCTCCTATGCCTGCTCCTTTACCTCAGATGGAAACCCCTGAAGACGTAGCATCGACTGCAGTTCTCCCACAAACACCTGATATGCCAGAAAATGCACCAGCGGAGGCTGTAGCGGCATACGAAAAGATGTATTAATAGGTATGCGTAAAATACCACAACAAGCCATAGATATCGTATGTCAGTTCGAGGGATGTGAACTTACGGCTTACCCAGACCCTGCTACCAAGAGGGATCCCTGGACTATTGGTTATGGGCACACCGGATCAGAGGTAGTCCCTGGCCTAACTATAACAAAAGAGAAAGCCGTAGAGTTCCTTACTCAGGACCTCGAACACTGTGCTCTTGTTATACAGCGTCTCCTACCTAAGACAAAGCTTTCAGATAATCAGTTCTCCGCTATCTGCTCTCTTATCTTTAATATTGGGTCTGGTAACTTCCGCTCTAGTTCGGTATTCAAAGCTCTGGCTATGAGTAAGTATAAAGAGGCTGCAGAAGCTATCTTATTATGGGATAAAGCTAAGGACAGCAAAGGCAATAAAATCGTATTACCGGGACTGACTCGCCGTAGAAAGGCCGAGAAAGCCCTATTTGAAAAGGCATAATCATGGAAACTACAACAACAGTCGACGTAAGCGCACCAGTGACAGACGTAGCCGCCCCGGTTGAAGCTTCCGGAGGTGAGGATGCAGGATATTCTCAATGGTTGGCCAATCTCAACGGACCTAAGGCTGAAGAGCCTAAAGCGGTAGAGGAGCCTAAAGTCGAAGAAGCAAAAGAGGAAGAAGAGGTTGTTGAAGAGACCAAGACTGAAGAAGCCCCTCAATCCCTGAAAGTCGGAGATAAGGAATACAAAGCTGAGGATATAGCAAATCTAGAAGATACTGTTACTTCTATAAAAGAGCAAGTAGGTCAGTTAGTAGAACTTCTTAGAACTAATCCCGGAGAGATATTTGACCGAATCGAGATCCCTAAGGAAGCGATCGAAGACTACTACTACAGTAAGTACGTAGAGCCAAGTACGTTAACCGCTGAACAGAAACTAGAAAGATACGAACAGAGAGACAGAGAAACTAAAGAGCGTGCCCAGAAAGAAGAGGCTGATAGAGCCTCGTCTCAATCCAGAGAGGCCACTAAGCAGAAATGGGTTACGGATATTAACAGCGCACTGTCTGAAGCCAAGCTCCCCCAGACAGACTTCAACATAACCAGAGTAGCGGCATTAGCCAGAGAAGCACTGTCGAGCGGTAAGCAACCTGACCTTAAATCCCTGGCTGCCCAGGTAAAACAAGAACTTCTGTCTACTCAGACCTCTATGCTAAGCTCTATGTCTCCTGAAGAGCTGACCGCTGCTCTAGGTAAAGAAACGGTAGCAAAACTACGACAAGCCGAGCTAGCTAAGGTGAAAGAATCTAAGTTTCAGAATACGAATCCAGGAAAAGGTGAAGTAAAGACCAAGTCTTCTGAAGTTAGGAAAAAGATCTCTAGTGTATACGACATGCTAGACTAATAGGAGACCTTTATATGCCAACCGTACACCATTTTGAACTTTTGGGTCGCAGAGAAACTACGTATTTTGGAGTAATTAGATCTGAACCAAGAGACCGATTTCTCAACGTCTATAAAATGCATAATATTTTTTACATTTCGAATAATGACTACATGTCTAAAGAAGAAGCAGAACAAGGGGCAATAGAGGAACAAAAAGAGGGACTTCAATTAGAGCATTTGACTTCTGACTGTCTAGCACTAGTCAAAGACTAAAGTCTTCTACCCAAGATACCGAATAAGGGTCTAGGAGGTGATTTATGGAGTTTACATACGACAAAATATTCGTCCTAGGTCTCATGATGATAACATACGCACTGCTTATCATCGCAGTCAACTCTAGCAGGGAAGACTAACATGACAATATCAATACCTTTTGGGAGAGATACTTTATATATATCCAGGTACTCTGAGAACGAGGCAGACGGTAAAATAGTCGTACATGAGGCATATACCGACACCTGGATTAAGAAAGTCTATCAACATCATTCCTTACTCTTGATGCTCTCTACTAAAAAGAAGTATCAAGCACTACTTAAAACGGCTATCCAGAATAAGGTGGTTGAGGTATGAAGAAGTCCGACGGCAATCTAAGTAACTGGCTAGAACTAGGCATAGATATCCCAAATCGCACTATAGACCTCCGAGGAGAGGTAGATGAGGAAATGGCCGCTATAGCAGTTAGAGCCGTCCATACCTTGGAGTCCGTTAACAAAGATCCTATTACGGTCAATTTGAGCACCTACGGGGGCGGTCTGTACGAAGGTCTAGAGATCTACGACGTCCTAGCCAGCTCAGAATGCCAGATCCTGATGATCTGCTCGGGTAAGATTATGAGCATGGGTACCGTGATTATGTTAGCCGGAGACACCCGCATAAGCAGCAAGAACTGTACATTTATGCTTCATACAGTATCCTCTGGAGGCGGAGGCAAGCTTTTCGAGATAGAGACCGACGCTGTTGAGACCCGCAGAGCCTATAATATCCTCCTAGACATCTACGCAGAACGTACTGGCCAACCTAGATCCTACTTTCAAAAATGGCTTAAACATGAAGACCGATATATAGATCCCAGTAAAGCCAAGGAGTTAGGATTTATTCACGAAATACTCTAAAGTTTTCCCACAATCTTCCGAAGAGTAATGTAGGAGGTGGGACATGGAACGAAAAGATAAATTCAGACACTTACCTTGGCAAGAATACAACGCCACTTTAGCTTCAGATTCTCGCCGTAAAGAGATTGCACTGAGGCTGTTCTCTGAGATGGTTGAAAGAGGCTACTCTAGGGAAGCTGCTTTAACCTTAATTAAGTCTACATACTTCATAGACCTTACTGCAGAGGTATCTCTATGATCTATTTCATGCAAAACTACAAGCATCTTAGACGTCCCTGGGATTTCCCTATTCGCCGCAGTCAAGACTGCCCAGTAGTGGAAATAGACGCTGCCAGGAC
>JACCDQ011323284.1_pt1 | contig 11710 bp, 9 predicted proteins | sample 7446031 | NCBI WGS metagenome assembly JACCDQ01 (sample SAMN15323442, study PRJNA562643) | freshwater metagenome | isolation source: river surface water | place: USA:Blue River Watershed | collected 2017-08-17
CTTCCGTTTAAAGAACAGACAATATCATTTTCTTGAATATTTAAATTGGTATAAATACTTCCAGGTACAACTTCCGTCATCTTAAAGCATAAAGAGCCATCTGGATTAGTAATTTGTACGGCTTTAGCTTGAGTAAGAATTTCACTCATATTATTGACCATTGAATCGCGATAAGTTTTTTTAATTTTAAATTGATTGCCGACATTTCTAATATTTGGATTACTTGAAATAAATTTTTTCTTTTCAGATGGTTTATGAATTTGAATTTCAGTGGTAAGTGGGGTATCTTCGTCTTCCGTTTTTAAATACTCACAATCACCAGTCGTCAAATTTTTTAAAATTAATTTCATCCGATCAATTTTTGAAACTTCAACACCAGCATCTTGTAGTTTTTCACCTTCGCGTACATTTAAAAGTTCACTGTCTCCACGTACTTGAACCGAAGCCACAGACTTAACTGAATCTTGTAAAACCACAGTATCCATCAATTTAATTTGCGCGCCAGTAGGTCGATCAGCTTCTTGGCAAACAATTTCATCAATATTGATATTAGATTTTAGGTTTTTAGTTTCTTCAGACTCTTTTATGTTAAAAAGATTCACAGAAGATATTTTATTAATATCTCCACTCATGTTTTCTTGATTAAGTGGCTTCATGACTAAAGTAGATTTAGGGGTTGTATCAACTTTGGTTCCACGATTAAAAAAGACCGCGATACTTTTTCCAAAAATATAAGTCAGAGTGAAGACTAATAAAACGGTAAAAACGCGGTGGATCTTCCCTCTGGTGTATGGAGAGAAGAAGCGTAAAACAAAATCATTCCAACTAATTTTCTCTAACTTGAAATCTCTTGCAGAGTTTTTTAATTTTTCAGCAGAAAAAGAACCCCATCCCTTTTCTTTCCAATTAGAAAAGTTAAAACGAAACTTTTTAATTTCTTCCGGCTTTTCAGGCAGTGGAGCGCTCATTTCAGAAATGATTATTCCATCTTGAGTTTTATCTTCTTGATCATAATCTTCATGACTTACATTAAATGGTAATTTATTTTCATCTAATGTTGAAGTTGTTTGACTTGCTTCACTTGCGATTTGGTCATCTGGCGTTTCTACCATTGGAGCAACAGTGGCCACTTGTTCTTTTTCATCAGTTTGATTGGCTGCAGGTTTATCAAATTTATTTTCAATAAAAAACTGAGGATTTGAATGTGTTTGGGTTTGAGAACTGTCTTCTTCTAAAGGCTCTTTCAAGCTATTTAAATATTCTTCGCTATCTTCTTTTAAAAGATTTACATATTCTTCATTAACTTTTTCTTCTTTGGGAGGCAAACGGTATCCTGAAAGTGTTTTTTCTGCAAATTCTTCAGAGTCTTGTGAATACTCATTTTCATCTTCTGGAAGTGATTCGAGTTGATCAAATTGTCTCTTGGCCTTATTTGGTTTTGGCATTTCGTGAGCTTCAGAAAAATCAAAGTTTTCTTCAACTTCTAACTCATCATTTGATTTCTTTTTGAAAATTGATGTAATTTTATCTAAAAATCTTTTAAAAAAATTAGGCTTAGGATCTTCTTCTGTCATTGGAAGAACAGCTGCTTCAAGTTCATGTGAGACTTCTTCACTTTCAGGAGTTTCTGCTTCAGCTGTTTCTAAGGATTCCTCATTCTCTGAATTTTCTAATTCATTACTTTGTTTCTTTTTTAGAAAACTAAAATTGAATTTAAATTTATTTGTCATGTCTCACATCATGTTTGTTAAAGCTATCAATCCTTGATAGTTACTTATGTTTCTAATAATTCTATTATAGAGGATAGTTGACCCGCAGCAAGTAGTTTTTTAATTCCGACCAAAACACTTTTTAAAAACTTGTTCTTTTTAAATTTAAAAAACTTAAGTAACCTATTAAATGAATAAAATAAATTATTTTTACATAGGCGAGGAATTATGTCGGGAAATCAAAATTTGCAGTCAGTTGTTGGGAGTCTTTTTTTTGGTGAAGTAAATCACAATTTGGCTTTTCCTTATCCAAATTTATCTGATTCTCAAGTAGAAATGGCAAAAGAAATGACGGCGGCGGTAGCGGCTTTTGCTGAAGATAATATTGATGGAGAAAAATTTGATAAAGAATCAAAAATTCCTGATGAGGTAATGAAGGGACTTGCAGAACTTGGCCTATTTGGTCTTGCTGTACCTGAAGAACTTGGTGGCTTAGGTCTTGATTATACACTTTATGCCAGAGTTTTTTCCGAAGTTGCTGGACGTGACGGATCAACGGCTACGATGCTTGGAGCTCACCAGTCAATTGGATATAGGGCCTTAATCAATGAAGGAACTCCAGATCAAAAGAAAAAATGGTTACCACGTCTTGCTAGTGGTGAAATTTTAGCATCTTTTTGTTTAACTGAACCAGGATCTGGTTCGGATGCCTATTCAATAAAAACTAAAGCGACAGAAAATGCCGATGGAACTTATACCTTAAATGGACAAAAACTTTGGATTACCAATGCCGGTAGTGCTGAATTCTATACAGTTTTTTGTAAAACAGATCATCAGATTGATGGCAAAAACGTAGAAAAAATTTCTTGTTTTATCGTCGAGAAAAGTATGGCCGGTGTTTCTTTTGGTGAAAAAGAAAACAAAATGGGAATAAGAGCTTCGGAAACGCGCGCAGTTTATTTTGATAAAGTAATCGTGCCGAAAGAAAATATTTTAGGTGAATTAGGCAAAGGTTTTAAGATTGCCATGAATGTTTTAAATTCTGGGAGATTGTCTTTAGGGGCAGGTTGTGTAGAAGGAATGAAAAGAATTTTAAAGATGTCTGCAGAGCACACCGGAACTAGAAAGCAATTTGATAGACCGATTGCAGAGTTTGGATTAGTTCAAGAAAAACTTACCAAGATGGCCAGCCTAATTTATGGTGCCGAAAGTATGGTTTACATGACGACCGGAAATATGATCAAAGGTATGTCTGACTATTATATGGAAACTGCGGTTTGCAAAATTTATAATTCAGATGCTTTATGGCAAGTGGTTGATATGGGAATGCAGTTGGCCGGCGGTAATGGATATATGAAAGAGTATCCTTATGAGCGCTACATGCGAGATTCAAGAATCAATTTGATTTTTGAAGGAACGAACGAAATTTTAAAGTGCTTGATTGCTTTATCGGGTATCAGAGGGCCTAGCGAACATTTAAAAGAATTAGGAAAAATTTCTGAAGTCTCTTAAGCACTTTCTGATCCGATAAAATCACTTGGAGTATTTTCTAAGTTTGCCAGAAAACGCTTAAGTAATATGATGGGGAATAAACCTTTAATTGGTTCACATGAAGAATTAAAACTAGATGTAGAAAGATTTTCATCAGCCTTAGGAAAATTTGCCATTCATGTTGAAAATACTTTAATGAAGTAGGGGAAAAGTATCGTTGAAAGTGAATTACCACAAGGTCGATTGGCCGATATGGTCATTGAACTTTATTTACAGTTAGCAGTTATTTCTAGAACGACAAGTATTTTGAACAATTCCAAAATAGATGCTGATCAAAAAGATTATATTTTAAAGTTGGCTAAAGTTACTTTAAAAAATTCTAGAAGAAAGTTTAATCAAACTCATACACAAATGACCAAACATCAAGATAAAACAGTCGCCAAGGTGGCCGAGTATGTTGTCAAAAAAGGTGGTTTTGGATTTGATATTATCGACTACTAAAATTTGTCATAAAAGTAACAGCTTTAAAAAAGTAGTATTCGTTTTAGCGAGCATGCAGCTTTTTGCCTGCTCGCATAATGAAAGCAAGAAAATTGATCTTATTAATAGTGAATCAATTCAAAAGAATTCATTTCAATTATCAGGAGATCCGGCAAAGGAATATTTATTTCAAGACAAAACGAATGAATATGGCTTAGATAAAATTAAAGCAGTTTCCTTATATGCGGTTGATATTAACAATGATCAATTTACCGATCTGGTTTATTTAGAAGAATTGCAAACCACACCCAAAGTTTTAATATTTAATTCAGTCACTAAAAAATTTGTCAGTTCAGGAAATTTATTTTCAAAAGTCATTAGGGCCAGTTTTTTAAATTTTGTAGATTTAAATAATGACGGAATTCTAGATGTCATCGTAGGAAATTTAAATCAAAAATCAGAAATGACCCAAACGCCTTTATCGATTTTTTGGGGGCAATGGGGGACAGAAAGGATTGAGTACGCTCCAGAGGCCAACTTGGTACTACCGGTAAAGTATGTGGGGCATGCCTCAGTTTTAGATTATAATTTAGATGGAAAATTAGATATATTTGTCGGTCAGTGGTTTTCATTTGAAGATTTGAAAAAAAATCCACAGATATTGCCAAATAAACTTTTTATGCAAGATGAAGATCATTCCTTTATAGATAAAAGCTATCTTCTCTCAAATGAACAAATTTACAAAGATTCAAACAAATTATTTTTAAATGCAGCTCCGACCATTGGAACAACTATTTGCGATGTAGATAAAAATGGTTTTCCAGATATTTTAACCAATTCTTCCAATGGATATCCTAATAAGTTGTGGTTAAATTCAGATCAAACAGACAAACAACTAATCAATGATGAGAGAATGTTTGTCGATTTTGGAATGAAGACAGGTTATGCCATGGACGATGAAGGGACTATTGAACAAAAAGGGGGAGGAAATTCTTTTACTTCATGGTGTCTCGATTACAATAATGATAAAATAATTGATATCGTTGTTGGGAATAATTTCAAAGATACCGATCCAGAAAGTAAAGATCGTTCTGCAGTTTTAACAGGATCAAGTTATCAGTTCCCCTTTAAATATATTCGTTCAGATTTCTATCAGACTACCAATTCAAAAAATTGGTCTGAGGCCGACCGAAGAATTGTTTCAAGTGACTTTAATTTAGATGGAAGATTAGATTTAGTCATCGATAATTCAGGTTTTCCACCAGATACTCGTTTGATGTTTTTAGAACAAAATGCAGATAAGTCATATGACGATAAAGCCGATATCTATGGCATTAATATTTTAAATCCAAGCGGGAGTATCTTAATTGATTTAAATAAAGATGGAGAAATGGACATCATTTCAGCACAGTCTTCCACACGTATTGGCTCAATCAACACCAAAATTTATGTTTTTGAAAATAACTTTAAAAGAAAAAATCAAAAAACGATAAAATTAAACTTGTTTGGAAAAAATGCTAATTCGAAAGCTATATCAGGTTTCGCTCAATTGAAGACTGAGAATGCAGAATTTTTTCAAAATATCGTTTATAACTATGGCGCCTTTGCTTCGCAGAATGAAAGTGGACTTTACTTTTCGACCGGAGAGGCAACTCCACAAGAATTAATTATTCATTGGCCTATCAAAAAATTATTAACAGAAAATAAGTTCATTCCAAAAATCGTCAAATACAAGTTAAGTGCATTTTTTAAAAAGAAAAATCATGTTGAACTCAATATTTGCGAAGATGGTCGCATTTTAAGTCTTAATAAAAATTGCTACTAAAAAGAAACTTCGCTAAAAGTAACAAACCAAAACACTCCACTATTTTAATTATCTTTTCACCTCATTTCAAACTTATTAAAATAAGTTGTGGAGAGTATTTTATGAACAAATTAATTCTTAGCATTTTTACCTTTATCATTTTCTTTTCCTTTTTCATTTTAGAAGCGAATGCCAAAACGACTAAGAAAAAGGAAGTTGTACTAAAAGATCAAAAAAGTTTAGCTCTAAGAAGTGAGATGCGTTCAATTGCAGACAGAGTCAAGTCACTTGCTCCTTACGTTTTAAATGATATTGAGTTTTCAAAATCAGAAAATAAAGTTTTCTTAAATGGAGAATTAAGTGGTTTAATTGATCAATTTCAAAAAATTACCACCCATCCAGTGGTGAGTTATATGGGACTTTCAGTCAGTCAGTTGGTTATTAAAGATCAATTTGAGCAAGCAAAGTTTTTGTTAAACGCTAATAAACCAGAAATTGCGAGAGGAAAAATTCTTTCTTCTTTAAATTTATGTATTTCTTGTCATGCTCAATCCCCTGATCGCAAAGATGGTCAAATCTTCACGAGCAAAGATTATCAAAAATTAAAATTAACTGACATTGATCGAGCAGACATCATGTTTCTAACTAGAGATTATGAAGATGCTATGAATCTTTATATCAAAGTTATTAAGAATTTAAAAAAGAGTGATGATGAAGAAAAAGTATTCAAGGCACTTGAAAAAATTCTGATTTATAATTTAAAAATTAAAAAAGATCAAAATGCAGCCCTAGCCTTTTTTACTGATTTTAAAAAAAGCTATCCCCAGTTTTCAGAAGCTATTTACACTGAAATACAAGATTGGGTTAGCATGCTAAAGGCTCCACCGTTGTGGCCAAATTTCATTCCTTTAAAAGCGACGGAAGAAGAAATGGGTAAATTTTTGAAGAACTTTATTGCCGATGAAGAAGAAGGCCCGATTTTTACCCCAACTAATTCTTCTGAAGTCTTTGATTTGATTCTTTCATCAATTTTAATGGATTATTACAACGCGCATCCGAATACGACTCATGGGGCACGCATTCTCTATTGGTTGGCCATTTTAGATAAGCGCATCAGCGATGATGCCAATTACTCCTTGGCCGATTTTTACTTAATCCAATGTATAGAAAAACACGGAGATAATCCTATTTCAAAAGATTGTTATGATGCATTTCTTGAAGACTTAGAGATAAATTATGTCTCAGGTGAAAAAGGCCAAAAAGAGTTACCTAAAGAATGGCAAGAGAAGTTAAATAATTTAAAAAAATACATGAAAAAGCAGTGAAAAATTGCTAAAATCTCCTTAAATAAAAAAGGATGAATTCATGCGCTTAATGATTGCATTGTTAATGGTTTTTACTGTTTCTTCAACTTTTGCAGAAGGCCAAAAAAAATCAACGAAAACTAAAAGTGATGAGATAACCAAAGAACAACTTGAAGCCAAAGCCGTAATGAATCAAGTTTATGAGTCTTTTGTTAAAATAATTCCTTATATTTATTCTGATAAGCTAATTTTTGAATCAAAAGATAAGCATAAACTCGATGAATTATTAGTTAATATGAATGAACTTTCTGTGGCCTTTAAAAATGCAAAACATGTTAATTTTTTAAAAATTCCAGGTTTTAAACCGTCTTTAGATACGATCAACACTCATATTCAAGAAACGATTGATTCACTCAATGCTAAAAATATGGTTTTTGCGCACGCTAGACTCAAGGCCATGACTCAGTTATGTGTTTCGTGTCATTCTCAACTATCGGATCAAGTCTCAAAGAATGCTTTTGGAGCAGTGATTAGTGGAATTAAAAGAGATCAATTTGAATCTGATTTTCAATATGCCAATTATTTATATTTAGTTAGAAAATTTACCGAGTCAAAAGCGGCTTATGAGTTGGCCATTAAAAATGCGCTAGAAAAAACCAGTATCGCGAATAAAAATTCATTAGCTGATGACAAAATTATTAATGGTGAGATTTTTACTTCGCTTAGAAGGGTTCTAAGTATTTATACTAAAATTGGATTACACCCAAATGAAGCCATAACTTTTTTAAAAAAATATCAAAATAATCCTTCAATTAGTAAGTTCACAAAAGCAGATATTAAAGTCTGGATTACTTCTTTAGAAAAATGGAAAAAATTTGATATCAATCAAGTGAAAGACATCAATCAATTCATTTCAACTCATTTGAAGTCGCTTGAGAATAGACAGGATATTGTTAATTCAGGAGAGCACGACATTACACTGCTAATTTCTGCAGGGGTTCTTTCAAAATATTTAAATGATCATCCTAAAGATCAAGCTACTCCGGCCATTTTATACTGGTTATCAGTAGCTGAGCGTAGATTGTCGACAACTTACTTCTTCTCTTTAAGTGATATTTATTTAAAAGATTGTATTCGCGAATTTCCAACATCAGAATATGCCAAAAAATGCTTTAGCGAATATGAAGACCAACTGACATTTGGTTATAGCGGTTCAATTGGAACCGATATTCCACAAGATGAAAAAAGAGAACTTGAAAAACTAAGAAGTTTAATTAAATAAGAGGTATAAAAATGGAAGAAAATAAAACGGAAACACCAACTACAGCAACTCAAGGAATGTCAAAGCCAAGTTCAATTGTTCCAGCAAAAGGTTTTTTAGAACCTGCTAGACCTGAAAAAGCTCATTTGACTGGCTTTGCTATTGAAGCCGTTCACATTGTTATTTTCATTGCTATCCTGGCTATTTTTTACTTAGGAAGTTGGGTTAAAAATAATAAAGTTTAAAAAAAACTCAATGACAATTAAGTTTTAACTCTTTGACATTATTATTTTGAAATTCTTGATATTCAATAAATTTAACAATTCTAAAACCAATCGTCGAAAGCCCCAAAATAAGCATTAAAATGGCAAAGTATTTTGGGGTTTTTGTTTTAAGGCTTTTAAATAAATTAGTCATAAAACGTGGAAATAATACCATCGCAGGAAGAGTTCCAAGCCAAAACGCAATCATCGAAAAAAGAGCATTATTAAAATTATCAAATCCAATAATGGTTAAAATCATTCCATAAAGTAGACCACATGGAAGAAAGATTGAAAGCGTTCCAATGAGAAAAGCTTTCGAAAATTTTAATTTTAAAGCACTTCTCATTAAGATGGAGTAGAGACTTGATAGAACTTTTGGCAAAGGAATTTCCGCTCTTTTTCCTTTGATGGCCTCAATTCCCCAATAAATAAATAATAAACCTAGAATAATTCCAGGAATGAGAGAAAAAAATGGTGAAGAAGTTTTGAGATCTAATACATAAGATAAATAGCCACCGGTTAAACCTAAAATCAAATAGGCAAGTAGTCGTCCAACTTGATAAAGCCATATCTCTTTAGTATCGCTACAAGTGCTGGTGACAAGCCCTCCGCACATTAAAGTGCAATGAAAGCTACCAGTGATACCGGCCATAAATGATATCCATGGCAAATGATTTTTTAAATTTAAAAAGCCATTAATGTATTGGTCCCACAAGCGGAACCTCCACAGTGTTAATCACTTTTTCATTTTCAATCGCTTTTAAACGCAATTTTAATTCGCCTTGATTTAATAAATCTGGTGAAAAACGAAAAAAGATAGGTGTTTTGACTTCAGGTTTATCAAATTTTAAAGGTTTCATAACCGTCACAATTTGTACTTTATCAATTAAATTTTGATCTTCTGGAATTAAAGTGACTAAATGAGTTTCTCCACCCTGATGTGTTACTTTCAGCGTGAAGTGATTAATGACGGTTTGAGAACCATCAGTATTGGTGACTAATTGAAAAGGGGATTCGATTCCTCGATAAAATTGAAAGTTTAAATTTCCTGATCGCATGAAAAAAGTAATCAGTGCAGTCATAAAAAAAAGTGAAATAGCTATATAAATAATGGATCTAGGTCTTATCAAACTGGTTTTAATTCCTCGCAGTTCATTTTCTGTTCCATAGCGAATCAGTCCTGTTGGTTTTTTTATTTTCGTCATAATTTCATCACAAGCATCAATACAATTGGTACAAGCGATACATTCTAATTGAATGCCTCTTCTAATATCAATTCCGGTTGGACAAACTTTGACACAATTATAACAATTGATACAGTCACCTTCATTTTCTCTTGGAACAGTTCCTCTTCGAGGCTCACCACGTTTCGGATCATAAGTGACGACTAAGGAATCATTATCCATTAAAACTGACTGCATTCTTCCGTAGGGACATGCAATAATACAAAATTGTTCTCTAAACCAACCAAAATCAAAAAGTATAATTCCAGCAAAAATCATAACACCAGAAAAAACAATGGGATTATGACTTGGTGCTTGCATGGTCATGTAAAAGAGTTCACGAGGACCGACAAAGTAGCCGGCAAATGTATGAGCAATATGCAGTGAAATCATCGAGAATAATCCCCATTTCACTGATTTTTTGACAAATTTATTTATGGACCAAGGAGAGCGATCAAGATCTCTTCTTTTTCTTGATCCGCCTTCAACCCATTGTTCAATTTTCATGAAAATCGATTGAATAAAAACAGTTTGTGGGCAGGCCCAGCCACACCAAATTCTTCCAAAGATGGAAGTTAAAAATGCAATGAAAAATAAGCCTGTGACTAAAGTTAGAAAAATAAAAATGGGATCAACGCCAAACCAAGTGTGCCCCATGAAAGTGAACTGACGATTAAATAAATCAATCATGATAAAAGGCTTACCCTTGATATAAATCCAAGGCAGCACTAAATAGAGAACAATCAAAAACCAATAAAACAAATGTCTTCTTTTTTGCCAAATACCTTCGACATCTTCAGGATAAAGATAAACTCGATTTCCTTTTTCGTCAGTAGTGGCCAAGCGCTCTGCATGCAGATCGCGCTTGGTTTGAAAACTTTGAAATGTTGATTCACTTTGATTGTTCTCGTCGCTCATAAATACCTTTTAAAAATTATTTCGCAGTTGGAGCTGTCGTTGCAGGTGCATTAACTGGCTCACCTTCAGCAACTGGTCCTTCTGGAGTATCATTGTACTTAGTTCCTTGCGGAGCTTTTCCACCAGCTACTTTAGTATGGTGTAAACTTTGTACATAGGCAACCGCCTGATAAATTTCGTCATCAGATAAAACTCCACCCCATGTTGGCATCCCGTTTTGAGGTACACCGTTAAAAACAGTAGGGTAAATAGTTTCAGCAGTTCCTTTGGCCCACAACCAGTATTCATCAGTTAAGTTTGGACCAATATCTCCAATACCTTTTTCTTTGTGACAAGAAACACAATTGGTTTCAAATACGGTCTTACCTTTATTGATTCCATCTGCGGCAACAATGGCATCGTATTTAGCTTTATCAAAAGCTCCTTGGGTTTGCTTTAACTCTTCTTGTTTTGCAGCTACTACCGCATATTCTTTATTAAACTCGTCTCGAAGAGAAGAGCCCCCCATAAATGTGAAATACACCCAGTATAAAACTGCGAATATAAAACAGCCGTAGAAAGTAATTTGCCACCACGATGGAAGTGGATTATCTAATTCGTGAATTCCATCATAGTTATGGTCGAGTAAAAGATGTTGTTCATCTTTTTCGACATGAACTCCTGTATTTTTATTATCATTACTCATGTTGTTCTCCGTCAGTAAGAGGAAGTCCTTGTGCTTCCTCAAATCGATTTTTATTTTCTTTTCTTAGAGCTAAAATGGTGATCAGTGAAAAAAGAATAGTGAAAATAAGTAATGCAGTAATTGGCATCCAAGTATTCTCTAATCCAAATTTTACTAAAATTTCTTTATGCATTTTAACCTCTTAGTTTCCTGCAGTTGCTTGCGAGTAGTCCTTACCTAATCTTTGTAGATAAGCAATTAAAGCAACAATTTCTTTATCAACAATATCTGCTGATACTTGCGACTGGGCTAAATCATCTCTGATTTGTCCAGCTTGCGCTTCTGCATTAGTTTTTGCTGCTTGAATTTCTTCATCTGTATAAGGAACTCCAAGAGTTTTCATAACAGACATTTTCTTTTCAAGATCTTTGTAATCGATTTTTTGAGAGAATAACCATGGGTATACAGGCATTACTGATCCAGGAGTTACTTCTCTTGGGTCAAGCATATGTCGGTAGTGCCACATATTTGGATATTTTCCGCCAACGCGAGCTAGATCTGGACCAGTTCTTTTTGAACCCCATTGAAATGGA
>JACCDQ011820469.1_pt1 | contig 11710 bp, 10 predicted proteins | sample 7446031 | NCBI WGS metagenome assembly JACCDQ01 (sample SAMN15323442, study PRJNA562643) | freshwater metagenome | isolation source: river surface water | place: USA:Blue River Watershed | collected 2017-08-17
CCGCCATTCAGAACTCCTATCTCAACAAAGGTAATCGCTTGATTTCTGTACTTAGCAAGCAACTCTTCATATACTTGAAAATACGATGAATGCTTATAAGATAAATATTTAGATTCTTCATAACATCGATATAGATCTAGATTTTTATAATTATTAAACTGGATATTACTAATTTGCCTTGTATCATTCATCGCTAGTTTTACCTTGTTTTGTATTCTCTATCAGTATATTTGACTCTATTTTATTATTATTTCCACAATTGCCTATTTATTCGATAAATCGATAGATAAACAAAGGCTTTTGATAAGTCGTAAAACTTATTTGGGCCAACCAGCTTTAAAATTATTCGCATCGCCAGATAAACTAAATTTAATTTTCTCCGATGCTTACTCTTAACTTTTAAACTTGGATATGTATACTTTTGAGCATCTCGACAATAAAGGTGATTTTTTTTTGCAAACAATCCAACTGGCCCTTTAGAATCGAATGGATTATGATCAGACGGAAGCTCATGCCTAACAGCTGCATATGCTCTTCTTAATGTAGGCGATATATAACCTCCATCTGACATGTAGTCAAAAGAATACCTGAACTTAGGGATTAATTTTGTTTTTTCATTTAATCTCTTAGCGTATTCATCACCAATTTCCTTCAAAAGGGGGTAAATGGCACCCAGCTCAGAGCTCGCTCGCTTATTTAAATATTGGGTATCTGAAAAATCAAAATTACTAAAATGAAAGAAAATAAGAGGAAATTTATCATTAACTATCAAAGAGCCATTTTCATCTCTAGATAAAGTTCTTTCGAATGTATTCCATGGTGCTGCGTTGTATCCCAAATTAAATGAGACATAAAGTGACGGGAAGAAACATGGCGCAATAGAAACCCATTTTTGATCTGTAGAAAGTCCAAATTGACTTTCCATAAACGAGAAGTCTATACATCTTGCAGACCACCACTCCAGAAAACTAATTGCTTCTTTTGAATTATTAACTGCAAAAAATCCAAGATTAAATGATCCAAAACGCATCATGGCTAAATCTGACTCTGTTTGATTTCTAGGTTGTGGCGTAGTGTAATGCGGCGTTAACACAATAGGATGGATACTCACGTCTTCTAAAATTGGCGAAAGTGAGTGAAACAAACAAGTGTCAGGGTCTAGAAAAATAACTGTATTGAATTTCTCTAAAAACCTCAATGAAATAAATGGCTTAAGGCTAGTACTAAACTCAATAATATCGTACATGAATGCCATTTGTTCTAAATTAGGCACTCCTAAATCTTCAATCCATAAAATGTCTGCAGCAGATGAAAAGTGACCCAATTCAACTTTTTTGTCAAAAAGTACAATTTTTAAACGAATATTGTCATAACAAGCTAATGACTCGGCGAGGACCAATGCTCTCGGAAGATATGCCAGGTTGCATACCGTAAAAACAACCACATCGGTTATCTCATTTTTTTTCATCATATCTACCATTGCAAACCTACCTAACCTTGATTATTGCTAATATTTGCGCTGTCAAATAAATTCCATAGCTGCGCAGCACCAGAAAAGCAAATTTTGGCTGAAAAGCAAATATCGAAGTTGCAATCAACTTCATACTGGCTTTTGAAGCATCAATAAATCTTGATGATGAATAACGCCTCAGGGGAATGGTGATACCCATTATTTTGTATTCTCTATCTGGCTGTTCTCTAATGTGGTCGAAGCCTGGTGTTGTTCGACATTCACCAACTTTAAGTCTATTAAGTAATGATCTAAAACATAATTCATAATCAACACAATCAACAAAATATCTTTCGTTATGCCATCCAATTTTTTTTAAATTTTTCAAAATAAAAAGGCTGCCACTACTAATTACTAAGTCTACGTTTGTGACAGTGAATTTATCAGCACTATCTTCACCATTATAATTTTTTGAATTAAATACAATTGTGCTGTAATCATTTTTAATTTGCTCTAATTTATTTTCTATGAATTTCTGAATAAAATTTATCGTATCCTCATTAAAAACTGTGTCTTGATCAAAAAATAATAACAATGGTGAATTGTCATAATATGCTTGTGCACAAACAGTTGAAATTCCAATCCCTAGCCCTAAATTTCTTCCAGCAGTATGGTAACTAACTAAAGCTAAACTGCTAGCAATATCTCTTGTAGCTCCATCTTCAGGTGAATTATCGTAAATATAAACTTTACACTTCAACAAACTTAAAAGCTTAAGTCGATATAAAAAATCTGGTGATGGATGGTATGTAACAAAACCTACTGCAAAATGTAGTTGCATGCTTTAGAATCCCCGTAACTCTTGATTCAATCTCTTCCTTGCAAAATAATACAAAAACATGAAGTCTATAATAGCTCGCATAGTCCAACTGAAAGCGGCACCATTTAATCCAAAATTATCAACAGAAATGAGAAGTACAGGGATATAAATTAAAAACTCAGTCAGATGAATAATTGATGTTGTTTTAACATCTCCAGATGCTTGAATCAAAACATGAGGAGCTTGAGCCATACTTGTAAAAGCAATACCAACTGCAATTATTGATGCAATTGAATATGCTTGTTTGGCAAAGTCTTCCCCTAGCCAAATAGACAATCCCATATAAGAAAGAAAACATATTCCCAAACAAATTGGGAGCATAACCATAGCGATAATTTTTAGTCCTTGGTTAAAAAGTCTTTCTGCCTCTATCCTATCCTTTGCGCCGAAGCAAAAAGCTATTCTTGGAAATAATGTAGTTGACAATGCAGCTGGCAAAATTAACAGTCTAAATAAAAAGTCTACAGGTAAAGTATAAAAAACTACCATCGCAGCACCTAATGAATGTGAAACTACGAATCTATCAGCCACCACCATTAATGGACTAATAATATTAGAAACCGTCATCCAGGCACCAAATGTGATTAGCTTAGATGACGACTCTTTTCCATGAGCACTTATTGGTTTTAGATTAAATACGTTAATTATCTTACTAGCAAAGTGTATGTGCGCGAGAAACACAACCAATCGAGCAATAAGCAAGCTAAAGACTATTCCTATAAGCGATGGCCCTAAGAAATAAACTGACAGCGCAGGCAAGATAAAATTACTTATTCCAAGGATAGACCTTAAAATATTCACAGCTTTAAACTCTTCAAAACCCTCAAGTATTCCCTTAAAACCTGAAGTTAGAGTTGTGGCTGGGATAGCTAGCACAGCTATCAACGTAGCGTTATATGTTTCACCATATAAACTCCGACTTACATTTAGCCAATCTAAACCTAAAAAATAAATCACTCCTGCTACCAAGGCGGCTCCCAACAACCCAAATATCAACATTAGCAACATGCCTGTTTTTAATGTTGCACTTATTTCGCTATCACTTCTCTTTGCTCTTAAGTTAGATACTTGATGGGTCAACGCTCTACCTAGGCCAAAATCAAATATGCTGAAATAGCCTATTAAAGCCCAAACAATTGTTAAAACACCCAGTCGCTCCACCCCAATTTTTTGCAATAAATATGGAATAGTTATTAGCCCCACAATTAATGGACTAACTGACCCAAATAAATTCCATAACGTATTTTTTCTAATAGTCACTTTTCAAGTCTTTAATTAAGTCTTATTGGGTGAACGGCTATAAATATCATCAAACCTAACAATATCATCCTCGCCTAAATAAACGCCTGATTGCACTTCAATAATCTCAAGAGGCTCTTTGCCAGGGTTTGATAATCGATGAGTTTCTCCAAGAGGGATGTAAGTGGATTCATTTTCATTAAGCACGATACTCTTACCGCCACACAATACATTGGCAATTCCCTTCACTACCACCCAATGCTCAGAGCGCTTCGCGTGCTTTTGTAAGCTCAAACTTGCACCCGGATTTACCTGAATACGCTTCACTTTAAAGCAGCTACCCATATCAATGGTGTCATACCAACCCCATGGCCTAGCGACTTTACGGTGTAATAATCTTTCTTCGCGTTTAGTTGACTCTAGTGCTAAGACAATTTTTTTGACGTGGTGGCTTTTGTTGCGATCAGCTACTAGCAATGCATCAGCCGTCTCTATAACAATAAGATTGTTAAGACCTAACACAGCCACCAAACGATGATTAGCATGAATAAGTGAATCATTTGCACCATCAAGTATTACATCTCCATGTGTTACATTGCCAGCATTGTCTTTTTCACCTGCCTGCCATACGGCTTCCCAAGTGCCCAAATCATTCCAACCTGCATCTAACGGTACCATTTTGACATCAAACAAAGAGCCGTGACAATTCTCCATAACAGCATAGTCTATTGATTCTATTGGTATAACTTCAAATAATGCACTGTCTGGCCGGATAAAGTTTTGTTCTTGCGTGCGTGCCGCAAAAGCTTTTTTTGTAGCATCTAGAATATCTAACCTAAATTGCTTAAGTGCCCTAAGCCAAACACTGGCACGCGACACAATCATGCCGCTGTTCCAAGAGTAATCTCCAGAAGCCAAATATTTTTTTGCAGTTTCAAGGTCTGGCTTTTCTACAAAGCGTTTTACCTTCAAGGCATCAAATGGTTCCGCACTCGTAGACTCTGCTGAAGTCTGGATGTAGCCAAAACCTGTTTCCGGAGTTGTGGGCTTAATACCCAGTACGACAATTGCGTCATTAGCGGCAACACGGATTGCCTGCTGTAAAGCCTCTGTAAAAGCAGTTTGATTTTGAACTGTTTGATCAGCAGGGGTAACTACCAAAACTGGATCATCGCCATTCTGAATGGCCTGCAACGCAGCTAAAGTAAGCGCTGGAGCAGTATTACGACCGATCGGTTCAAGCAATAATTTAGCGGTAATCCCACAAAGTTCACGTAACTGGTCAAGCACTAAAAAACGATGCTCTTCACCGGTCACAACAAGGGTTTCGCCGACGGCTATATCATAAGTTTGCAGCTGAGCTAACCTACTAACAGCCTGCTGGAAGAGACTAGTAGTTCCTGATAGCACCAGGACCTGCTTCGGAAAGCCTGTCCGTGAAAGCGGCCACAACCGTGTACCAGAACCACCACACAATATTACTGGCTTCACGTGAATCATAAAGCTAGAGTATTGCCTTCAAAGCAGCCGTTTTATCAATCGCTTCCCAAGTGAACTCAGGTTCATCTCTTCCGAAGTGGCCATAAGCCGCTGTCTTGGTGTAGATCGGGCGAAGTAGATCTAACATCTTCACAATACCCTTAGGACGTAAGTCAAAGTGCTCACGCACTAATGCGGTAAGCACTTCGTTTGATACTTTGCCGGTGCCATAGGTCTCCACCATGATTGAGGTAGGTTGTGCCACCCCAATCGCATAAGAGATTTGTACAAGACAGCGATCAGCAAGACCAGCGGCAACGATGTTCTTAGCCACATAACGACCTGCATAAGCTGCAGAGCGGTCTACTTTAGAGGGGTCTTTACCAGAGAATGCACCGCCACCGTGTGGCGCTGCGCCGCCATAAGTATCCACAATAATCTTACGACCTGTTAAGCCACAGTCGCCCTGTGGACCACCAATGACGAAACGACCTGTAGGGTTCACTAAGTACTTGATGTCGCCCTTGATGAGTTCTTTAGGTAGTGTTGGTTTAATGATTTCTTCAATCACGGCTTCACGGATATCTTTATGCTCCATCTCAGGGGCATGTTGGGTAGAAAGCACGACGGTATCAATCGCGCTTGGTTTGCCGTTTTCGTATTTAATCGTGACTTGTGATTTTGCATCTGGGCGCAGCCAAGGCAAACGACCGTCTTTACGTAATTGAGATTGACGTTCAACAATGCGGTGTGAAAGCCAGATAGGCAATGGCATCAATTGTGGTGTTTCATTACAGGCATAACCAAACATAATGCCTTGGTCACCAGCCCCTTGATCTAAAGGATCATCGTGCGCACCATCGACGCCTTGGGCAATATCAGGCGATTGTTTGTCATAAGCAACAAGAACAGCGCAGCCTTTATAGTCAATGCCGTACTCGGTATTGTCATAGCCAATGCGTTTAATCGCATCACGCGCGACTTTAATATAGTCCACATTCGCGGTGGTCGTAATTTCACCAGCTAAAACAACTAAACCCGTATTTGCTAAGGTCTCCGCCGCAACACGTGCGGTCGGATCTTGTTCAAGAATCGCATCTAAAATACTGTCGGAAACTTGATCCGCTAATTTATCTGGATGGCCCTCTGATACAGATTCAGAAGTGAAAAAATATTCGCTCATTTGGTGATCAATCTTAATGTTCTAATAAATTTTAAGTACGAAGCTCTTCAAAAAAACCGATCTGAGATGAGCCGGAAAAATAATCTAGGATAAGATAGTATTATTTTGTATTATACCCTTAGTAATAAAGCTAGCTAAAAAGAACTAATACAAGATTTTGAAAATATTTCAGAATCCAAGAAACTTCTAGATTTTCCCCATGATAACCATTCATAACTAAAACCAAAAATGATTAAAAGATTTATTCATCAAAGCTTCCTAAATAACCTTAACCCATACAAAATTATCACGTATGCAACACTTGCATGCTTTGTTATTAGCATAAAGATAATCTACAGTCATCATGGTTGGGTTAACAATGACTTTCCGCTTTATCATGAGGCGGCAAGACTGTTTTGCGAGGGCAAGTGGAGAGAAAGTATTGAGATTTACAACTGGCCTACGTATCCAGCAACGATTGCATTAACTCACTACATTTTGAAGACAAACCTTTTGCTATCAGCCCAAATACTATCAGTTTTGTTTTTAACGTTAACCCTAACAACCATAATGCTTATAGTCAAAGAGTCTGGGGGCTCCAATCTAACTATTACCTTATCCGCCTTTATATTCTTATCTTCAACTCAATTGGTTGGAAAAATATTTCCGATGCTACTGAAGGATCCGGGCTTCTGGCTGTTTCATGCTTTAAGTATTCTTTTTTTAATGAGATTTTTCAAATCCAACTCGACCAAAGATGGGGTTTTTTGGCAACTTTTCTCAATAACGTCAACTTTATATCGAGTAGAAGGGATTTTCTATGCGCTTCTACTCCCATTAATAGTCACCTTCAATAAAAAAATATGGGATAAATCTTGGCGCCTAATCAAGCTATACAGTGTTTATATATTGATAATCCTAAGTCTAGCTGCCATGTCGATATTTTTTTCGGATCACTTAAAATACAACTCAGTCCGACTGGGAGACCTCTTTTCTAAATTACTAACAAATTTGCTCAATCTACCTGATTTTTTGTCTTCAAAATCCAACGCCCTTAAATCTATTTTTGATAGCGGATTTGAAGACTTCTATCTTCCAGCTTTGTTAATTACATATCTGAGCCTAGTTTTAATAAAACTTATGAAAACAGCTGGCTGGATCAACATCATTTTTATAATGTGCACCAACAAAATAAAAAATGGATTAGATAGTGTCACCTCGTCTATTTTTCTTGGAGTAGTATTAATCGCCACATTAACAGGACTTTTAACTGCAACAAGTGGCTACCAACTGCCTTCAAGATATTTTTCACCAGTAATATTTGCTTCGATTATTGTGTGCTCATTTTGTTTGGAGAAGGCTCTTAACTCTCACAAAAAAGGTCTAAGGGCTATCGCATACGTTTTCATCGCCGTTAATATTACTCTACTATTCAAAAACTTAACTGCAAGTGAGGCTTCGAATTATCAGCTACAAGCCGCAAATTGGATACAATCGACTAAAGTTCCACAAGAAAAAATATACATAAATAACCGAAGATTGAATTTTTATGCATCAGAAAGTTTCATTGAGTCAAACAGACCCCTAGGTTGCAAAGCTATCAAAGCATTAGTTGAAAATGAAACTGTTAACAACTACGAACTAGTCGCCATACTATTCAAGGGAGAGCACCTTAGCTCGTGTGATTCTTTTATAGCAGAGCACGCCCCAGGTTTAAAACTTGAGAAAGTTTATGCCTCAAAAACTCAAGGTGACTACATTAAGGTATACAAAAATAAATCAAACTAATCGATCCATAGATGCAATCTTAAACTCATCTAGGGGTTAAATTTAGACCTCTCAAGTCTTTATTTGATAAAGTGGGTGTCTGTTTGTTGATGGGCCACCTGATTGCTATATTAGGGTCATTCCAAATAATGCAATGCTCATGCTCAGGAGCATAGTAATCGGTAGTTTTGTATAAAAACTCTGCGATATCTGAGAGAACCAAAAAACCATGCGCAAATCCCTCTGGAACCCATAGCTGCTTTTTATTTTCTGCAGAGAGAGTTTCGCCAACCCACTTACCAAAGGTCGGTGAGTCTTTACGGATATCCACCGCCACATCAAACACCTCGCCCTGCGTGACCCTCACCAACTTACCCTGTGGCTTTGGGTCTTGGAAGTGCAGGCCCCTCAATACGCCTTTAGAGGACTTGGAGTGGTTATCCTGAACGAAGGTGACTTTTCTGCCGATGGCCTGCTCGAATTTAGCTTGGTTAAAGCTCTCAAAGAAGAAACCACGCTCGTCGCCAAATACTTGGGGTTCAATGAGATAGACGTCAGGAATCGCGAGCGGAGTTGCTTTCATCTAGAAAATTTTTTCTTTTAAGATATTTTGGAGGTACTGTCCATAACCGTTCTTAGCTAGAGGTGCAGCAAGTTTTTGGAGTTGCTCTTCGTTTATCCATTGTTGGCGATAGGCAATCTCTTCAGGGCAAGCCACTTTAAGGCCCTGGCGATTCTCAATGGTCGCAATAAATTGGCCCGCCTCAAGGAGTGACTCATGGGTGCCGGTATCTAACCAAGCATACCCTCGCCCCATAATCTCGACGTCTAACTTTCCTTTATCTAAATAGACACGATTGAGGTCTGTAACTTCTAACTCACCTCGCTCAGATGGCTTAAGGCCTTTTGCGATATCGACGACCTGGTTGTCGTAAAAATAGAGCCCCGTCACCGCATAGTTAGACTTGGGATTTGTGGGCTTTTCTTCGATGCTGATGGCCTTATTATTTTTGTCAAAGTCCACCACGCCATAACGCTCAGGGTCATGCACGTGGTAAGCAAACACAGAGGCACCCTCCTGCTTAGCCTTTGCATTAGCGAGCAGGTGATGGAAGTCGTGACCGTAAAAGATATTGTCGCCAAGAATCAGGGCTGACAGATCATTACCAATAAACTGCTCACCAATAATAAACGCCTGCGCCAATCCATCCGGGCTAGGTTGCACTGCGTAAGAGATATTAATACCCCACTGGCTTCCATCGCCCAGGAGCTGTTCAAACCTTGGCGTGTCCTGAGGTGTTGAGATGACCAAGATGTCGCGGATACCCGCCAGCATTAAGGTAGTCAGCGGGTAGTAGATCATCGGCTTATCAAAGACTGGTAGCAGCTGCTTTGAAACCGCCAACGTTGCAGGATAGAGCCTTGTGCCAGAGCCACCCGCCAGGATCATGCCCTTACGATTGGTCTTATGAGGGCTCAATTTTTCACCTCGATAAGCTCTTTAAGGACATTCTCAACCTCGTCCTGCCACTTAGGTAATCTTACCGAAAACACGGTCCTCACCTTGGTCGTATCTAGGCGTGAATTAGCAGGCCTCACCGCGGGCATTGGGTAGTCTTTGGTAGCAATGGGCTTAATTTCCTTGGCAGAGAGTTTCGTGGACAGGCCAAGATTGTTCGCCTTCTCTACGACCACCTGCGCGTAGCCATGCCAACTCGTCTCTCCTGTGGCCGCGACGTGGTAGGTGCCATATTTCCGGTATGATCCTGGTTCGCTAAGTTCTTTAATAATCTGCGCTGTCGCTTCAGCCAACATTCTCGCAGAAGTTGGGGCGCCAAATTGGTCGGATACCACGCTCAGCTTGTCACGCTCGCCAGCTAACTTCAACATAGTCTTTAGAAAGTTAACGCCGTGGCTACCGAAGACCCAGCTCGTGCGAATAATAATGTGCTTGGCGGCCATCTTGCGGACCGCCTCTTCCCCCAACCACTTGGTCTTGCCATACACCGACTTAGGGTTGGCTTCATCGTCCTCTAAATATGGGACAGTCTCAGATCCATCGAACACGTAGTCGGTCGAAAAATGGATGATCGGGATGTTATGCCTAGCAGCGTAGCGTGCGAATACCTTGGGCGCCTGCGCATTCACGGCGTGGGCGATCGTCGGCTCTGACTCAGCCTTATCGACTTCGGTATAGGCCGCAGGGTTCACGATAATATCCGGCCTCACACGCTCTAGAAGCGCATCAATTGCGGCTGACTGACTTAGGTCGCACTCCTTAAGATCAACCCCCGTCACCTTACCCAATGGGGCAAGGGTTTTAAGGAGCTCGTGCCCTACCTGCCCGTTCTTACCTGTTATTAGAATTTTCATGAATACTGTTTCTCCAACCAGCCTTGGTACTCACCACTGAGTACATGGCTCACCCAATCTCGGTGTTCAAGATACCACATTACCGTCTTACGGATACCCGTCTCGAAGGTCTCAGCTGGTTTCCAGTCGAGTTCTTTTTCTAATTTTGTTGCATCAATGGCATACCGCCTATCGTGACCAGGCCTGTCTTTTACAAACGTAATTTGTGATTGATAACTCTCACCATCTGCACGAGGTTTTAGCTCATCCAAGATATGGCACAAGGTCTGCACAACCTCTAAATTAGTCTTTTCATTCCAGCCACCCACGTTATAGGTCTCACCGAGCCTCCCTCCTTCGAGCACGCGTCTAATCGCAGAGCAATGATCCTTCACGAAGAGCCAATCGCGAACCTGCTGACCATCGCCATAAATCGGCAAAGACTTACCCGCCAGGGCATTTAAGATACAAAGCGGAATGAGCTTCTCCGGGAAGTGGTATGGGCCATAATTGTTAGAGCAGTTAGTGGTGAGCACCGGCAATCCATAGGTATGATGCCATGCGCGCACCAAATGGTCAGATGCCGCCTTAGAGGCCGAGTAAGGGCTATTGGGCTCATAGCGATTAGTTTCACTAAAGGCAGTATCATCTTTTTCAAGGGAGCCATAAACCTCATCGGTCGACACGTGCAGAAAGCGAAACGCTTTTTTTTGATCAGCTGGTAAAGTAGTCAAATACTCACGCACCGACTCAAGCAGATTAAACGTGCCCACGATATTGGTCTGGATAAAATCAGCAGGTCCATGAATAGAGCGGTCGACATGACTCTCAGCCGCAAAGTTAATGACTGCGCGAGGTTGATGCTGAGTTAAAAGCTGGGCAAGCAATGCACGATCCCCGATGTCACCCTTAACAAAGCGATGCCTAGGATCGCCCTGAATGGAAGCTAGATTTTCTAAATTACCTGCATAGGTGAGGAGATCTAGATTCACAACCGGCTCATCAGAATGGGCTAGCCAATCCAATACAAAATTGGAACCAATAAAACCTGCACCGCCAGTAACAAGAATCATAAAAAACTTTGCAACTTTATATTTGCCAAAATTCTAACACAGAGCAAGCAATAACCTCGACTCAAGGCAATTGTTGTTGATGTGCCGAATTGTAAATAAAAGAAAATTTTTCTTAAAAATATGATCTTAGGTGGCTCAACAATCGCTTGAACTTGTTTTTCAACTTTTTCTTGTGCACAACCATATCGGCAATATCACTCATTTGCTCTTCCTTTTGAAAAGCAACGGGAGGATCAACCATATAGCACCTTCCCTCAACCTGAAGAAGGTCTGAATAGTACCAGTCGATGGGCACCTTTCGCGAGTAG
>JACCDQ010279958.1_pt1 | contig 11709 bp, 11 predicted proteins | sample 7446031 | NCBI WGS metagenome assembly JACCDQ01 (sample SAMN15323442, study PRJNA562643) | freshwater metagenome | isolation source: river surface water | place: USA:Blue River Watershed | collected 2017-08-17
GACATGCGCGAGCCTGACAGGGTACCAGTCGCGATCGGGGGCAAGCCAGAGATCGAACTGTTTCTCGAAGCTGTCCGCACCCGGTATCACCGATATCCGCCATGCTGACACGCTGCCATCGGGCAGGACGATGTTTTCACGTCCGTTAACATAAAGCCGCCAGGTATCGGCAGCCTTGGTGCCGGCCACGGTCATTTGCAGGGTCAGTCCCGCCTCGAATTTGCCCGGGTCGCCGCGGCCGAGCGAGGCCAGCTGCCATGCCCAGCTGCCGCGATCCTGTTCGCCCCCTTGGGCCGCCACGGTGGCCGTCGATGCGGAGAAACTGATCTGGTGGGGCGCCTTGCGGAAATGCGTGTTGGTCTCCGAGCGGCCGAGGCGCTTTTCCGCATACAGCTCCGGCGCAATGCCGAGCGGGCCCAGCTCGCCTTCGCTGCGGTATTTCGCCAGTGTCAAAAACAGTACGCCGATCTCGGTGACCAGCGAGTAGCGTCGACCGTCATGCCGCCAGCTCATGCTGCCGTGGCCCTCGGTGCGCGCGCCGCTACGCACGGCGATCACGCTGTAGCTGAGCTCGGCCGGCGGCGGCGGCAGCGCCCGCTCGAACAAGGGCGGCGCGCTGGCGGTCGGCGCAGGAAGCGGCTCTGCCTCCGCAGGCGTTTCGACCGGCGGCGCAGTACGGGTGATGGCGGTGCTTTCTGTCGACGACGCATCAGCCGCCGGAGCCGCGTCGGCTTGCGGGACAGGGGCAGGTGCTGGTGCGGAAGGGGGCGGTGCCTCGGCCAGCGGCACGGCGGCATACGGTTGCGCGGCGTCAGGCGGCAGCGGTTTTGGTGACGGCGAAGGCGGTGGCGGTGCGACCGCTGGCGGAGGCGGGGCCTGCAAGCTCACGCTGATGGGCGCTTCTTCGGCATCGTCATCCGGCGCGATCAGCTGCAGTTCGTTTTTCAACCATTCAATCGCCAGCAAATGAGCCAGCACCACCAGCAGCAAAGCGATCACGACCACCGCCCGACGGTGCCGGCCGGCGCGCTTCGGGGAATCGGGAAGGGGATGCTGCGGCATCCCGCTAGTGTAATGGTTTGATGTTGCGCTTGAGCGCGGCGTCGGTGCGCCGTGCGCGATCTGCTACTCTAGAACGATCGAAAACCGATTGGAGGATGCGATGTCCAGCAACGGAATGAACGGCCTGCCCGGCATGAATGCGATGGGCGACACCCTCGAGTTCGTGAAGAACTTGTGGGGCTCGATGAAAATTCCGGGCATGAGCGTGCCGTCGATGTCGCCTGAAGATATCGACAAACAGATATCCGACCTGAAGGCAGTCGAGTCGTGGCTGCAGGTGAACATGAACATGCTGCGCGGCTCGATACAGGCGCTCGAGGTGCAGAGCGCCACGCTGGCCGCCCTGCGGACCATGGGTGAAAGCTTCACGAAAGCGACGCAGCCGCCGGCCGAACCGCCACGCGAGCAAGCGTTCGAATCGCCGTTCACCAGTGGCAAGCCGGCCGAGCAGGAAGCGGCGGGAACGGCCGGTGCAGCGGCGCCGGACATGGCTGCGGTGGCTGCGCAGTTCGCGAATCCCGCGGTCTGGTGGGATGCGGTTCAGCAGCAGTTCTCGAATGCCGTCGGCCAGGCGCTGACACCCGAACCCAAGAAGCCGCGCAAGTCGGCGGCCAAGAAGCCGGCCGCGAAGAAGTCGCCGGCAAAAAAGGCAGCCAGCCCGCGCAAGCGTACGCCAAAGGCCTGAGTTGTAATCCGGAGTAAGGCAGCCCTAGCTGGCTGCCGCTTTTTTCAGCACGCGCATCAGCCCGCCGAGCACGGGCAGCTTTTCGTATAGCTCTTCCGCTGCATCCCAGTAATCGCGATGCATGGCCACGCGCCCGTCCGGCGCGAAGCGGACATGCGTCGCGCCGCGGATGCATTGCTCGTCACGCGCGAAGCGCTTCATGCAGAACAGGAAATCCCAGGTCAGGAAGGCGTGCTCGCCCTGCAGCACCTGCTGCGTGACGACGAAGCGCGGCGCATCGACCTGCGCGAACATGTGCGCAAAGATGCGCTCGATCGCCGGCAGCCCCTGCACTTCGTTGAACGGATCCTTGAACCACGCGTCGTCGGTGTACAGCTGCGCCAGCTGCTGCACGTTGTCGACGGCGATCGATTCGAAGAAAGCGACCAGTCGCGTCAGGTTTTCCTCGTGGGTCATAGACCGGTCACTTTGTGGATGAGCGGGAAATATAGCCGGTAAGGCAGCAGGCGCGCCAGCCGCATCCAGTTCGTGAAGCGCTTCGGGAAATGAATCTGGAAGCGGCCCTGTTCGATGCCGCGCACGATCTCGCGCGCCGCATGGTCCGCGCTGATGAGCGCCGGCATTGCGAACTGATTATTCGCCGTAGCCGGCGTCTCGACGAAGCCGGGGTTGATCAGGTAGACGCCGATGCCGCGCGGATGCAGGTCGAAATACAGCGACTCCGACAGGTTGATCAGGGCCGCTTTCGTCGGCCCGTAGACCAGCGCCTTCGGCAGTCCGGAATAACCGGCCACCGAGGACACGATGCCGACGCCGCCGTGGCCCTGGGCGATCAGTGTCGGCAGCACGGTGTCGAGGCAATGGAACACGCCGCGCAGATTGACGTCGAGCAGGCGGTCGACGACCTGCATGTCGATGTCGTCGGCGCGCATCTCGGTATACGCGCCGGCGACGACAAGCATCAGGTCGATGCCCTGCCAGTCGGCCAGCAGTCGCTCGCGCGCCTCGAGCAGTTGCTGGTGTACGGTCACGTCCAGCGGCACTACCCGTGCACGTTCATGGCCGCGCGCAATCTCATCGAGTGCCGCTTCCGAGCGCGCCGACAGCGCCACCCGCGCGCCCCTGGACAGCAGCAGCTTCGCGGTCTCCGCACCAATGCCGGTCGATGCGCCGATGATCCAGACCCGCTTGCCGCGCCAGTCGCGCAGCTTGGGGTTCATCGCCCAGCCGCGCGCAAACGACCCGGGCTTGCGGCCATGCCCGGACGAAGGCGTTTGCAGGTACATCATGGCTGCGGCCTCTTGCGGAACGACAGCGTGACCTCGCCGAGGCGGAAGCCGAATTTGCTCATCGTCGCGCGATTGAGCATGACTTCGTCGTCCATCTGGTACATCCAGTCGTCGAAGTTCACGTTGTAGACCTTGCCGTCGACCGGCAGCGCCAGCGTGTAGCGCCAGTTGAATGCATTGCCGCCGGTCGAGCCGCTGGCCTCGCCGATCACGTCGGATGCCGTGCCGACATAGCGGCCGTCGGCCGTCTTCTTCAGCGTCCACACGCGGCGCTGCTTCGTGCCGTCGGAATAGGTGAAGTGCTCGTCGAGCACGCCGGTGTCGCCGTCCCAGCGGCAATCCATCACGACCGTGAAGCGCTTGACTACCTTGCCCGAGCGGTCCTGGAACATGCCCCAGGCGTCGACGGTGCCGTTGAAATAGCGCTTCAGGTCGAGCTGGGGTCGCTCGGCCGCGTAATCAGACGGCTGCATCGTCGCCCCGCAGCCATACAGCATCAGCGCGCAGGCCAGCAGCGCGCATCTCGCCAGTGATCTCATGGTGTTCCATCCTCCTACACATCCTTCAGCGGCGCGCGCCACAGCAGCGCGGCCGCCATTAGTTTCAGACCGCAGGGCAGCACGGCGTAGCCCACGGTTAGCGCCGACAGCGCGGCTTCGTCCGAGCTGCCCGGCGCATAGCCAAGCCAGTCCAGCAGCGGCAGTGCAAGACCTGCTGCGAGCGCGAGGTTCATCTTCGTCATCCAGCTCCACAGGCCGACATAACTGCCTTCGCGCGCGCCGCCGTGTCCGGCCGCGCCGATCACACCGGCCAGCAGCGCCGGCGGCAGCGCGAGGTCGGCGCCGAGTGCAGCGCCGGTCAGCACGCAGATCGCGGCGAACGGCAGCAGCGCCCCGGCATCGAGCAGCGCGGTCCACGCAAAGGCCGCGATTGCCAGCAGCATCGCCGCCAGCCACGCGCGCGCTTCGCCGACGCGTGTGGCAGCCTTCGTCCACAGCGGCAGCGCCAGTGCTGCAGCGACGAAGTACAGCACCAGGAACAGCGGCGCCTGCTGCGCCAGCTGCAGCCGGTCCGACGCAAAGAACAGGAACAGCGTCGCCGGTATCGCGGCGGCAATGCCGTTCAGTGCATAGATCGCCAGCAGCCAGCGGAAGCGCCGCACCGACAGCGGCAGCAGCCAGTGCGTGTCGTGTGTGCCGCCACCCGCTGCTGCGGTTTTCGGCGCCGCGCGCAGCAGCAGTGCGCAAGCGACCGCCAGCAGCAGCGCGAAGGCAATGGCCAGGCCCTTGAGCCCGGCCAGCGCCGGCAGCACAGCGGCCAGCACCACGCCGATCAGTGCGCAGCCTTCGCGCACCGCAGCCAGTCGCGCGCGCTCGCCGCGCTGCTGCGTGAGGCTCGCGCCCCAGCTCTGGTGCGCAATCGTCGCCAGCGAAAAGCCGGCATACACCAGTACCAGGCTGGCGCCGAACCACGCGGCCAGCGTGCCTGCGGCCATCTGCGGCGGCAGCAGCAGCGCGACGAAGCCGGCCAGCAGCAGCGGCAGCGACAGCATGATGAAGCGCGCGTAGCCGCGTGACGCATCCATCCAGCGGCCGAGCGCCGGGTCGATGAAGGCATCGAGCACGCGCGCAGCCAGCAGGATGGCGCCGACCTGCGCCAGTGGCAGCCCGAGGCTGCCCGCATACAGCGGCGGCGCCATCACGTAGACCGGCAGCGCGACCAGCGCCAGCGGCAAGCCGAACAGGCCGTAGGCGAACAGTTGCATGCGCGTGAAGCTCATGACTTCCCCAGCAAGGCGGCGCGCAGCTTCGGCGCGCTGGTTTTCGGGTGCAGCCAGATCGAGAAGAACGCGCGCCCGAACTCCGGGTCGGCAATCTCGCCGATCGGCTCGCCGTCGCGGAAGAAGCGCGTCGGCTGGCCCGGCGCGTAGAGTCCGGTCAGCTGCGTGCCTTCGGCCACATCGGGAAACAGCTGCTTCATCGCATCGAGCCACGCGCGCTGCTGCGTCGCGTTGGCCATGCCCAGCTTCTTCATCTCGTCGACGCTGGCATCGGCGATCCGCGTGCCGACCAGCGTGCGCGCGTAAGTCAGTTCCAGTGCCAGCGGCACGCTGCTCCATTGCGCGCTGCTGAAGCTGCGCGCATCGGCCCACAACCGGGCGTCATACAGCTTCAGCCCGAACCAGCGAAATGTGCCGCCGCCGATCACGGTCGACTCCGGCAGCAGCGTTTTCAGCATGGCGGTCTGCGCGTGCGCGCAGGCCAGCGCCATCGCCATCGCGCAGACCAGCAGCAGCCAGCGCAGCGCCCGTGGCATCGCTCACCCTTTCCTCAGCGTGAACTGGAACAGGTCGATGCTGTGCGCGCGGAAGCCCGCTTCGCAGTACGCGAGATAGAACTGCCAGGTACGGATGAAGCGCTCGTCGAAGCCTTGCTGCCTGACTTCGGTCAGCTGCGCATTGAACGCGCGGTGCCAGTCGGCCAGCGTGCGCGCATAGTCGAGGCCGAACGCCAGTTCATTGACCACCTCGAGGCCATGCTTGCGCGCATGCGCGCGGAAGGCCTGCGGCGACGGCAGCATTCCGCCCGGGAAGATGTACTGCTGGATGAAGTCGCTGCCGCGCCGGTAGCGCTCGAACAGCTCGTCGGCGATCGTGATGGTCTGTATGCAGGCGCGGCCGCCCTGCTTGAGGCGGCTGGCGACGCAGGCGAAATAGCTGTCCCAGTACTGTTCGCCGACGGCCTCGAACATTTCGATCGACGCGATGCCGTCAAACTCGCCGCGCACATCGCGGTAGTCCTGCAGCCGCAGTTCGGTGCGTCCGGCCACGCCGGCAGCCTGCAGCCGCTGCTGCGCAAACTCGAGCTGCTCGGTCGACAGCGTCAGTCCGGTCAGCTGCATGCCGCTGGAAGCGGCAAGTTCGGCGAAGCCGCCCCAGCCGCAGCCGATCTCGAGCACCGACGCGCCCGCCGGCAATTGCAGCTCGTCGAGGATGCGTGCGTACTTTGCCTGCTGTGCCTGCTGCAGCGTCATCGACGGCTCGCTGAACAGCGCGCTGGAGTAGGTCATCGACGGATCGAGCCACAACCGGTAGAAGGTGTTGCCGATATCGTAGTGCGCGTGGATGTTCCGCCGGCTGCCGGCCTTCGAATTGCGATTGAACAGATGGCGCAGCCGGTACAGCAGCCCGCCCCACCAGCTGCCGTAGATCGCCGTCTCGAGCGCGTCGCGATTGCGGATGAACAGCTGCAGCAGCGCGGCGAGGTCGTCGGTCTGCCAGTCTCCGGCGATGTAGCTTTCGGCGAAGCCGATGTCGCCGGACTTCAGCGCCATCGCGCACGGATGCCAGTTCAGCAGCTTCAGCGACACCGGCGCACCGCCATCGCCGAAACTGAACACACGGCCGTCCGGGCAGCTCACGCGCAGCGCGCCGTGCTTCAGGCGGCGCAGCATCTGGAACACGATGCGCGCTTGCGGCGGCATGCCGGCGCCGGGCGCGGCATCCTGCGTGTCGAAGTCGAGAGTGGCGGAAATCGGCTTGTTCATCGGGTCAGGGCTTTCGCGGGAGGAATCGGTTTGCTGAAGAAGGGCACGCGCTTGACGAACAGCTTCAGCGCCTGCCAGTGGATGCGCGCGATCACGCCGAGCGTCATCAATGGATGGCGCACGAAGGCGCGCGCGGCGCTGGCGGTCGTAAGGGGCTGCAGCACGCCGGACACGCTGGTCAGCAGCAGCGGGCCTTGCGCGTCGTGATAATCAATGCGCGCGACGATGCGCTCGACCGCCTGCGCACCAACCTGCTGCGTGGTGCGCATGAAGCGGAAGCGGTAGTCGCCTTCGACCGCGCAGAACGGCGACACATGAAAGACCTTGCTGGCGCGAAGTTCGCGCCCCCACGGCAGGACGCCCCCGCTGTCAAGCAGGTAACAATGACGTTCGCCGAAGGTGTTGTTCACTTCGCAGACGATCGCGCGCAATGCGCCGTCGCGCCGGTGGCAGAACCAGAACGAGACAGGGTTGAATACATAGCCGAGCACGCGCGGAAAGGTCTGCAGCCAGATCTCGCCGTCGGCATCCTTGATGCCTTCGCCGTGCAGCAGCGCATCGATCCACCCCAGCAGCGGCGTGCCGCCGTCGCCATGGTCGCGGTCATGGAAGGACAGCAGGTTGAAGCGGTTGCGCGAGCACAGCCGACTGTCGAGGCCGGCATCTCCGAGCGTGCGCAGCGGCAGCATCAGCGTGAAGACGCCATAGCTGAACGCATTGTGCGCGGGTCTCAGGCGCGCATGCCTGACCAGTCCCATGCTCAGCAGTGGCCGTGGCGCGATCCTGTGCATGCGAATTCCTCAGGCGGCGCGGCGCACGGCCAGTTCGCGATCGAGCGCGATCCCGGTGGCGACCGACAGGCCCGACTTCAGACCGTCCTCGTGGAAGCCGTAGCCGGTCCATGCGCCGGCGAACCAGGTATTGCGGTTGCCCTGGATCGTGGGCAGCAGCTGCTGTGCGGCGATCGCGGCGCTGTCGAACACCGGGTGGGCGTAGTCGAAACGCGCGAGCACCTTCGATGGATCGAGGTCGCGGATCGGATTCAGCGACACGATCACCGGTGTCTCTACCGGCAGCGGCTGCAGTTTGTTCAGCAGGTAGTGCACGCAGACGCGCGGCTCGGCACTGCCTGCGCTCTCGTAGTTCCACGCCGACCAGGCCTTGCGCCGCTCGGGCAGGCAGCTGGCATCGGTATGCAGTACCGCATGGTTCGGCTGATAGGCGACCGCGGACAGTATGGCGCGTTCGGCCTCGCTGGCATCGGCCAGCATCGCCAGCGACTGGTCGCTGTGCGTGGCCAGCACCACATGGTCGTACATCAGGCTGCCGAGCGCGGAATCGATGCGCACCTGGCGCAGCGAACCGACATCGACGCGCGTCACCGCCTTCACCGGCGTGCCCACATATTTGTTCGGAATCTCCGCCAGCAGCTTCTGCACATAGTGGCGCGCGCCGCCGGTCACGGTATGCCATTGCGGTCGATCGTTCACCTGGATCAGGCCGTGGTTGTGGCAGAAGCGAACGAAGGTCGCCAGCGGGAAGGCGAGCATCTGCTCGGTCGGGCACGACCAGATGCAGCCCGCCATCGGCAGCAGGTACCAGTCGCGGAATTCGGCGCTGTAGCCGCGCTCGCGCAGGAAGTCGCCGAGCGGCGTATCTTCCATGGAGCCGGGCGTGGCGGCCATCTGCGTGGTCTCGCGGTTGAAGCGCAGGATGTCTTTCACCATCCGCCAGAAGCGCGGCGACAGCAGGTTGCGGCGTTGCGCGAACACGGTGTCAAGGTTGGCGCCGGCCCATTCGAGCGAGCGTGCGCCGGCCCGAGGCGTCACCGGCAGCTTGACCGAGAACGACATGTCGCTGGCCGTGGTGTGCACGCCGAGTTCGCCGAACAGTCGTACCAGATTCGGATAGGTGTGGTGGTTGAAGACCAGGAAGCCGGTATCCACTGCGAAGCGCTGGCCATCGACATCGACATCGACCGTGTTGGTGTGGCCGCCGAAGTAGCTGCCGGCTTCGTACAGGGACACCTCATGTCCCGAGCGCGCCAGGGTTCGGGCGGCGGACAGGCCGGAGATGCCTGCGCCGATGACTGCAATCTTCATAGGGGTCCTGTCGACCGAGAAGAAAAGGGCCGCGATGCCCGTCAGGGTGAAATACGGGTTGGGGGAAGATCGCCCCGACTTGCCACCGGAATCGTTCCGGGAGGCATCGCAGCAAAAACCTGTGGCGCTACTGCGCGCCGAGCGCCTTCTCGACCGCCGACACGAAAGCCTTTTCGTCGGGCCGCGTCATGCTGTTGAAGCTGCCGACGAGCTTGCCGTCGCGATCGATCAAATATTTGTAGAAATTCCAGCCCGGCTCCTTCGCACCGGCCTTCTGCAGCGCGGCGAACAGCGGGTTCGCCTCCTTGCCCTTCACCGAGCTCTTCGAAAACATCGGGAATTTCACGCCGTAGGTGTTGTAGCAAAAGTCGGCGATCTTCTTGTTCTCGTCCGGCTCCTGCGAGAAATCATTCGACGGGAAGCCGAGCACGACGAGTCCTTTGTCCTTGTACTTCGCGTACAGCTTTTCCAGTCCCTCGTACTGCGACGTGAATCCGCAGTAGCTCGCGGTATTGACCACCAGCGTGACCTTGCCTGCGTACTGGCAAAGGTCCTGCGGCGCTTCGTCCTGCAGCCGGTTGAATTTGTGATTGAGCAGCGCCGGACAGGTGGCGGCACTCGCTGCGCGCGGCATGAATGCCAGCAGCGTGAGCAGCGCCAGCATGCTTGCCAGCATCCAGATCGAGCGAGTGCGTGAGGTGATCGAGGCAGTCTTCATCGCTGGAATACCCAAAGGTTTTAATTTAAACTCTGGAGTCATTCTAGCGCATCTCCGGAAGTTTTGTGACGATGTGTCCGGACAATTTTCTTTTCTTTCCCTAAAGCATTTTAGCGAGCGCACGCTTCGTCGGAATGCATTGAAGATCCAAACGATGCGTAACCTCATCCTCGTGCTGGGCGACCAGCTCAGCACCGACAGTCCCGCACTTTCCGGCTTCGACCCGGCGCAGGACGCCGTGCTGATGATCGAAGCTACCGGCGAGGCGACCGCCGTCTGGTCGCACAAGGCTCGGATCGCGCTATTCCTGTCGGCGATGCGGCACTTTGCACAGCAGCTGGCCGCCCGCGGCTGGCTGCTCGACTATGTTCGGCTTGATGCCGACGAGCCGGCCGGCTTCAGTGACAGACTACGGTTGGCACTCGAGCGTCATCGGCCGCAGTCGCTGAAGCTGCTCGAAGCCGGCGAGTGGCGCATGCAGCAGCTGATCGAAGACGCCTGCCGGCAGGCAGGCGTGCCGCTGCTGTGGGTCGACGACACGCATTTTCTCTGCAGCCGCGAATCCTTCGCGCGCTGGGCGCGCGGCAAGCGCGAACTGCGGATGGAGTTCTTCTATCGCGAAATGCGACGCCAGCATGCTGTGCTGATGGAAGGCGTCGAGCCCGTCGGCGGCCAGTGGAACTTCGATGCGGACAATCGCAGCCCGTACCCGAAAAAAGCCGGGCCCGGCGTGATACCTGAACCGGCCGGCTTCGAGCCGGATGACATCACGCGCGAGGTGTGCCAGCTGGTCGGCCAGCGCTTCCCCGAACATCCGGGATCGCTCGCGCAGTTCCGCTGGCCGGTCACGCGCGAGCAGGCGCTCGAGGCGCTGGCAGTGTTTATTGAGCGGCGGCTGCAAAATTTCGGCAAGTACCAGGATGCGATGTGGACCGACACGCCGACCGGCTGGCATTCGCTGCTGTCGGCCGCCCTGAACCTGCACCTGCTCGACCCGCGCGAAGTGATTGCCGCCGCCGAAGAAGCGTGGCGCAAAGGCCGCGTGCCGCTCGAGGCGGCCGAAGGCTTCATCCGGCAGATCCTCGGCTGGCGCGAATTCATCCGCGGCGTATATTGGCTCGACATGCCGGCCATGCGCGACGCGAACCACTATGCGCACACACGCGACCTTCCGCGCTGGTTCTGGACCGGCGACACGCAGATGGCCTGCATGCGCGACAGCCTGAAGCAGACGCTGGAGCTTGGCTATGCGCACCACATACAGCGGCTGATGGTCACCGGCAATTTCGCGCTGCTGGCCGAGTTGTCGCCGCAGCAGGTCGGCGACTGGTATCTGGCGGTCTATGTCGATGCGATCGAATGGGTGGAACTGCCGAATACCGCAGGCATGGCGCTGCATGCCTGCGGCCCGCGCTTCACCAGCAAGCCCTATATCGCCAGCGGCGCCTACATCCAGCGGCAGAGCAATTACTGCAGCGGCTGCCGCTATCGTCCCGGCGAACGCAGCGGCGACGATGCCTGCCCGTTCACCACGCTGTACTGGCATTTCATCGACCGCCACCACGACGCGCTGGCCGCCAGCCCGCGCACCGCGCTGATGGCAAAGAACCTGCAGAAAATCGGTGAGCCCGAGCGAGCGGCGATCCGCCGGCGGGCGGGCGAGATGCTCGAAGCGCTCGACCGCTTGTAATAACAACTTGAAAACATTGGTGAACTGGTCGACCGCTTACACATCGAACTGTCATTCTTTGTTGATAAAATCGTGACACATCTGAATTAACGCGGAATTTCCCCATGCTGTATCCCGAACTTTTCCGATCCCTCGAGCAGGTCCGCTGGAACATGGAAACCGACATTCCGTGGGACCAGTTCGATGCCGCCCAGCTGACCGACGAGCAGGCAAAGACCATCAAGATGAACGCGATCACCGAGTGGGCGGCGCTGCCGGCCACCGAGATGTTCCTGCGCGATAACCGCAACGACAGCGACTTCTCCGCCTTCATGTCGGTCTGGTTCTTCGAGGAACAGAAGCATGCGCTGGTGCTGATGGAATACCTGCGCCGCTTCCGTCCGGACATGGTGCCGACCGAGGAGGAACTGCATAACGTCCGCTTCGAGTTCGATCCGGCCCCGCCGCTGGAAACGCTGATGCTGCATTTCTGTGGCGAGGTCCGCCTGAACCATTGGTATCGCTGCGCTGCCGACTGGCACACCGAGCCAGTGATCAAGCACATCTACAAGACCATCAGCCAGGACGAGGCGCGCCACGGCGGCGCTTACCTGCGCTACATGAAGAAGGCGCTGAGC
>JACCDQ010306873.1_pt1 | contig 11706 bp, 12 predicted proteins | sample 7446031 | NCBI WGS metagenome assembly JACCDQ01 (sample SAMN15323442, study PRJNA562643) | freshwater metagenome | isolation source: river surface water | place: USA:Blue River Watershed | collected 2017-08-17
ACGTACCGGCACCGACCTCCATGTCATACGGTTGCAGCAGCGCGCAGCCTTGCGCGTCCCAGTATTCCTGCAGTTTCAGGATGACTTGTTGGAAGGTCAGCATGTGAGAACAGACGTATTTGCCAAAACCCGCGATTTTATCGGGTTTTCATAGGGGGGAGGGGGTTTGGCGGCCTAATGCGGCAGGTGCCGGGCGCGCCGCCGGCGCGAGCGCCACCAGAACGCCAGCAGCACGGCGCTTGCCAGCCCTGCCGGCACGCCGTTGCCCAGCCTGACATAGGGCGTCAGTCCCTGGGTGCCCTGCACCCGAGCCTCCAATGTGCCGACGGTGAATGGCGGCAGTACCGCCGTGATCCGGCCGCGCTCGTCGATGACGGCGGTCATGCCGGTATTGGTCGCGCGCAGCATTGGCCGCCCGGTTTCCAGCGAGCGCATTTGCGAGATCTGCAAATGCTGCGGCAGCGCGATCGTGTCGCCGAACCATGCAATATTGGAAACGTTCAGCAGCAGGCTGGCGACCGGTGCGCCACGATCGGCCGATGCTGCCAGCTGTGCGGCGATTTCCTCGCCGAACAGGTCTTCATAGCAGACATTCGGCAGTACCCACTGGTCCTTGACCGCAAAGGCAGGCTGCAGCAGGTCGCCGCGGCCGAAGTCGCCGAGCGGTATCTGCATCATGTCCACGAACCAGCGGAAGCCTGCCGGGATGAACTCGCCGAACGGCACCAGGTGATGCTTGTCATACCGATATGCCGCCGTCTTGCCGTCGGCGATGCCGATCACGCTGTTCAGGTAAATGCCGGGCGCCGTGGTCCACGGCACGCCGATCAGCAGCTGGCTGCGGGTGTCGCGGCCGAAGGCGGCCAGCTCGTCCAGATAGCCGGAAGGCAGTTGGCTGGCCAGCATCGGTAGCGCCGTCTCGGGCGTGGCGATCAGGTCGGCCGGCTTCTCAAGCATCATCTGCCGGTACAGCTGCAATGAGGCGATCAGTTGTTCCCGGTCGAATTTCAGGTTTTGCGGCACATTCCCCTGCAGCAGGCGCACCGACACCGGCTGGCCCTGCGGCGTGGTCCAGCGCAGGCCGGCGAGCGCCATGCCGACGGACGGAATCGCGACCAGCAAGGCCAGCGCTGCGCCCATCGCCGCGCGTCGCCGTTGCGTGATCAGCAGCGCGACGCAGCCGCCCAGCACGGCTGCCAGCAGGCCGATGCCATAGACACCGACCAGCGGCGCATAGGCCGCCAGCGGGCTGGCCGTATGCGCATAGCCGGCCGCCAGCCAGGGAAAGCCGGTGAAAAGCCAGCCGCGCAACCACTCCGCCAGCATCCAGCAGGCGGGCATCAGTACGAGCAGGGAGACTGCTGCGGGAAGTTGGTGCGCGAGGCGCCTGGCGCTCCACAGCGCCAGCCCGTACAGCAGGCCGAGCGCCGCGGCGAGCAAGATGACCGCAAAAGCCGCCATCAGGCCCGGCAGGCCGCCGTAGTCATGCATGCTCACATAGAGCCAGTAAGTGCCGGCCGCCATTGCGGCACTGCCGAAAGCCCAGCCCAGCGCGAAGGCCGAGCGCGGCGACGCGCCCTTTTGGGCGAGCGCGAACAGCACGCCGAACGCGGCGATCTGCAACGGCCACCAGCCGAAGGGCGCGAACGCGAACACCGTCGCGCTGCCGGCAGCCAGCGCCGCCACGAAAGCGATGGCGCGGTTCATGCGCGCAGGCAGCGAGTTGCGGAGGGCTGCAGAGGCATGGTCGCGTGCATCAGCTCGGATCGCTGCCGGAAGCGGCGGCACTGCCGGGCAGCTTCTCGACCAGCAGCACATGCACCTGCCGTGCATCGGCGCGCAAGACCTCAAAGCCAAGTCGGCCGATGCTGAACTGCTCGCCCTTGCGCGGCATACGTCCGAGATGATTGGCGACGACGCCGCCGATCGTGTCCGCGTCACCGCTGGGCAGGTCAGTGCCCAGCGTGTCGTTAAACTGATCGACCTCGGTCAGCGCCTTCACGCGCCAGCGCGGGCCGAACGTGCCGTCTTTCACGGGCAGGATGTTGTCCTCTTCCTCGTCGATATCGTATTCGTCCTCGATGTCGCCGACGATCTGTTCCAGCACGTCCTCGATCGTGATCAGGCCGGCGACGCCGCCGTATTCGTCGACCACGATCGCAATGTGGTTGCGGTTGGCGCGGAAGTCGCGCAGCAGCACGTTCAGCCGTTTCGATTCCGGAATAAATACCGCCGGGCGCAACATGTCGCGCACATCAAAGGACTCTTCGGCGTAATAGCGCAGCAAGTCCTTGGCCAGCAGGATGCCGATCACCTTGTCGCGATCGCCGTCGACGGCAGGAAAGCGCGAATGCGCGGTCTCGAGCACCATCGGCAGCCATTCGTCGATCGGCTTGGCAATGTCGACCACATCCATCTGTGAGCGCGGAATCATGATGTCGCGCGCGGCGAGGTCGGAGACCTGGAATACGCCCTCGATCATCGACATGGCGTCGGCGTCGAGCAAGTTGCGCTCGTGCGCGTCATGCAGCAGCTCGAGCAGTTCGGCGCGGTTTTCAGGTTCGGGGGAGATCAGCGCGGTCAGTCGCTCGAACAGGGAACGGTGCGGTTTCTGTTCGTGGCGACCGCCGGGGGGATAGTCTTGCATATGGCGCAAAGCCGGAGTTCAGAAGCGGACAGGATACCGCAAAAGGCGGTCGACTCCGCCGATTCTGCGGTCTGCCGCCCGCTTCAGGATTGCGCGGGCGGAAGCTGACGCGTCGCAATTCGTGCGGATGCGTGCCGGATTGCGTACCGGCGTCGTTCAGGCCGCGTAGGGATCCGGGAAGCCCAGCTCTGCCAGGATTTCCGTCTCCAATCCTTCCATCTCGGCCGCCTCGTCGTCGTCCTCATGGTCGTAACCCTGCGCATGCAGCACGCCATGGACAACCAGGTGCGCCGCATGCTGCGCGACGGGCAAGTTCCGCTCGCCCGCTTCTTTCAGCAGCACATCGACGCAGAGCACGATATCGGCCTGCACCACATCGTCTTCCGCCACCTCCTCGCCGTCCGCATAGGCGAAGGTCAACACATTGGTCGCATAGTCCTTGCCGCGATAGTCGCGGTTCAGTTCGCGCCCCTCGTCGGCGCCGACAAAGCGTATCGTCAGTTCGGCCGGCGCCATCAGGGTGGCTTGCACCCAGCGGCGGATGTCCTTGCGCGGGACTTCATCGGCCAGGCGCTTGTCGGCGTACTGGACCGACAGGGAAAGTTTATTTTTTGCCGGCATCGCGTGAGGCGGCCGTACCGGCCGCAGTTTGGGCAGCGTCGTACGCATCGACGATGCGCGCGACCAGCGGGTGACGAACCACATCGGCACTGGTAAAGCGGGTGAACGCGATGCCGCGCACCGAATCCAGCACCTTCATGGCATCCACCAGGCCGCTCTTCTGGCCGCGCTGCAGGTCGATCTGCGTGACGTCGCCGGTGACCACCGCCTTGCTGCCGAAACCGATGCGGGTGAGGAACATCTTCATTTGCTCGGGCGTCGTGTTCTGCGCCTCGTCGAGGATGATGAACGCATGATTCAGCGTGCGGCCGCGCATGTAGGCCAGCGGCGCGATCTCGATCGCCTGCTTCTCGAACATCTTTTGCGTGCGGTCGAAACCGAGCAGGTCATACAGCGCGTCATACAACGGCCGCAGGTAAGGGTCGACCTTCTGTGCGAGGTCGCCCGGCAGGAAACCCAGTCGCTCGCCCGCTTCGACCGCCGGACGCGTCAGCACAATGCGTCGCACGGCGTCCCGCTCGAGCGCGTCGACCGCGCAGGCCACCGCCAGATAGGTCTTGCCGGTGCCGGCCGGGCCGATGCCGAAAGTGACGTCATGCTCGAGGATGCTTTTCAGGTACTGGCTCTGATGCGGCGTGCGGCCGCGCAGGTCGCTGCGGCGAGTCTTCAGTACCGGGCTGTCCGGCGCGTCCTCCTGGTTCTTCGCGAGGATCGCCGGCTTGTCATTGCCGACCGCCGTTGCGCGCTGCTCGACCAGCGCCAGTTGCACTTCGTCGATGGAAATCGGGTGATCCGCTTCCGCGTAGAAGCGTTCCAGCAGTTCGACCGCCCGTGCCGCGTTCGCGCCGTCGGCGATGAATTTCTCGCCGCGCCGGAACAGCGTGACATCGAGTGCGGCAGCGATCTGCCGCAGGTTTTCATCGACAGGGCCGCACAGGTTGGCGAGCCGGCTGTTGTCGACGGGATCGGGAACGAATTGCTTGGTTGCGGAGTTTTTCAAATCGGATGCCTGCGGGCTAGGGGTCTATTCGGCGATCACGATCTCGCCGCGCAGCGAGAACGGATGGCTTTCGGTGATGGTCACGTCGACGAATTGGCCGATCAGGCGGTCTGCATTCGGACCGCCGTCAAAATTGACGACGCGATTGTTTTCGCTGCGTCCCTGCAGCTCCTGCGGGTCGCGCCGCGACGGTCCCTCGACCAGCACGCGCTGCACGCTGCCAAGCATCGCATCCGAGTAGCGGCGGGTATTGTCGGCAATGACTTTCTGCAGCTTTTGCAGGCGTGCCAGCTTGACCTCGTGCGGCGTGTCATCCGCCAGGTTGGCCGCCGGCGTGCCCGGACGCGGACTGAAGATGAACGAGAAACTGTTGTCGTAGCCGATATCGTCCACCAGCTTCATCAGCGCCTCGAAATCGCGCTCGGTTTCGCCGGGGAAGCCGACGATGAAATCCGACGAGATCGTGATGTCCGGACGCACTTCACGCAGCCGGCGAATGATGGATTTGTACTCGAGCACCGTGTAGCCGCGCTTCATCGCCGCCAGGATGGTGTCCGAGCCATGCTGCGCCGGCAGGTACAGGTGATTCACCAGCTTTGGCACCTTCGCATAGGTGTCGATCAGGCGCTGCGTGAATTCCTTCGGATGGCTGGTGACGTAGCGGATCCGCTCGATCGCGTCGAACTCGGCGATGTACTCGATCAGCAGCGCAAAGTCGGCAGTGTCGCCGTCGGCCATCTTGCCGCGGTAGGCGTTGACGTTCTGGCCGAGCAGCGTGATCTCACGCACGCCCTGCGACGCGAGTTGCGCCACTTCGGTCAGCACGTCCTCGAAGCGGCGCGACACTTCTTCGCCGCGCGTGTAAGGCACCACGCAATAGCTGCAGTATTTGCTGCAGCCTTCCATGATGGACACGAAGGCGCTCGCGCCGTCGACACGTGCCGGCGGCAGGTGGTCGAATTTCTCGATTTCGGGGAAGCTGATGTCGACCTGCGGCCGGCCGCTGGCTTCGCGTGCCTTCAGCAGGTCCGGCAGCCGGTGCAGCGTCTGCGGGCCGAACACCACATCGACATAAGGCGCGCGCTGCACGATGGCCTTGCCTTCCTGCGAGGCCACGCAACCGCCGACGCCGATGACCAGCTGCGGGTTTTTCTTTTTCAGGTCACGCACGCGGCCGAGGTCGGAAAACACTTTCTCCTGCGCTTTTTCGCGCACCGAGCAAGTGTTGAACAAAATGATGTCGGCATCTTCCGGCGAGTCCGTGCGCACCACGTCTTCAGCGATATTCAGCACATCGGCCATCTTGTCCGAGTCGTACTCGTTCATTTGGCAGCCGAAGGTTTTGATGAAAAGTTTCTTGGTCATCGGGAGGGAGTGGCGAACCGGCGATGGTCCGCAATTGCACGCAGTCGCCTGGGGAATCCGGGCTGCGCAAAAGGAAGGCGGGATTATATCAAGCAGCGGTTTTGCGCGGTTTTGTCCGGCGCGAGGATCGCCATGCAGCTATCGCGGGTGGCTTCACGTGAGCCGGCCGCGGTGATCCTGTTGCAAACGCTGGTGATATCTTGAAAGTTGATGGAAATCAATTTGTCCGGGATTTAATTGTTTCTGAATATCTCAGCGATTGAAGAGGCGATTTGCGCGCTGTTAATCTGACCCGCACCCCCATAACTCATTTGAGATAGGAGCGAACCATGAGCAGACACGGAACCCGAGGGAACGACGACCTTATCGGCACGGCAGGCGTCGACAATATGTTCGGCGGTAATGGCAGCGACACGATGAGCGGCGACGCCGGCGATGACTGGATGAATGGCGGGAATGGCAATGACGACATGGTCGGTGGCTTTGGCGTCGATACGCTTTTCGGCGGTAATGGCAATGACCAGATTGATGGCAGCGAAGGCAATGATTTGTTGAAAGGCGGCGGCGGCAATGACAGCATGCACGGCGGCCTGGATAACGATGCCGTTACCGGTGATGGAGGTAATGACGAATTATTCGGTGACGACGGCAACGACACCCTGAATGGCAGCGGCGGCAAAGATAGCCTGGACGGCGGTAGCGGCGATGACGTACTGCGCGGTCAGGGCGGTAATGACGTTCTCGATGGCGGCCTTGGCAGCGACCAGCTGTACGGTGGCGGCGGAAGCGACGTCTTTATTGCAGGCAGTAATGATGCGGTCGACGTCATTCATCAATTCCGGAGTGGCCTGGATCATCTCATTATCAGCGTCGATGCATTCGGTGCGCCGACGGGGTCAGCGGTCCTGGCAGATCACCTGTCCATTCAGACCTCTGGAGGTATTGATTATCTTTATTACGATGCCGATGGTGCCGGCGTTGGCGAGCCGGTCCGGATAATCGGCGTTCAGGGCGGACATATTAATTTCGCTACCGACGTCTCGATGGGCTGAAATTCAGTCTGAATTGCGCTGGAAAGGCGCCGCAATCCGGTAAATCCGGGCTGCGGCGCTTTTTTCAGTCGAGTATTACCTGAAGGCATTTACTTTTTATCACAAATATTATTTGCAACAAATTTCACATTGATTTGCTAGAATCGGCTCATTAATACATGTCAGGCGAAAAATATGGCCAGATTATCTTTGCAGGACCAGTTTGCTAAATTGCAGAAGCAAAAGTCTGAAATTGACACCTTGCAGGCGATGGTGGTCGACAAAGATGTCAAGAAAAGCCTCGCCAAAATCATTTCGGTGATTGAAAAGGCGGTACTTCTTGCGCACGGTATCGCTGAGCATCAGGCAGCCGGCAAGGCTGCGCCGGCAGGTAAAAAACGCGGCAGAAAACCCGGTAGCAGCAAACTCGCCGGCAGGAAGATCGCTCCGAAATACCGGAATCCGAAAGACAAGGAGCAAACCTGGACCGGTCGCGGTCGCATGCCGCTCTGGGCCGCGGAACTCGACGCAGCAGGCAAGCTGAATCGTGCGCTGATCAAGGATTGAATTCATTGATAATCCGGTCTTGAGTGCGCATGCGCCGCTCAAGACGATTTCAGTTTTATTTCGTAAAGCTGGCGACTGAAACCGGCCATCAGGTCAGTGCAGTTGGCAATAACAGCAGTCAGTATTCAGGCTGACAGTCCGCGGCTCTTTCCTCTTCCTTCGCTCGCACGCAGCAAATATCTCCGGAAATCGCGCGCCAAGCAGGCTCGCCAGAATGTCGGCAAAATACGCACCCGTCAGGCGGTGCCAGATCGCCGTTGCCGATATTTCAAAGGGCTGCAGCCCTTTGCTTTGCAAATTACAAATAATCCGGAGGAAAAAATGAATGCCAAGGTTTTCTTGGGTGTTGCTGGTCTGTTGCTGACTGCGTTTGCGAATGCGCAGTTGCCGGCACCGGCAGAACTGCAAAAGGATGGCGATTGCCCTTCCAATTACTCGGCCAAGGGTAATTTGTGCATGCCTGCCGCAGGGGCAAAATTCGCCACTGCGAAGTCCGGAAACTGTCCGGAAGGCTATGACACCGAAGGTGCCTATTGCGTTGCCACGCCTGCAGCACGTCTCGCCATTCGCCGTGCAGCAATGAGCTGCCCGTCTGGTTATGAGCCGATCGGAAATTACTGTTTGTCAGAAAAATAATAAAGCGCCATTTTCTGGCTTTATTGGAAATTCCGTTGACGATAATTCAATATATGGCGCGCGGTAAGGCGAGTTGCGCAGGAAATGTCCCGGACTTCTGCTTGTCCTCGACGTTTTGAATCGCAGCCCGTCCTTTAGAATCCCGAACCTGATTGCCCGCATTATTTATCGCCGCATGGAATTTCTGGTCACAACTGCCGACGCCGACGAAAGCTATCGTCTTGCCACGCTCCGTTCCTTGAACGTGCTCGACACGCCCGCCGAGGAGCGTTTCGATCGGCTCGCCCGTCTCGCCCGCAAATTGTTTGACGTGCCAGTGGCGGCCGTGTCGCTGGTGGACTCGGACAGGACGTGGTTTAAATCCTGTTTCGGTGCGGACGTCGAGTCCGTGCCGCGCGAAATCTCGTTCTGCACGCATGCGCTCAGTGAGAGCGAGATATTGATGATTCCGGATGCGGAGGCGGATCCGCGCTTCTCGGACAACCCTCTGGTCATCAGTGGCCCGAAATATCGCTTCTATGTCGGTTGCCCGCTGCGCATGGCCAACGGTGCGCCCATGGGCACGCTCTGCCTGCTCGATACCAAGCCGCGGGAATTCGCGGCGGAGGATCTTGTCTTTCTGCGCGATCTGGCTGAGATGGCCGAACGTGAATTGGCCGCACTCGCGATGGCGACCACCGATGATCTCACTGGCTTATCGAATCGTCGCGGCTTCCTTGCGCTTGGCCAGCAGGCGCTCAACGTCTGCCAGCGCGCCAACCGTCCTGCCACCCTGCTGATGTTCGACCTTGATTATTTCAAGCGAGTGAACGATGAGTTCGGCCATGCCGAAGGTGATCAGGTACTACGGTCTTTTTCGAATTTACTGACGAAAGTGTTTCGTTCGTCCGATGTCATCGCGCGCCTGGGCGGCGACGAATTTCTCGTCTTGCTGACCAATACGGATCCGGACGGATTGCAGCCTGTGCTGGAACGTTTTCATGAAGGTTTGGACGCGCTGAATCGCAGTCATGAACGCGACTATGAAATCGCCTGCAGCATCGGCATGCTGGGCATTGACGTCGGCGAGCAGAAGTCACTCGACACCCTGCTGGCCGAAGCCGATGGCCTGATGTACGCGTCGAAGCAGCTCAGGCGATAAGTGCTGTTGAAAAGCTGCCGCGTCGAATGGCGTGTGCTGCACCAGCGGTCATCGTTGGGTGTCGAATCCCTGTCGGCGGCAGTGAACCGCAGCATAGGCAAGTCCACTGCTCGAGAGATGTAGAGGCTACAGCGCTGCAGCGACGGCAGTGGCGAGTGTCGTCGTCGGTCGGCCGATCAGGCGTGACAACTGTTTGCCGTCATCGAATAATGCGTCCTCTGAAGCGTCGACATCCCAGCTCGCGATAGCGGCGGCCAACCCTGCCGGCAGGCCAAAGCTCGCAAGCAAAGCCGCGTAGTCTGCTTGCGCCAGGTTCTTGTACGGGATCGGCTTGCCGGTCTGCCGCGAAACTTCGGCCGCCAGGTCGGCCAGCGTAAACGCGCTATCGCCGGCGAGTTCATAGGTCTTGCCGTCGTGGCCTGCGGTGGTCAGCACGGCGGCGGCGGCTTCTGCATAGTCGGCACGGGTCGCCCATGAGATCCGGCCGTCGCCGGCACTCCCGGCCAGTGCACCGGCAGCTACGGCGCCTTTCAATGATCCCGTGTGGTTCTCGGTATACCAGCCATTGCGCAATACGGTGTATGCGATGCCCGATGCTGCCAGCGTGGCTTCAGTGTCCAGGTGCTCGGCCGCGAGGCTGAGCGGGGACGTATCCGCGTGCAGCAGGCTGGTGTAGACAATGCGCTTGACGCCGGCCTGCCGGGCGGCGGCGATCACATTGCGATGCTGCGGGATCCGCTGTCCGATCTCGCTTGACGAGATCAGCAGCAACGTATCGACGCCGCGCAGCGCAGCAAGCAGCGACTCCGGCTGCGAGTAATCGGCGGCACGCGTGGCGATGCCCAGATCCGCAGCGCGCTCCGGCGAGCGTGCCAGTGCGATCAGCTGGCCGGGGTCAGTCAGTGTCTTCAGTTGCTTGATGACGAGTCGGCCGAGCTGGCCGGTGGCTCCGGTGATGGCGATGGTCATGAGGTTTTCTCCTGTGGTTGAGTGGTCAAGCCCTAGCGTACAATGGACACTAATTTTTAGTAAGTACGTACAGGAATGTAAGTGCCATGACCCGATCCGATCCCGAGTTGATCGCTCCCGAGCCGCTGTCGGCCCAAGTCCGACGCGGCAACCTGCTGGCTGCCGCCTGCCCGTCGCGTGACGTGTTGAAACACGTCACCAGCCGCTGGGGTGTGCTGGTCTTGATGGTGCTTGAATCCGGCACGCACCGTTTCAGCGAACTGCGCCGCGCCATCAGCGGTGTCAGCGAGCGCATGCTGGCGCAGACACTGCAGTGGCTGGAGGGGGACGGACTGATCGAACGGATTGCCTATGAGGTCGTCCCGCCGCACGTCGAATACCGCCTCACGCCGCTTGGTCGCGAGGCCGCCGAAAAGGTCCGCGGCCTGGCTGATTGGATAGAAGTCAACCTGCCGCGCATCATCGCGCCCGCCAAGGGCGCGAAGGCATAAGGCGCGAGCGCGGGTAACCTCGTCAGCCGACGAAGGCCGCCGGCACCGGTGGCTCGCCGAGCGCATTGCGCAATACGGCCCAGTGCATCGCTTCATCGCCGAGTATCGAAGCGGCTGCTTGCGAGAGATCGCGATCGGCAAATTTCGGCACCGCGCCGACATATGCCGACACGGCACCCTTTTCGAGACCGGCAGCAAAGCGCAATACGTCAGCCTGGGACTTGAGTTGGTCGAGCGGGAAATCGTAATGAGGTTTGGCGTCCGCTGCCTTGCCGCCGAGCCTGCCGACGGTCGCCGCAAGCAGGTCCGCATGCGCCTTGTGGTGGCCCTGGAATGCCAGCGCCAGCGATTTCACTGCCGGTGTCAGCAGACCGCTGCCGGCACCCACCTGATACGCTGCAATGGCCTGATGCTCGGCGGCCAGCGCGGCATTCAGAATGTCGACATCGGCGCCGCCCGCCGCGGCATCGCCTTTTCGGGCTGCGAGCGCATCGCTGCCGCCCAGCAGCGCGACCGCTGCAGCCGACAGCAGGCCGGCACGCATGAAGCCGCGGCGTTCGGGTTGCCACAGGAGGGTGGCGGAGCGGTCCAGATCGTTATTCATCATCATCTCCATCGTCAGGTAAGCGCGCCTCAGGCGGCGCGCAGGATGCCCAGCCGTTCGAGTCCGGCCATGACCTGTGCGAGCACGGCGTCGCAACGCGCGCCGGCAAAGCCAAAGGTGTCGCGCGCATTGTTCTCTACCTTGCTGGCCAGTCGTTCGCGCAGCAGTGACCGCGCGCGCAGAAAGCGCGTCTTCACCACCTCGTCGCTCACGCCGAGGCAGAACGCCGTGTCGGCCACGCTCATTTCCTCGACGGCTCGCAGGATGAACACACTGCGGTAGATCGGTGGAAGCTCGCTGATCGACGCCTGCAGCAGAGCCCGCAGTTCGTCATTGCCGGCCCGTGCGTCCGGTTGTTCGTCATCAGGAGCGGAAATCATGTCAGCCTCGGAATCGCCGCCATCGCCGCGTTGTTCAAGCGGCTCGGCCCTGTCGCGGCGACGGTGCGCGGTCAGGGCGACGTTGATGGCAATCCGCGCCAGCCAGGTGCCAAGCGCAGCTTCGCCACGGTAAGAATGAAGGTGCGTGAATGCGCGCAGGTAAGTGTCTTGCACCACGTCCTGTGCATCCTCGTCGGGCACAATCCCGCGCGCGGTGCGGAATAACAGCCGGTTGTGGCTGCGCACGATCGTCG
>JACCDQ011650948.1_pt1 | contig 11705 bp, 9 predicted proteins | sample 7446031 | NCBI WGS metagenome assembly JACCDQ01 (sample SAMN15323442, study PRJNA562643) | freshwater metagenome | isolation source: river surface water | place: USA:Blue River Watershed | collected 2017-08-17
AGCCGCAATGCCGCCGCCGTATCGCAGGTGGTTACCCACGTTCCATGGGAACAGGTGGTAGGCCCAGGAATATAGCGTGTTCACGTAGCGCAGGAATGCGGCCAGGGCCAGATCGAATGCGTCGTGATCAAGCGTCTCCACACCAGCCAGAAACATGTGTCCATTGCGCTTCAGGTCGGCGAAACCGCTGTAGCCAAGATAGTTCAGCACCGTGGGAAACATCTCTCTGACCAAGGCTCGGGAGACGTGCACGTCTTTCCTGTCGCGGTGGAGGGCCAGCGCCGGATAAACGATGTACATCGCGAAGTCACGCAACATACCGTGCGCGATATCCAGCGCCCCAAAGTAGGTGTCATCGCACCCAGGTCGATTTTCAAGTTGGCCGGTGCGCAGTTTGTGGTAGCCCTGCGGCTCCTTTCGAGCGATCAATTCGGTTTCGCAATGCAGCGTTTCCAGCAAGGCCTCAAGGGTTATTGTCATGTTGTATCTTGGCTTATTGATATTTATTTCTATGGCGTCCAGAGCGCTGACTTGCAGGGCGTCGGTCGCTAGCGCGCTAGGCCAAGGCCTTGGATGGATTCCTCGCATACTGCTCTTAACACGTTGGCGAATTCCTCGACAAGTCCAACGGGCTTCACTGAGAAAGGATAGATAGTTGAAAGCACATAAGGGATTGTTGGTGAGAACCTTTTGAGGACAATGCTTTCGTGAATGTTCTGGCATGCGGCCAGGGGGTCCACGAGGGCAACTCCGAGTCCCTGTCGAACGAAGCTCGCCGCCGAGATGGAGTAGGGCGTTTCCAGGCGGATACAGGGGGACACGCCCGAGGCGAGCAGCATGGCTTCGAGTTCACGCCGGGACATTGAGCTTGGTCCGACAGAAATGAAATCCACGCCATGAAGATGCTTCGGGTTGATCTCGTCAAGGCGCTCCAATGGATGTCCTCGAGGGATTATGCAGAGCCACTCAGAAGTCACCAGGGTGGCGGTGCCCACGTCCCGGCGTCCCGGACGAACCGCGGCAAATCCGATATCCACGCTTTCGCTCGACACAAGCTCAATGATCTCGGTTGAAACGCCGCTCTTCACGCTGATCACGGATTGTGGGAAAATGCTTTCGAAGCGCGCCACGGCCTGGGGCAAACAGGTCAGCGTTACGGAAAGGTTAGCGGCGATCTTGATCCGGGTTCCCTTGAACTCTCTTAGAGCATAAGCGGCTTCTCTGATTCGCTCGGTTCCAGCATAGTGGCGCTCGACTTCCTTGAAAAGAGCTCTTGCCTCCTCGGTTGGCATGATCCGAGAACCGTCGCGCACGAACAGGTCGAGCTTGAGGTCATCCTCGAATTCGCGGATCAGCCGGGTCACAGCGGGTTGCGAAATCGAGAGGAAGCGCCCTGCGGCTGTCATGCTTCCTGTCAGGATAACCGCGCGGAATGCCTCCAGTTGCCTGACATTAAGGGGGCGAGGTGTTTTCAATTGATCTCTGATATTGAAGAAGTGCGGACATGAACTGTCCGCTTGCTCAAAGTACTGGCGTCGGCGACACTGCTATTCCAACTTCAAATCGAGTTTTTTCACAAGGCTGCCGTACATTTTGACCTGATTGGCTAGCATTTCCCTGGCCTGCGCCGGCGAGTTCCCCACGACACTTGCGCCGGTATTTTCGAAGCGCTGTTTCACGGCTGGCATCTGCAAGACACCGATGATCTCCTTGTTGAGCTTGTTCACGATTTCGTCCGGCGTGCCTTTGGGAGCAAGGACCATGCCCCAAGTGTTTGCCTCGAAGCCGGGAATGCCCGCAGCCTCTGCAACTGTCGCCACACCGGGAAACCGTTTTGAGCGATCGGGACCTCCCGCCGCAAGAAGCTTGAGTTGCTTGCTATCAATATGTCCAACAATAGCTGGCAGGGTTTCAAACCCAATCTGGACGGTACCGCCGATCAGGTCGCGCATGGAGTCGCCGCTGCCTTTGTAGGGGGCATGGATCAAGTTGAGCCCAGCCGCGTCAGCCAACCATGCCGAAAAGAGGTGGGAGTTGCTGCCTGGCCCGGAGGACTTGTAGGCAAGTTGGCCTGGTTTGCTCCTGGCGTAAGTGATGAATTCTTTCATGTTGTTGGCGGGCAGGCTGGATGTGCCAACCAGAACAATTTCAGTCAGGGCCGTTGTCGTGATTGGTGCGAAGTCCTTGACGGAGTCGTAGGGAAGATTGTTGTTGATGGCTGGAGAAACGGCATGGGATGCAACCACGACGCCGATCGTGTAGCCGTCGGGTTTGGCCTGGGCAATTGCACTCGTGCCGATGACGCCATTTCCGCCTGCCTTGTTCACGACCACCACGGGTTGCCCGATTCGTGCGGGGAGATTGTCCGCGATGGCACGCGCCGTGATGTCACCCTGACCGCCAGGGGCATACGGCACGATGATGGTGATGGGCCTGGTGGGATAGTCTGCTGCATGGCTCAAAACGGGGAGCGCCATGACACAGAGCACCGCGATGGTTGCGTGGATACATTTGCAGATCTTCATTGAATTCCTTTCGTATGACTGAATGGTTATGGCTGCCTGACGCTCGCCATGTCGTGACAGGGCATTATTCCGACTGTTCTGGAGAGGGTCAAATCAAATGTACGAATTAAAGAATGCGCGCAACTTATGCCCATGCCTTGAAGAGATGCGGCGGGGAAGAGGCGGCTGCATCCCAAGGGGTTCGACACATAGGGCGCAGGATAGTGCCAACACCCCTGCAAGATTGGGCCACCTTTGGGCTCGGTTCCTTGACGGCCGATACATCAGGCGAGACTGAATTGAGATGGGGTCAACTTTCGCCAAGAAAAGGGCGCCGCGACACCGCCGGCATCCCACCGGCTGAAACACGCGATCGGGAATAGATGCATCGGGTTGCCCGATGCACGACGACCAATCTTATCGAATCAAATTTTACCCATCCACATGTGGCGCGCTTGAACGGGTGGTGGACCTTTTGCTGTTCTGAAACTGTCCAAGGGCATCGCGAGCGCAAGTCGGCTTGGCGTGATGCCAGTGCCACGCATAAGTCTGGGTTCTCGCACTATTCAATCTTTTGATTAGACACGCTCCGCGCGTGCCGCATACGATCACAGCCAAACCAATTCAAGGATCATCCATGATGTCGAAAAAAAGTGCAATCGTGGCTTGTCTGGCACCACTGGCCATGCTCGCAGCCCAGAACGCCACAGCCCAGGCCGGTGCCTATCCCAGCCAATCTGTCAAACTGGTGGTCGGCTGGACCGCCGGCGGCTCTACTGACACCCTCGCCCGTAACCTCGCCGCTCAAATGGCCAAACAGTTGGGCCAGGCGGTCGTCGTCGACAACCGTCCGGGTGCCGTTGGCACCATTGCGCATGCCGAGGTGGCCCGCGCCAAACCGGACGGCTACACCTTGATTCTCGCGACCAACAGCACCTACGCCATTGCCCCGCACTTGATCAAGCCGCTGGCATACGCCAACGACGCGCTCGCCCCAATTGCGCTCTTGGGCACCAGCCCAATGGTGATGGTCAGCAAGGCTGGCCTGAATGTGGACGGAATCAAGGGGCTGCTCGAACTTGCCAGGAAACAACCAGGACGCTTGAACATCGCCTCCGGCGGCAACGGTTCGACCAGCCACCTTGCGGGCGAACTGCTCAAGGAAATGACACACACCTCCTTCACCCACATCCCGTACAAGGCCGGTCATCCGGCTACGATGGCGATTGCAGCTGGCGAGGTGGATGTTGGATTCGCTGATATTGGCGTGGCCACGCCCTTGATGAAGTCCGGGCGCCTGATACCACTGGCGGTGTCAGGCAACGCGCGTTCGCCCCTTCTGCCGAACCTGCCCACGATCGCTGAGTCCGGCGTCCCCAATTTCGAATCATCCACCAAGTTCGCTTTGTTCGCCCCCGCGGGGACCCCGACTGCCATCATCGACAGGCTGCAAGAAAGCGTGCGCATCGCCATGACGAACGAAGAACTGCGCGAGAAGCTGCGCCAACAATCCGTCGAAGTGCTGGCCAGCAGCCCGGCCGAACTGCGCAAGGACGTGAGCGAGGACCTCGCTAAATGGGGCCGTCTGATCAAGGAACGCAAACTTGCCCTGGATTGATGTCGGCAATGAAGGTTGCCAGCGACGACACGGCGGATCGCGTTGCATGCGGCCAGCTGCATGGCCTTGGCCGTGATACCTCGCGGCTAAGCGTGTTGGCGTGATGTTTCCAAATGCCACCACGTTAGTGGCGAAGCCGAACACCAACCCAGGCGGCCCATTCACAGGAGCGGCGAATACGTCGGTCATCCAGGCGAGCAGCGCCTGTGCCGGCACAGCCACGGGCGTTTCATTCTCAGTCTTACCGCTCAACGCACGCTGCCGCAGTAACTCTTCGGTGCACCTTTGCTGCAACGTCGTGCAGCCATGGCTGTTCGGCCCAGTGCGATCTTTCGAATGCCCTGATCGCCGCATTCTGCGCCAGTGATGCGTTCAGAAGGTCATGGCCTGCCATGAACATTTCGTGATATCTCACAGACAGAGCAAAGCGAGTGACGTGATGTCGGCTGCGCACGGTGAGCTGATCGACATCAACCGTCATGACATTCGTCGATGGATCCGAAACATCGGCCATGAAGCGTTCGATATCCGACTGCGATACGGCCGCAAGCAACAGCCGGTTGTTCATAGCATTCGAATAGAAGATCTCACCGAAGCTCGGCGCTACGACTGCTTGAATGCCGTATTGCAGCAGTCCCCAGACGGCGTGTTCCCGGCTTGAGCCGCAGCCGAAATTCTCACCTCCGATGAGTATTCGACAATGGGAATACGCGCTCCGGTTCAAGACGAAGTCGGCGCGCGGATTGCCCTCGCCGTCGAAGCGCAGATCGTAAAGCAGGCCTTTGTCGAGACCCGCCTTGTCTATGCCGCGCAGAAATTGCTTGGGCATGATCTGGTCTGTGTCGAGATTGCTGATGGGCAGCGGCGCTGCGACCCCCTCGATTGTCATACGTTCAGACATGGTCGACCTCAAGTTCGCGAACATCGGTGATACAGCCGGCAATTGCTGCGGCAGCCGCCATCGCAGGGCTCATCAGGTGCGTGCGACTGCCGCGGCCTTGTCGGCCTTCAAAGTTGCGATTTGTGGTGGATGCACACCGCTCGCCCGGTTTCAAAAAATCGTCGTTCATGGCGAGACACATCGAGCAGCCGGGCTGTCGCCATTCGAACCCCGCCGCAACTAACGCGGTGGCAATTCCCTCCAATTCGGCTTGCACGCGTACCGCGCCGGATCCAGGAACGACCATCGCTCTGACCCCTGGATGTACTTTTCGCTTGCCGACGACCGCTGCCACCGCGCGCAAATCTTCGATGCGGCCGTTGGTACAGGATCCGATGAAGACCCGATCGACAGGCAGGTCGCGAAGCGAAGCGCCGGGTTTGAGTCCCGTATAGCTCAATGCCCGTTCGAGGGAGCCGCGTTGAATCTCATTTTCAACCGCCGCTGGATCAGGAACAAGCTCGTCGATGGTGATGGATTGATCGGGGCTCGTTCCCCAAGTCACGCGCGGAGCGACGTCTCCGGCATGAAAACGGTGTTCGACGTCGAACCGCGCGTCGTCATCCGACCGCAGCCGCGCCCACCGCTCGATTGCACGCGGTAAATCGTGTTGCATGTCCGTTGCGCGATGGCGCACATACTCGATCGTGGTGTCATCGGGAGCAATCAACGCGCCGCGCGCGCCTGCCTCGACAGCCATGTTGCACAGGGTCATGCGCGACTCCACAGAAAGTGCCGTAATCGCCTCTCCGCAGAACTCCAGGACATAGCCTCGGGCCCCTTGAGCGCCGATTTGATTGATGATGTGAAGGATCAGATCCTTTGCCGTGCATCCAATCGAGAGACTACCGTCGACCCGGATACGCATGTCGTTCGCCAGCCGGTAGACCAGCGTCTGCGTCGCGAGCACGTGTTCGATCTCGGATGTGCCGATGCCGAACCCCAGGGCACCAAGTGCCCCGTAGGTCGTCGTGTGGCTGTCGCCGCAAAGTACGACCATGCCCGGCCGGATCATGCCAAGTTCGGGTGCAATCACGTGTTCGATGCCTTGGAGCGGATCGTTGGTATCGAACAGGGGGATGCCGTACTCATCGCAATTGCGTTTGAGGTTGCTCGCCTGCAGCGCGGATGCCGGATCCTGGATCACGCGATGCTTCACCGGATGGGTCGGGATGATGTGATCCACGACGGCGACGTTCTGCTTGGGTGCGGCCACCCTGATGCCTCGTTCACGCAAGCCCGCAAACGCTTGAGGACTCGTGTACTCGTTCATGAGGTGCAGGTCCGCGTACAGCAGAACATTATCCTCGTCCAACCGCGCGACCGTGTGGGCGTTGACGAGCTTCCCGTACAGGGTTTTTGGGTTCATTGCTTCGTATCCTGACCATCTATCGCGCGCCGACCATCGGCGATGACACAGCCAGGGGGCAAAGCCTGCCCATCCAGGACCGACACAACGCACCGCGCGGCCACCATGTTGGTGCGGTCCAGCCCTTCGCGTGTCGATGCGCCCACATGTGGAAGCGCGATCACGTTGGGCATCGCAACCAGTTCCCGCGTGACTTCCTTGTAACCAGGATCCGACTCGCTCATGAAGACGTCCAGACCCGCGCCGGCGATTCGTTTGGCCTTCAAGGCAGCGAGAAGATCGCGGTCTTCCACGAGGCCGCCTCTGGCTGTGTTGATCAGGAAGGCGGTCGGTTTCATCTGCGCTATCGTTTCGGCACGGATCAAAAACCGTGTATCCGTTGTCAACGGCGCATGCAGCGTCAGGTAATCACTGCGGGCGAGAAGGGTTGGCAGGTCGACATGGGTGAAATTGCCTGTACTCGCCGGGCCTGGGGCGCAGCGGGGATGGTGAACCAGGACTTCGGTGTCGAAGCCGGCCAGGCGCTTCACCACGCCTTGACCGATACGGCCGTAACCTACGACACCGACGGTCTTGCGATACAGATCGGAACCGAGGGGGATGCTCCACGAGCCCTGGTTCATCCCGTCGGCGCAGTCGCGGAAGCGCCGACCCAATCCGAGCATGAGTCCAATCGCCAGATCGGCGACGGTTGCATCGTTCGAGCCCGCGGCGATTGTCGCTACCCGGCCGAGATCCCGCACGGCGTCAACGTCCACCCGGTCATAGCCGACACCCCTGCGGGCAATGACTTGCAGGTCTGGAAGGGCAGCCAGCAGCTCACGGGTCACGCGCGCGTGACCGACGATCCAACCGGACGCGCCTTGAAGCCACTCAAGCAGCGTCCCGACCGGCACATCACCATCAGCCTGGCCGGGCGGCAGATCGGCAATCACCACCTCGCACTGGTTGGCGCGCAGGTACTCCACGGTCTTCTCGTCGAAGAATCGCTGTGTCACCACCACCCGGTGTTTGACGGCTTTATCCATGCTGTTTAACTCCATACCAGATCACATCACACTTTCGAAGATGGCTGCCAGACCCTGGCCGCCGCCGATACACATCGTCTCAAGGCCATAGCGCGAGTCACGTCTGCGCATTTCACGCAGAAGCGTGGACAGAATGCGGACCCCGGTCGCTCCCACGGGGTGCCCGAGGGAAATGCCCGAGCCGTTGACGTTCAGCCGCTTGAAATCCTCCTTTGAAAACTTCCATTCGCGGGTACACGCCAGAACCTGAGACGCGAACGCTTCGTTGAGCTCGATCAGATCAATGTCGCTCAGCGAGAGTCCCGATCGTTCCAGTGCGGCGTGAACTGCCGGCACCGGTCCGATGCCCATGCGGCTCGGCTCCACACCCGCAGCGGCCCAGCCGACGAGCCGGGCCAGCGGTCGCAAACCCAGGCGGTCCGCGGTGTCACGGTCTGTCACCAGGCAGGCTGCTGCGCCATCGTTCTGGCCGCTGGCATTGCCCGCCGTGACCGTCGCCCCGGGATCGCCAGAAAGCATCATCGGTCGCAGTTTCGCAAGCGAGTCGAGCGTCGCCTCGGCGCGCGGATGTTCGTCGCGCGCGACAAGCTGGTCGGGCTTACCCTTCTTTCCTGGAATGCGTACCGGCACGATCTCTTCGGCAAACCGGCCGTCCTCGATCGCGGCCACCGCACGCCGGTGCGACTCGACCGCGAGCTCATCCTGTTCTTCGCGCGCGATACGGTATTCGCGGCGCAGGTTTTCGGCGGTTTCCAGCATGCCGCCGGGCACCGGGTAGCGGAACCCACCGGCGGTCACCCGTCCGCGCGCAAGACGGTCGTGCATGACGACTGGGCCTCCCTTGGCGCCCCAACGGATGCTCTCGGAGTAATACTCGGCCCGGCTCATGCTCTCGGTCCCACCAGCGAGCACCAGCTTGCACACGCCGGTCTGGACCCGCATCGCCGCATCCAGCACCGCCTGCAGGCCCGATCCGCAGCGGCGATCGAGCTGCAACCCCGGCACCGTAACCGGAATGCCGGCATCGAGGGCGGCGACGCGGCCGATCGCCGGCGCCTCGCCATTGGGATAACACTGGCCAAAGATGACGTCTTCGATCAATGCGGGGTCCAGCTTCGTGCGCTGCAGAATCCCTTCGATCACCGTGCGCGCGAGCTCGGTGGCCGGCACTTCCATGTACATCCCGCCATAGCGGCCGACCGCAGTGCGAACCGGTTCGCAAATCACCACCTCTTTCATGTTTGCCCCTTCCCGTTGGGAGAAATATCCGTTGCACCGTGCGCTGCTTCTTCAAGCCGCTGCGCCCACAGCCGAAGTTCAGCAGTTTTTACCTTGATTCCGTTGACGCCGGACGTGACCGGCATCTCGTCAATGATGTGAATTGCTCGCGGCACCTTGTGTCGCGCCAATCCTTCGGCACACCAGTCGCGCAGTTCCTGCGCAGTCGCGCTTGCGTTCGGCTTGAGTACTGCGAAGGCGACCGCCTCGGTCGCGCCATCGGGTAGTTTGAGTCCGACCACTTTGGTCATGTGCACGCCACCGTGGGCCCCGAGTCGGGTTTCGATCTCGGCGGGTTCCACCAGAAACCCCTTGAGCCGCAGCGCGTCGCCGGCGCGGCATACGTACTCGAAGGAGCCGTCCACCTGCACGACGCCCAGGTCGCCGGAGCGGAACCAGCCGTCCGATGTGAATTGTTTCTCGTGCAGTTCCGGCGCACCGAGGTAGGCGTCGACGACATTGGGTCCGCGAAACTGCAGTTCGCCGGGCGAGCCGGCCGCCAGGATGTCTCCCGAGTCCGGGTCGGCACACCGCACTTCGATACGTGAGGACACAGGAAATCCCCCCCCCTGCCAGCGCCGCGGAGCCGACACGTGGCCGGGCCAGAGCGCGGTCAGGGCGAACAGTTCGGACGATCCGTAGACGCCGCCGGCCTCCAGGCCGAACTGCTCTTCCGCCCATGCTGCCAATTCGAGCGATTTGCCGTTGAAGTCGGCGAACAGCAGGCGTCGCCACTGCTTAAGCTCGGCAGGCGTGGCCTTCCACGCATCAGCGAGACGGCCGATGACGTCATCGGCGGCGATGACGTGGGTGACGCCGAAACGCGCCATGTCGGTGACGATTTTTTCGGGTTGGAAGACTGGCTCAAGCAGGCATGCACCGCCGGAGGCGATGGCGGCCATCGCCGGAACGAAGGAAAAGACGCCGCTGAGGGGCAGGGCACACAGCGTGACATCCGCCGCCGTCCAGCCGCCGGCCTTCGCGCAAGCGAGCGCGTGCTCGGCAACTGCCATTGAGCTGTGCGCGGCAAGCTTGGGCCGCCCGGTCGAACCCGAGGTGGTGAATGCCACCGCCAGCGCGTCGGGGAAATCGACGGACGAGACCTTTGCAAAGTCGGGCATGCTGCGCAGTGGACCAGGGATCCATGCGCCGCCTCCCACATCGTAGCGTTGCAAGGCAGCCGAATCCGGCTGGGTGCCATGCGGACCGGCCACCACCGCGACGGACGGCGCAGCCGCCTTCGACATCCCGGCTGCCTGGCGCAGGCGCGCATCGAGATCGAGTCCGACGAAGTCGTGCGCGATTGCCAGCACCAGCGGGCGCGCGCAATCGAGCACGTGCGCCACTTCATCAACGTTGTATCGGGTGTTCACGCCGATCACATGCGCGCCGAGCGTCGCCACCGCAAACTGCCACACCAGGGTGTCCGACCAGTTCGGCAGCCACACCGCGACACAGTCGCCGCGGGTGACGCCCCGGTCAGAAAGTTCCGAGCTGAGCGAGCACACTCGCTGCCAGAATTCCTCGCGGCTCACAAGGCGCGCGTCAGCAGGCCCAGCATCAATGGCAATCACCGAATTGGGATCGCGCTGCACCGTCTCGCGCAGCATGGTGACGAGCGACATCGCCGCAGCTCCGGTGTCAGTCATGGTGCTGCCCCGCCAATTCCCGGAACCAGCGATCGATGTTGTCCGCGGCCTCATCCATTTCTTCCATGGGGTAGTGGCCGATGCCTTCCAGCAGCGTGAAACGTGCGCCCGGAATCAGCTTGGCGGTGCGCTGCACGTTCACAGGATCGAGCCACAGGTCATCCTTCCCAACAACCAGATGGACCGGACAGGCGACGCCCGGCAAGGATGCCTCACAATTGAAGCGTGCCCAGCCGATGAGATCGGAATTGGACACCATCGGATCCTCACGTCGGTGCATCATCGCGATCAGCTCTGCACGCTCCGGCGGCACCTTGCTTCCGACAACGGCGAGCGTGCCGAGATAGGTGCGATCAGATCGGCTCGGAGCGGCGGAGTCCTCAAGCTCGCGTTCCAGCCCGCGCGCCATGGCCGCGCCCTCGGCAGTAGGCAAGCCGCTATCGGCCGCCATCGTGACAACACCGGACAAGCTTGCGCCGCAACGAATCGCCAGGTCGAGCGAGATCTTCCCGCCGATCGAGCACCCCACGACAAAAGGGCGATCGAGTTTGAGCGCATTGATCAGCATCTCGCACCAGGCGCCGTAGCGCCGCAAGTCGCGTATGGGACCATCGCGAGCGGGAGCGGAACGACCATGGCCCGGAAGATCGGGGACGACGACGCGATAGCCGCGCTCCGCCAGGCCTGGTGCCACATTGCGCCACTGCACTCCGCTCTGTCCCGCAGTGTGGATGCAAAGTACCGGCTTGCCTTCGCCCCACTGTTCGACGAACGCGTCCGCGCCGTCAATTTCCAGATACTGAGCGCGCATCATGCGCGATTCTCCTCGTGAAACATCGCGCGTGCGCGGTCTACGATGAGGCCGACCGCCTTGGTCAGGCGAAGATACTCATAAGCGTTGCCGCGGACCGAGAAGGCGCCATGCATCGCCCGTGTCATGAAATCACTCTTTGTTCCGCTGATCATTTCTGTCCACGTCAGGTCGTCGGCCACCACGGTGAAGGTAGGCCCGTTCGGCACACGCATGCCGGCCTCCAGCACCTTGCCACGATAGATGCGCAATTGCGATTCGTCGTCGCCGGCCGCGAGTCCTATCGCTCCGTCCCAGGTGGCGGTCGCAGCCCGAAACGCTTCATCCGCATTCAACCGCTCGGCCAGGCGTTCGGCCCAAGGTCGGGTGAAAAGTTCCTGGCCCTGGCTGCGTTCGCCGCCGCGGGCGCGAACGATCACGGAGGTTGAGCCTTCCTGGATGACCACGTCGTTCTGATTTCGGATCCGCACATGACGACGGACCACACCACGATCACCCGACGATGTCC
>JACCDQ010146313.1_pt1 | contig 11704 bp, 4 predicted proteins | sample 7446031 | NCBI WGS metagenome assembly JACCDQ01 (sample SAMN15323442, study PRJNA562643) | freshwater metagenome | isolation source: river surface water | place: USA:Blue River Watershed | collected 2017-08-17
ATAATAGTTTCAATTGATGATAGCGAATATCAATTAGATATTCAAGGACCATTAATAAGTAATGAAACAATTTATATAAATAAGTAAATTTTTAAAAAATAAAAAGGACATTAATGAGTTTAAATACACCAAATGCTAATATTTTAAATCAAGATTATTATCAGTATGAACTTTTTTCAGAATATTTAAAACATTTGAATAAGTATTTATACAACAGTAATAAAAAAAGTTTACCTATAAAATATTATCATATAAATTTGAATAAAAATACAAATTATGATAATGATAGTGTTTTATCTGGTACTGGTTTACAACATAGTTTTAATACACATAATACAACAAATGGTAAAAATCGAAGTAATATTATTTATGATATTTTCGAATTTACTCCTACATTAAATTCAAACTCACATACTTATCAAATTAATACAGATGATAGTGGTACAAGTATGATTACAAGTGGTTCAATAACTTTATATAGTATTGTAGAACCACTTCCTGGCGATTTATTCCATTATTATAATGAAAGTGATAATTTAGAAGTATTTAAAGTAACTGGAATTAATTTTATTAGAACAATACACAATTCAAATACATCTAATGAAAATAAAACTAAAAGTACAAGTAATACTTTAAAATTATACGAAGTTCAATTCGAAAGTTCTTTTATAAATTATAATACTCTTACTAAAAATATTACAGAAAGTTTTACAAATATAGATAATAACAATAGTGTTAATCCTTATACTATTAATTATTATGGTCAAAATGATTATAATGCTGGTCCAGAATTATTTTATTTTATTAATGAATTTGATTTCTATTTTAATTCTGCAGAATTTGATTCTTATAGATATTTAATTAAAAATAAAGAAAGTATTATAAAGGAATTAAATAAATCTTATGATGCTATTAATTGTACTTATAATTTTATTAATAAAAAAGAACTTATCAAGTTAAAAGAGTTAATAATTGATACTGAAACGGCTGATAAAATATACTCAACTATTTTAGATATGGAAAAAGAAGCATTAAATATTTTTAAATTTTTAAGTAAAGAAATTAATAGTTTTAGTATTAAAGCTACTCCAAATATAATTGTTCAAAAAGATTCTTTTGGATTATGTAAAGCTTTAGATAAAGACGTAATGAGTAATGTTGATAATATTATTCAACAATACCCTATTGATATAAATTTTAATAATATTAAATTGGTAAATGATTTATACGAAAAATATTATCCATTTATTTATAAACAAATAGTAGTATTACAATCAAAAATATGGTAAGGAATTAAAATGGTAAAGGAATTAAATGGCTTCAAATAATTATACAATTAATGAAAACAATCTTAATGAATTTTTAGATGCAATGTTAAATATTCCAGCATTTGAAAATAAAGATTTTAAAAATAATATTAAAAAAATTTTTAAAGTCCTATTTGATGAATTATACAATAAAAACCCACTTGAACTAATTAATTTTCTTTCTAATGGGTCATTGCAATCATTAACAGATTATGAAAATACAAATTTAAATAAATATACTGAAAAAACAAATCTGGATGAATACTATTTAAATTATTGGTTAATGAAGTACGGTATTAAATTAGAAGATGCAATAACATTAAATAATAATACTAAAAGTAGAATGATTAATATAATAAATGAATTAATAAGAACTAAAGGTACAACAAATACATTAATACTTTTATCTAAATTATTAGAGGATTTTATTGGAAGTTGTAATATTTATAATATTGTTGTAACTAAATCTAATAATACAGTAAAGGATGAAGTACCAAAAACAATTCTTGAAGATAAAAATCTTAGAAAATACTTTTTAAATTATTATAATGAAAAAGTATTCCTTGATGAAGGTATCTTAAGTGATTTATATTTTATTGATAAAAATGGTTATTATTACCAAATATTAGAAAAAGATGAATATCAAAAACCAATTAAAATTATACTAAATGATGAGATTATTAAATTAGATTATCAATTAGATGATATTCACATCTCTGATTCATTTAATAAAATAACAACTTTAAGTCTTGGTAATGTTAATCATCCAAAATTTATTATGCAGTTAAAACAATTTTTAGATGAAGCAAGTGCTTTAAATATAAAAAATAATATAACTTCAATTGGTACAGATGGAAGTAAAAGTTCTGTTGTAAATAAATATAATGTATTTCCAATAAAAACTAATCTTATTTATATGCAGTATACTAATAATTTTAAGAATGATGATTACACTGATTTAATATTCAAAAAAGCAAGTTTAAGTTTAGGTACTAAAAAATTTAATATTAAATTATTCAATGATAGTTTAGATTCATATATTTATCAATTATCATTACCAGAACTAGTTATGGTTTTAAATTATATAAAATTAAGAGAAGTATATTTTAAATATTTAAATACTGATAATAATGCAACTGATCATCTACAAGACTTTTTAAATATTACTTTACCAATTTTTACACAAAATATTGATGGATTTTTATTTGACGAATCATTATTCCAAGATCAAGAACGTGTATTTATGTTAATGGATGAATTAGACCTAATAGATATAAAATACAAGAATTTACAAAGAGGTGAATCTTCAAAAGATGATTTAAATGATTTTATGAATACTTTTTATGATTTCAATTTAAATGTAAGAAATGATATATACTTAAGATCTGAATTATTTACTGTAGAAAATAATTTAAATTTAGGTCTTTTAAATAATATTAATAATATTACTAAATTGATGAAAGGTATAACCTCAAGTGATATCAATAGTCTAGATGATTTTACTAATTATATTATTGCTAAAAATAATGAGAATGATCCAGTATTTTCTGATAGTGCCTTTATAAATAGTGTACTTGATATTATATCTACTTTTAATATCAAAACATACGATAATTTTTTATTAAAATTAGAAGAATTATTTCAAGAAGAATATATTAGATTAATGGATAGTTTTGGTTCAAATAAACTTAGTAGATTAATTACTAAAATAAATACTATTGGAACTGATAAAAAAGATTTAAGTCAAAAGAAATCAATTACAGATAATTATATTAATCAATTTATACAAGTGTATAGAGAAATTCAAACACAAGTATATAATCAATTAAATAGTGTTGATCCAGTTTATAAAGAACAAAAGTTTTTATTTGATACTATTTTTATGAATTTTATTATGGGTAATGAATATTCAAAAATATATTTACATCCTATTCTAAATTTATTTAGAAAGTATTTTCTAAATGCAGAATTAATAATTAGAGAAAATAGTTTTAATGGTATAATAGTTAAAGATAAAACCCAAGATATTTATGCAACTGATAAACATAAAATTAATTTTAATGCTGGTTATGATTATAAACATAATGTAAAAGATAATCATAATATTATTATAAAAGATAGTAATACTAATATTAGTACTATTATTGATTCGAGAGAACAATCTTTTGATATTAAGTATAAAGCTGATTTAGCATTAAATTTAGAAGTTGGATATGTAAATATTATTGGAACTGATACTTTAAAAGAAAGTTTTACTACTGATACTTCGAATCCATTATATTCAAGTACTAAAAGAATCTATAATTTTACTGTAGCTTTACAACCAAAGTTTGGTCCTAGATTTGGATATTTACCTCAAGATACAGATTATATTATAAGTATTAGACCAAAATTTATAGATTTAAATAATCCTTTATTAAAAAGTTTATCAGATTATAGTAAACTAGATGATTCTAATTTAGCTACTCCTGCTGATATAAATCTAAGTAGTAATATAGATGTTCTTATTAAAGCTGGTCAAGTAAGTGGAACTTTTCAATTATCAATACCAGAAGATTTTATTAACGAAAATGATGAATATTTTATTTTAGAACCTTATAGTATAAAAAAAGTAAATGGTACAGTAACTCGATTAGGATTTAATGAAATACAATACAATGATAAACTTTTAAAAATTGAATCTAATAAATTCTGTAAATTCATATTAACTGGTGACAACCTAAATTCTAATGAAATCCCTTTTAGTCATAATGACAATATTGTTAATTATGAGGTAAAAATGGTTGATAAAGATAATAATAGTATTACTTCTAAAAAAGATATTAAAGTTAGTGTAATTATAAAGAATGATTTAATTGGAAGTATTTTAAATACGACTAATTTTACTGGTATTATTAATAACACTACGAAGCTTGGTTCAACTGCGGATACAAGAAGTATTGGTTTTATAAAACCTGATGATACTATTAGTTATAATAATACTATTGATTTAACAATCCCAGCTGGTCAAAGTAAAGTATCTTTTTCTTTAAAAGATATTGGTTTATTTAGTGATATCGACTTCTTTAAATTAGAATTAATTAATTTGGATATTAATAATGGTAATACTGAATTTGATAAATATTATAGTTTACCAAATGAAAATTCAATAATTTTTGCTTATAAAAGATACAATTCTATTATGTTTGATATAACTGTACCAGAAAAAATCCTTGAAGGTATTTCTACAGATAATATTAAAGTAACAACTAATGTTTCTGATAGGATGTTAAGAAGTTTTGGTGATATTAATTTTCATCTTGACCTTAATTTTTATACTGCTAGTATTGAAGATTTAAATATACAAACTTCTACGGAGGTGAGTGTAGTAACGGTAAATTCACAAAAAACTTTAAAAATAAAAAATTTACATTTAAATCCTTATCCATTAAAAGCAATTTTAGATAATTTAAATGAATTAACTGAAACATTCTCAGTTAAGCTTGGTATGGTTGAGTTCTTAAATACAAATATAAATAGATATTTTAATCTTTTAGAAACCAAAAGTGATTTAAAATACTGTTCAATAATAAATTCAAAATTATTAACATTGAATTGGATAAATAAATCAGATGAGAATATTTTTAAAGAGGGAACCGCTGGAACAAGTAATGTTATTAAATTTAATTTATTAGATGAGAATGGACAAATTTATATTCCAACTACAGATATTAATGTAAAAATTGATATCTTATCTCAAACATCTGGTGGATATATATTAAATACAGTAAACAGTTCAGATTATAAAATACCAGAATTTGGTATAATTAAAGCAAATACTACTTATGGTTCAGTAGTTTTACAAATTTTAAAAGATTCTTATTTTGAAGATTTAGAAGGTTTTAAAATAGTCTTTTCTAGTACTGATGTTGGTACTGATTTTTATAAAATAAATCCAAGTGAAACAGACGCTTTTATTTTAGATACAGTTGATATAAAAACAGTATTAAATTTTAAATCTGATACATTTAATGAGTTAGTTTATAATATTGAAGAAAATATTTACTGTCCAGTAAATGATAATAATATTAATTTCTTAAGAGTTAAATTTGTTGATAGTATGGATAGTACTAATTTGATTACACCTTACAATTATGTAAATGGTGTTCTAAAAATTTATAGTACTCTTGATGCAAAATATTTATACAATGATACTATAGTTTTGGATAATAGTTACAATACTGATGGTTATATTCTTATAAATTTAGATGCGTTAAGTATATCATTTAAAGATAAAGATATACTGACTTTTGAATTAATTATACAACCAATTGATTTTAAAATTAGTGCTTTCTCAACTCCAACTTCAATTTCTCAAATTGGATTAAATGTTAAAACTTGTTCTTGGGATAAATATCTAACAGATGGTAATATAGTAACTGATACAATTTTTGAATACAATAAATATGAATTTAATAGTACAAGTAATATTATTGTACAATTTGGAAAAGCTTTTACTGAAAAATTAAAATTCCCTTTTAGAATTACAAACTTAACTACTAGTTTTGATGATTTTGTTGATAATATAATTATAGTAGAATCTCAAATTGGTTCAAATCAAATTTATATACCTATTGTTTTAAATGTAGATTATTATGAAGATATTGAAACATTTAATTTAGAATTTGATAATTCTACTTTTTGTGAATTAAATAATAAAGGAATTTTATTTAAGATACCATCTAAAGTTATAACTATAAAAGATAATTATATAAATGGTTCAAAAGCTTTATTTAAATTATTCTACACAAGTCCTGATAAATTTTATGAAGACACTTCTAAATTTGGTACTAATTTACCTATAAAAATATATTTAACTAAGATTATTAATGATACATATATTCCATATAGATTTAATGATTATGGATTTACATTAACTCTTGGAATTAAAACTGGAAAAGTTCCTTCTGTAGATGCTATAAGTACTACAGATTTTAATACATTATTTATTCCAATTAATTTTCCAGCTAATGTTACTGAGATTGATTTTGATTTATCTCCGTATATAGTAAATGATGGTACTCCAAAAACTCTAGAAATTGATGAATACTTTAATTTATTTTTTGCAAGTATTTTATTTCCAGATAATACAAATACTTATCATAATGGTATTGTAGATTTAACTTATACTAATGGTACAGATATGCAATTATTATCACCAGATGAACCACTACCTCCAGTAGTAGCCGTTGTTGATAATAATAATATTAGTATTTTAAGTGGAGATAGTTTTAATCTTGATTTATCAAAATCTTATCCAATTATGAATATAGATAAATATGAATGGAAAAATGAATCTGGAGTTGTTATTACTACAGATGCCAGTATAATATTGAATTTCGATGATGTTAATTTTACTAATGGAATGTGTCTTTATTATTATAAAGTTACTGGTAAAGATAATTCTACTTCAAGTGGGTTTGTAAATGTTTACAATAATGCACATCCAGAAGTTTGGTTAGATCAAAGTAATGAAAGATATGGTACATTAAATAATAGTATGATTTTTGGTGGACTAGGATTTGACCCAGAAGATGGATATCTAATTGATATAAATTGGTACTTTATAAATGATGATAATTCTAAAACTGAGATGGGTACTGGATATGAAATTTTCTATACTTTCACAGAAGCAAAAACTTATAATGTTGTAGCAAAAATAGTTGATTCTTATTTTGCTGAAACATATGAACATATTACAGTAATAATTATATAAATAAAACAAAAAGGTAATTTATGAATAAAAGAATTGAAAATATTGATGTTAAACAAGTTGATGATAGTAATTTTAATTTGTATAAAAACAATGAAATCCCTCTTGATAGAAAATCTGCAAGAGGGATTGTTCAAATTAAAAAAAATAATGAGATCATCGAAACAACTCAAAATCTAGTTCTATTAAGCGGAAGAGAATTTTTAGCTCAAAAGTTAGCTGATGTAAATAGTAGCATAATTACAAAAGAATTAGCTCTTGAACAAATTATGAAAAATTTTCAAATTAGATATTTTGGTGTAGGAATGGGTGGTGCTACCCAAACTACAATTGCTAGTAAAGTTGGTCCATATTTAAATGATTTAGATTTAAATATTGGGGTACAAATTTTTGGAAGCAATAGTAGTAATAACAATTATGAATATATACATAATGGTAAAATGAAAAGAATCCTAAAAGATGGAAGTATTGAAATTCTAGGTGAAGAACATTTATTAAGTATAGATGGCAATATATTCCCAATGGAAGCAAATACTACTATTAAATTTACTTTACATATTTCAGAGAATGAAATGGTTCAAAAACCATTCTGTTTCAATGAAGCAGCTTTATATGCAGTAGATATGGACTCTGAAAATGATGTCCCTAGAGGGGTAACATCTTCTGATAAATTTGATGCGGGTTATATAACTTTTGCAAGATTTACAACACTTAACAAATATATCGAAGAAAATGATAGCTTAACTATCGAATGGTATATTTTGGTATAAATAAATCGATTTACTTTATTACAAGAATTTTTCATGGAAGGTAATATTATATCGATATAATATCAGAAAAGATAAACAATATATAAATTGATTAAGTCAATTTTAATTTGAAAGTAAATATTAGAAATAAAAAAAAGAAAGAGGGAAATATGAAAACCTTACCAAATATTCCAAGTGTTCAATCGTCAATTGATGATAGAACAATACAAACGCAAGTGGTTGCAACTGGTAGAGCCCCACTTGTTTTACATTTCTCAAAATATGGGAAAGAAGAGTTTAGAGAATTTTCTAATTATGATTATTTCTTATACCAAACTGGAGCAGTTGATCCAGAAAAATATGGTTTAGGAAGTATATTTATTAGAGATGCTTTAACTGCAACTAATAAAGTTATTGCAAAAAGATTATTACCAACTGATGCAACATATGCAAATATTAGTATTTCTACTGAAGGCGATGCTTTAACATATGATTATGTTAAATCAAGTACACCTGAAAAATTATTCGAAGTTGTACCATTTTTACTAGATGAACCATTAGATTCAACATCTATTGAGTGGGATAAATGGAATGCTGAAAAAGAAGCTGCGGAAGCATCAGCACTTGAAAAAATGCAATTAGTACTTGGTCATGTAGCTCAAGGTAGAGGTTCTGGATATAATGATATCTTTATAACTTATTCTGCTGCTCCTGAGTATGAAAAAATGGATAGTAACTTAAAAGGTGATGCGAACTATAGATTTAACTTTATAAAAGCAGAAATCTTTGAAAAAACTAAATCAGGTTATAAACAATTAGGTGATCCTTTTGTATTCAGTTTAATTGATAAAGATTTAGATACTAATGAATTAATAAAAGACCAATTAACTGGTTTTTCATTATTCGCTAATAACGTTACACCAAAATCAAATGATTTTGTAAACATTTATGTTAATGATATGCATTTACCAGAATTAAGAAAAATTAGAAATATCAATGATTTAATGCCAGATGGTAGATTAATTGTTCCTGATATTAATAATAATGGATCTGATGCTGATACTTATTATGAAGTTAAAGCTGAATTAAATTCTTTAAATCAACCAGTAGTTGTTGTTGAACCAACTGAAGATTTCCCAACTATTTCTCCAAGAATTGGTTACTCAAGAAATCTATATCCATTTATTGATCCGTCAAGAGATGAGATTACTGCAACTATTATAAATAGTTCTGCATATGATTTTAAACACTCAAATAATGTTGCTAAATTCACAGATTCTGGTGCGGTATCAGCTGTAACACCTGAAGTATCTGTAATTGCTACAACTGATTCAACTGGTAAAAAAATATTCAAAGCACTTATTAATATTGCTCAATCAGAAAATGTAATAGTTCCTATTAAAATTACTGGTGTTGGACCTTTTGGTTTCAGTATTGATAGTGACCCAATGTATTTAGATACAATGACAATTCTTGCTGGTAAAACAGAAGCAGTATTTAATCCAACTTCTTATTATGGTGGTGAGCCACAAAGTATGAATATTATGATTATTACTCCAGAAACTGATCCAACAAATGTATTTGGTTTAAATGTGTACCCACATTATGAATTAAATCATTCTAGAATTGAAGTAAGAAAAGAATTTAGTACTGTTACTAGTGCTTATAAATATAGATATTCTGCTTCTTATGGTGTTGCTGAGCCTTTAATTCCAAGAATTTCAATTGAATTAAGTGCTACAGGTGGAACTACTGTTGGTGCTGCTAATTATCATATGGTACATGATGTTATTCTTGAAAAACCAATTTCAAGTAATATTGAAGTTACTGTTGATTATGAAGTACAAACTGGAAGTGTTACAGAAACTGTTGAGTTATTATTAACTCTTGAGCCTGATGCTTCAAATCCTACAAAAACTGTTTATACATTTGACTTTAGTTTATTAGTAAAAAATTACTTTATCCCAGTTTATATGTATAAAGATATTTATGTGGATAATAAAGTTTTAAAATTCTCAAATATTGAAAATGTAAGTGCTACTCAAACTAGAGAAAGTTTCTATATTGATGGTACTGATGGTTTCTATGAATTTAGCTTTAACCCATTAGCTACTACAAATGAATTTTTATTAAACAAATATTCTTTCTTAAGACATTCTGTTTATGAAAAAATTGTTGGAAGTTCTGTAAAATTATGGAATGGTACTGATGGTAAATATTTAATTAATACTAATGGTAAATTAAATATTGGTGGTTCATCTGAAGAAGGTAAAGAGAATGCTAAAGATTGTTTATTAAATGCTTTAAAATATAATAAAGATTTACAAGCTGTTCTATATCCTAAATTTAGTTATGATTATTTACCAACTTGGTGTGAAGATGTTGAAGTTATTAATGCTGGAATTGCTCTTTGTGATACAACAGAGATGGCGTTTGGTATTCATAGTATCCCAACAACGTATGATGTAAATTATACAACAAGTGGTCAAGAAGATAAAGATTTAGAAGTAAGAAAAAATTATATTTATACAAGTTCTGTAAACAATATGATAATTACTTCACAAAGAAATAAATCTCATGTAGATATATTCACTGGTGATACTTATTATATGCCTGCTTCTTACTATGCATTAATGAACAGATTAAAAATTGATGATGAAATTTCAATTACTGAACCAGCTGCAAATATTGAAAAAGGTGCTATTAGAAATTCTAATGTAAACTTACAATATTCTCCATCTGCTGAATATATTGAGAAATTAAGAAATGCTCAAATTAACAGTATCATTATTGAAAATGATGGAACATACTTTATTGATCAATTAACAATGTTCAAAAAAGCAAGTAAATTAAATAACATTAATACTGTAATTACATTACAACAATTAAGAAAAGATTTACCAAAAGTATTAAAACCATTCTTACAATTAAAAGAGATCGCAGAAATTGAAGAAAGAGCTGTTAACGCTGCACTTTCTGCTGCAAATAAATGGGTAATTACTAAAGATAATATTACAAATGGATTATTTGAATATGTAACAGTAACACCTTACTATAATAGAACAACGAAAAGATTAAGATTATCTATGACGGTTTCACCAGTAGGTACATTCGAAGTTATCGAAGTTCCAATTATGGTAGTATAAGAGGCTTAGCCTCTTATTTTTAAATAAAAAATAAGGATAAAATATGAGTACTAACACTCAAAATAGTTTATTATCAGGTGGTATAACTATTACTCAAGGACCAACAAAAGATGGTTCAAGATATATAGGAGGACATGATAGAGGAGCTGGAGATCATCCGTTTTTAACTGGAAATTTCTATGTATTCTTTTCATTCCCAAGTACTATTTTTAATGCTGATGCGCAAGCTGCACAAAATTATTTATTAACAAGTGCAGAAGATTATACTCCTCATGCAGATGGGCAAGTTAAAATTGTTGATGTTGAGGGTCAAGGTGGAGTTGGAGCGTCATTTATTTCTGGAAGAACTACATCAAGAGAATTTTCTATTATGTATAAAGATTTCTGGGGAGCTCCTATTTTCAAAATTCATAGAAAATGGAGTTTCATTAACCCTTACTTTGGTGGATCAGATATGGCGGTTGAATTCTCAGGTAGAGAATACAAAGGTACGTGTATGGTTATCGAAACTAAACCAGTTGTAAGAGTTGATAAAGAATGGCAAGCTTCTGATATTATTAAAGTTGCTTATTATGATGGTGTATTCCCTAAAGTGGATTTATCATCTGCATATAGTGCTACTATTTCTGATAATACATTAGTAAAACCTACAGTACCTTATTCATTCGATGGTTTCCCATTAGATGAAACAAATGCTACTGTATTAGCTACTGCTGTTGCTACATTGAAAAATGCTAAATTATTCGATAA